>OFGG01000480.1_pt1 | contig 34110 bp, 26 predicted proteins | sample 1521701 | NCBI WGS metagenome assembly OFGG01 (sample SAMEA3504081, study PRJEB24116) | mouse gut metagenome | biome: mouse gut; feature: mouse-associated habitat; material: faeces | place: Denmark | collected 2011
GTGGTTTATGGGGCAAGCCTGCACGGTTTGTCTGCACTGCTCACGATGATTAATTCCTGTGCAAATGGAATCGCTGTGGTGAATATTGACAACGGGTACGGCGCTGGATATCTGGCGACACAGATCAACAGGCTTGCAGAAAAACATCTGTAATTTATTGATTTATATAGTATATTTTTATAGAAGGGAATATTGGATGAAAAAGACATTATATTTGGAGTGTTATTCAGGCATCAGCGGGGATATGACCGTGGCGGCACTGCTTGACCTAGGGGTAGATAGGACAGCGCTCGATGCGGCAGTGAACAGCATTAAACCGCTGGTGTCTGGGTTTGAGGTGGAGGTCAAAAGGGTTCAGAAGTCAGGAATAGATGCCTGTGATTTCAATGTCATATTGGACAAGGCACATGAAAACCACGATCATGACATGGGGTATCTTCATGGACACAGCCATGAGCACGAAGCAGAACATGAGCATGGTCATTGTTATGATACAGACCATCATCATGCTCACGAAGCAGAACATGGTCATGGTCATTGTCATGATACAGACCATCATCATGCTCACGAAGCGCAGCATCACCATGACCATAGCGGCGCGGGACATCATCATGCACATATCGGGCTAAATGAAATAACAGATGTTTTGAATAAAGCAGCACTCACAGACGGCGCACGTGCGCTGGCTTTAAAGATCTTTGGCATTCTCGCCGACGCAGAAGCCAAAGCGCATCGTAAGCCTGTCAATGAAGTGCATTTTCATGAAGTCGGCGCAGTGGACTCAATCGTGGATATCATGTCGGCTGCGGTGTGTATGGATTCCCTGAAAACAAAGCATCATATAACAGATGTTGTGGTATCTGCGTTGTACGAGGGATATGGCAGTGTGCGCTGCCAGCATGGTATTCTGCCCGTGCCTGTGCCGGCGACGGCAAATATTATAGAAGCGTATGAACTGCCAGTTCATTTTATGGAAGTTCAGGGTGAGTTTGTGACACCGACCGGAGCAGCGATTGCCGCCGCAGTTAAGACAGCGGAGAACCTGCCGCCGCAGTTTCGCGTGCTGGCGCAGGGAATTGGCGCGGGCAAGCGCAGTTATGAGAAGGCAAGTATTCTGAGAGCGATGATTGTGGAAGAACCGTTGCTACAGCAGGAGGTTATGTATAAATTGGAGTCGAATATTGATGACTGCTCCGGCGAGGCATTTGGCTACGTGATGGACAGGCTGTTTGAGGCGGGGGCGAGAGATGTGTACTATACACCGATTTATATGAAAAAAAACCGTCCTTCGTACCAGCTCAATGTCATTTGCAGGGAGGAGGACATCTCAAAGCTTGAGCAGATTATCTTTTACGAGACGACGACCATTGGCATTCGCCGCATGAAACTGGAACGCACCGTGTTAAAGCGGGAGAAAGCTATGAAAAACACCAGTTTTGGAATGCTCGCAGTGAAGATGTGCGGGGACAGGGTGTATCCTGAGTACGAGTCCCTTGCGGCAATCTGCCGGGAGAGTGGGACTGCGTATCAGGAAGCCTACAATATCGTGTATGCAGAGCTGAATCAATAGTATAAAATACAGCAAAACAGGAGGTTGGAAGATGTCTGATACAAAGATAACAACAGTCATTTTTGATTTGGATGGTACGCTTTTAGATACATTGGAGGATTTGAAGAACGCGACAAATTATGCATTGAAAACCTGCGGAATGCCAGAGCGCACCTTGGAGGAGGTACGCCGCTTTGTTGGAAATGGCGTGAAGCAGCTTATGTGCCGCGCAGTGCCCGGCGGCGAGGACAATCCGCAGTTTGAACGCGCATTTGATATTTTTAAGGAATACTATGGAGTGCATTGCAATGACACGACAAAAGCGTATGATGGCATACCAGAACTTTTGCAGGAATTAAAAAACAATGGTTATACGATGGCGATTGTCTCCAATAAGATAGATTCGGCGGTGCAGGATTTAAACAACCGATATTTTTCGCAGGTAGAGGTCGCAATCGGCGACCGCGAGAATCTGAGAAGGAAGCCGCAGCCGGACAGTGTGTTTCTTGCGTTGGAGGAGCTTGGCAGGACAAAGGAAGAGGCAGTATATGTGGGGGATTCTGATGTAGATTTGGCAACAGCGAAAAATGCGGGGCTTCCCTGTATCAGTGTGCTGTGGGGATTTCGGGACAAAGCATTTTTGATAGAGCATGGCGCGCAGACCTTTGTGGAAACACCAATGGAAATAGCAGATGTTTTAAAACAGATGAATCAATAACAGTTAGAATTAAAAAAGGTCAAACCAATGAAACTATATGATAAAAAACAAATCAGCCAGAAGCCTCTCTTGTTTGACAACCATGCGTTATTCTTATTGCTGGTTCCGATTGTCGTAGAGCAGCTGCTAAACTCTTTCATGGGTATGGTGGATACGATGATGGTGTCAACGGTCGGCAGTGAGGCAATCTCTGCTGTTTCGCTCGTCGATTCTTTTAATAATTTAGTGATTCAGGTCTTTTCGGCGATGGCGGCAGGTGCTGCAATCATATGTTCGCAGTATCTTGGCAGTGGGAATGCGCAGGAAACCAACAAAGCAGCCAGACAGGTGGTACTCACGGTGACAGCCATCTCGATGGTGGTAATGCTGGTCTGTCTGTTGGGAGGAGAGCGGCTCCTTCGCTTGATATTCGGAGAGGTAGAAGAAGAGGTGATGAAGGACTGCCTTGTATATTTTTTTATTACGGTGGTTTCCTATCCTTTTCTGGCGCTCTTTAGCGTGGGAACTGCGCTTTTCAGGGCAGAGGGAAATTCCAGCTTTCCAATGAAGGTGTCTATTTACGCTAATTTGTTGAACATTGCAGGGAATGTTGTGCTGATCTATGGTTTCAAGTGGAGTGTCGGCGGCGCTGCACTTGCCACGCTGATATCAAGAGTTTTTTCTATGATTGTCGTATTTGCGGCGCTGCGCAAACCGCGTCAGGTAATCGTAATCAGAGACTATCTCAGGTTCAGGCCGGATATGCCCTTAATCTGGAAGATTATGGCAATCGGGATTCCGTCTGGCATTGAGAATGGAATGTTTCAGTTTGGCAAGCTGGCGATTCAGTCTACGGTCTCGACGATGGGAACGGCAGCGATCGCAGCGCAGGCGATGGCAAGTATCTTGGAGGGATTAAATGGAATATGCGGGATTGGGATTGGCATCGGGCTGATGACTGTAGTCGGGCAGTGCATCGGCGCGGGCAGGTATGAGGAGGCAAAGTATTATATTGTGAAGCTGACAAAGGCGGCGTGGGTCAGCATAGTAATCTCCTGTCTCGTGGTGTTTGCAATCACGAAGCCTGTCACTTGGCTTGCCGGCATGGAGGCAGAATCTGCCAAGCTGTGTTTTGAGATGGTCACAGCGATTACCATTGTCAAGCCGTTTGCATGGGTAGGGTCCTTTATCATCTCTTATGGACTGCGGGCGGCTGGGGATGTACAGTTTTCCATGATTGTCTCCACAGTTACGATGTGGTGCTGCCGGGTGGTTTTGTGTATTTTTCTAGTCAAAGTTTACCAGTTTGGACCGATGGCAGTGTGGATTGGCATGTTCGCGGACTGGACAGCCCGTTCCGTGATTTTTACAGGACGCTTTCTGAGTGGGAAGTGGCTGCCTGTAGGCAGGGAGGCATGAGTTTTGGTTAGACGAAGCTAACATCAGCGGCATAGAGGATTGACAGGAGGCTGCTGCCGCAGGAGGAGGGCGTATATGAAAAAGTTCAATACAACAGGGGCATGTTTTCCAGACAGGCATTATATGGTCAGCCTTGAGAAGCGGCTTGGTCAGTTTAAGGAGCTTGTCGATGCTGAAATGTATTTTGTGTTCAGCCGCGCGAGGCAGTATGGCAAGACAACGATATTGAAAGCATTGGAGAAAGAACTGCAAGCAGAATATTATGTAGTCAGTCTTGACTTTCAGATGCTGGGAAATAAGAGCTTTGAGGATGAAGTACTTTTTTCCAAGTCTTTTGCAAAATTATTTGTGAAAAAAATGCGGATGTGCCAGCCAGTTTCACCAGCAGTACAGAAGGTTTTGGAGGAGTTACTACAGGAGGCAAACCAGAGTGAACTGTATCTGCTGCTGGATCTGTTTTTGAAGCTTTCCGAGCTCTGTATTATTTCTGATAAGCCGGTTGTTCTGATGATTGATGAGGCAGATCATGCCAGCAACAATCAAGTCTTTTTGGATTTTCTGGCGCAGCTTAGAGGATATTATCTAAACAGGGACAATGAGCCGACATTTCAGTCTGTCATACTTGCAGGGGTATATGATGTCAGAAATTTTAAACGAAAGATAAGACCAGATGAGGAACATAATACAAACAGTCCGTGGAATATTGCTGCACAATATGAAATTTGCATGGCGTTTTCTAAAGAAGAGATTGCGAATATGCTTGCAGAGTATGAACAGGAGTATCATACAGAGATGGACATAGATGAAATGTCGGGGTTGTTGTATAACTATACCAGTGGATATCCCTATTTGGTGTCAAGATTGTGTCAGATTATAGACGAAGCAGCGCTGCAATGGACGAGAGAAGGCTTTTTGGAGGCTGAGAGAAGGCTTGCAGTTGAGCAGAATACCTTGTTTGAATCGCTGATTAATAAACTTGACACTTATGAGAAGCTTCATCAAATGATTGAGCTGATATTATTTCATGGAAGAAAAATATCCTATAACATGGATGATTCCATGGTATCTCTCGCAAGCAGGTTTGGGTTTATTAAAAATGAGCATGGTTTTGTCATGATTGCCAATAGAATCTTTGAGGTTAGACTGTACAATTATTATCTCACATCAGATGAAATCAAGCAATGTGATCTGTATCAGATGTCTGTCTCTGATCGAAATCAATTTGTTCTTAATGGAATGTTGAATATGCGGCTAATCTTGGAAAAGTTTGTGGTACATTTTGATGAATTATATGGAAACAGCAGTGTACGCTTCAAAGAAGAGTATGGAAGAAAGCATTTTTTATTATATTTGCGTCCGATTATTAACGGTACGGGAAATTATTATATTGAGGCACAGACGAGAGATGACAGACGCACAGATGTAGTTGTTGATTATCATGGACAGCAATACATTATTGAGATGAAAATTTGGCGTGGACAGGAATATAATCGGCAGGGAGAACAGCAGTTGGCTGAGTACTTGGAGGCATATGGAAAAGATGTAGGATATCTGCTTAGCTTTAATTTTAATAAAAATAAAAAAACTGGCGTGTGGGAAAAAATGATAGGGAATAAGATTATTATTGAGGCTGTTGTCTGAAAGGAGGAACACCACCATGATTTATACCGTTACATTAAACCCGTCTCTGGATTATACTGTGTCGATGGACGGCTTTGAGCTGGGCAGGACCAATCGCACCACAAGTGAGCAGATGCTTCCCGGCGGCAAGGGAATCAACGTTTCGATTGTTTTGAGGAATCTGGGATTTGAAAGCACAACACTGGGTTTTACAGCAGGCTTTACAGGAGAACAGATAGCACGCGAAGTACAGAATATGGGGCTGCGCACGGATTTTATTCATATCAATAGCGGCTGTTCACGCATCAATGTCAAACTGAAGGACTACGATGGTACGGAGATCAATGGTATGGGGCCAGCAATCGAACCCAACTATGTGGAGGCATTGCATGAGAAACTAAAGCAGTTAAAGGCGGGAGATCTGCTTGTCCTCGCAGGCAGTATTCCCAAAAGCCTGCCCGCTGCCATTTACAGTGAGATTTTGATGCGCTTACAGAATAGAGGGATTCTCTTTGTCGTGGACGCGACGAAAGAGCTGCTGCTGAATGCGCTGCAATATAAGCCATTTCTGATTAAGCCAAACAATCATGAGTTGGGAGAACTCTTTCATGTGACGCTAGATACAAGGGAAGCCGTCGTTGCGTATGCAAAAAAACTGCAAGAAAAGGGGGCGGGAAATGTATTGGTTTCCTTGGCAGGACAGGGTGCGGTTCTCGTTGATGAGACAGGGACGGTGCACATGCTTGCAGCCCCCCGTGGAAAGCTTGTCAATGCAGTGGGGGCAGGCGATTCTATGGTTGCTGGATTTCTCGCAGGCTGGCTGGAGAAAAAGGATTATGAACATGCGTTCCGCATGGGAGTTGCCGCGGGCAGTGCAAGTGCTTTTTCTGCGCTGTTAGCGACAGGAACGGAGATTGAGCAGGTGTATGCAAGCCTGTAGGGAGATATGAGATGGAAGACACATTTTCAGGAACAAGGCTTTCGGGCAAGACCGTATATCATGGCATCACGATAGGCAAAGTAATGGTTCTAAGAAACGACAAGGATCAGATCAGGAGGAGAAAAATAGCAGATCCGGCGCGTGAAATCGAGCGTGTCCGCATGGCGGTTGATGTCTCAAAGCAGCAGCTTGCAGCGATTTATCATCAGGCGGTAAAAAAGCTGGGGGAGTCGAGCGCGGCGATTTTTGAAGTGCATCAAATGATGCTTGAGGACAAGGATTTTCTGAATGCGATTGATCATATGATACGGACTGAACTGGTCAGTGCGGAGTATGCGGTGGCGGTCACAGGAGACAATTTCGAGGAAATATTTACCGAGATGGAGGATGCATACATGCAGGCGCGCGCAGCAGATGTCAGGGATATTTCAGCGCGTTTGGTGCGGAATCTGTCAGGGCAGGGGAATAAGGAGTTTTGTATGACAGAACCGTCTGTCATTGTGGCAAAGGAATTGAGCCCAAGCGAGACTGTCCAGTTGGATAAAGAGAAGATACTGGCGATTGTCACAGAGCAGGGCGCCACTAATTCCCATACGGCGATTCTTGCGCGCATGATGGGGATTCCCGCGCTGATCGGTGTGCCGCTGGATTTTGATGCGATTCATTCGGGCATGACAGCGATCGTGGACGGGGCGGCGGGCGAGGTAATTTTTGAGCCGACCGCATTGCAGCGCGGCGAGGTGGAAGAAAAAATCAGGCGTGAACAGGAAAAGCTTCGGCTGTTACAGGAGCTAAAGGGAAAGAAAACTATGACCAGCGACGGCAGGACAATCCGCATTTATGCAAATATCAGCGGTGTCAGCGATGTGGCATATGTGCTGGAGAATGATGCGGAGGGGATTGGGCTGTTCCGCAGTGAATTTTTATATCTGGGGCGCAGTGATTTTCCTTCGGAGGAGGAGCAGTTTCGGGCATACAGACAGGTCGTGCAGATGATGGGACAAAAGAGGGTGGTAGTCAGAACCCTTGATATCGGGGCAGACAAGCAGGCAGATTACTTTCAGCTTGGCAGAGAGGAGAATCCGGCGATGGGCTGTCGGGCAATCCGCATCTGTCTCAGACAGCCCGAAATCTTCAAACCACAGCTGCGCGCGCTTTTGAGGGCGGCAGTCTATGGAAATCTTGCTGTTTTGTATCCGATGATCATTTCCTGCGAGGAGGTTGCGCAGATTTATGCAGTGGTAAAAGAAGTGGAAGAAGAATTAAAACAGGCGCAAATTCCATACCGCGTGCCAGCGCAGGGGATTATGATTGAGACGCCGGCGGCGGTGATGCTCAGTGATGAGCTTGCAGAACAGGTGGACTTTTTCAGCATCGGCACCAATGATCTGACACAGTATACCCTTGCCATCGACCGGCAGAATCCACGCTTGGAGGCGTTTTGTCCTCCGCATCACAAGGCGGTGCTGCGCATGATTCAGATGGTTGTGGACAATGCGCACAAGCGTGGAAAGTGGGTTGGCATCTGCGGTGAGCTGGGCGCAGATCTGGCGCTCACAGAAACGTTTGTCAATATGGGCGTGGATGAATTGTCTGTGACGCCGTCGATGGTCTTAAAGCTGCGGGAAAAAATACGATTGATATAAATATACTTGATATAAATACGAGTGTTATGAAAGGGGAAAACAGATGAAGCTGTCAATGAAAGACAAGGATTTTTTGCACTATTGGCTCTATGCGGCTTTTCCAAGCTGTCTTGGTATACAACGATATTTTTCAGCAAACCCTCCTTGTACGCACAGGCATCAACAGGCGCAGTACAATGTCGTCGCAGCAGGGAAGAAGATTACAATCTGGATGTACCGCCATCATATAGAGTATAGAATTGGAGAGCGGGCGTTATACCAGCCCTGTCTATCATATGATGTGGTGAAAGAACTGGACAGTGATATGTATTTGCTGCTGCTGCCGATTGTGGATATGGCGACATGTGACTACAGAAGCGAGCGTGTTCTGCCTGATTTAAAGCGGCATTTGTCAGAGACGGCATTGCCCGCAGCGCATGTGGAGGAGGTGGCATATGACATTTGCTGCGGACTTGTAGATGGAAATGGCGCAGAGGACGAACCATTGTGGATGATTTGGGATGAGACAGAGGAAAGACGCTATGGCGCGTTTTGGTGGCAGGATGCACAGGAGCTTCAGCTCTTTACAGAGGACGAAGATATTCCCTCCGAATACATCACTGCACCGCAGGGGGAGGAGAGCTGTTCATGCGCACGGACGCAGGAAGGAAACGGGCAGCCAGAGCAGCCCGCGCCTGGCACATGTGTAGAAGATGAGGCGTTATACGATTGGGCAAAGAAAAAGCTCTCCGAGTGGATTTTAACGTTTGTGTAGAACGTAATAATCCGTGTAGCGCTTCTGGTCGTGACCGCCGACTAGGATTTCTGTTGAAGCGGCAAAGCCCAATTTCTCAACGGCGGCCCTGCGCGCTGCTGCAAAGGGCTTTACCTTGGTGGCGATCATCTGACATGCAAACAGTTCGCAGGTCTGCGGCACGATGAGCGACAGAAGCTCATAGATGGCGGACTCCCGTTCATAATCGCTTCGCAAATCCAGCCGCAGAATGGCACAGTCGTTGAAATAATCGTCGGCCCTGCGGCGAAACAGTTCGATTGTGCCGACTGCATGCTGTGTCTTTTTGTCGAGGATTGTCCAGCGCACAAAGCCGTGATTTTTGTATTCCTGCTGCCACGCAGCGATCGCGCCCTGCATGTGCTCTTGCAGTGTATAGTGAAAGGTATCGCCGTTGCAGTTGTCACTGTTGAAATACGGCACTGCCTTCTCGTCGGAATACACCAGAAACAGATCTTGCGCGTCAGATGCGTCAATCAGTCTCAGACAATAGTTTTCATTTTCAAATACGGGACATTTTTCATAAGGGCTTATCATTGTTTGATACCTCCAACTTAAAGAATTTTGATCTATTCTTAGAATTTCGATCTATTTTTAGGATAGCATGACATATACGACAGCAGTATGTCGTATATATACAGAAACTGTAGAAAAAGTGAAAGTATTCTCTCAACGCTAAGTTTTTTTGTACAGCGCGACAATTTTTTCGGCAGCAGTGGACAGGCGTGTGCGCACATGCTCCGGTGAGAGAACCTCCACAGCATCGCTCAGTGATAACAGCGTGCCAAGCCAGAGATGTTCATTTTCCACAATTGCTGCCTGCATCAGGAAGCTACCGTCGGAATTGGTTTCTAAGATGGTTCCTTTTAGGTATTCCATCACGCGCATTTTGGCTGATTCTTGGCATTTTAGGAGAATTTGTGTATACTGGCGGGAATCATTTCGGTCATTTTCTTTCAAGATCACATCTGCCGCAGCATGTTCCTGCTCAAAGGGCTGGCTGGTGAGCGATACCTGATGCATTCGGATCAATTTGTATGTGCGGTAGTCTTTTTTGGCTTTCGAGTAGGCAAGCAGATACCACGCATACCATCTGTATAGTACGGCGATCGGCTCTACACAGTGCAGCCGGGTTTCATTGTTGTTGTTTGTGTATGAGAATTGGACAGCATGTTTTTCTGCGATGGCAGTTTGCAGAAGCTGTAGTGTGGTCTGCTCACCTTCTCTCAGGATAGAAAAATCCAGAATCATGCCCGTTTCGTTTGATTTTGACAGTGGAATTATTTTTTCCAAGAGATGCTTTGCCTTTGGGTCACAGGTGGCGGAGACCAGACCGTGCAATGCAGTCAGGAGACAGGCATAATCTTCCGGGGTTGCAAAGTTTTTGTCGAACTGGAAGCTGTCGGACAGTTCATAGCCGCCTGATGCGCCTGCGATGGCGATGACGGGAATGCCTGCCAGACACAGAGAATCTATGTCCCGCTGGATGGTGCGCGGTGACACCTCGAAATACGCTGCGAGTGTGCTCGCAGAGGTTCGTCCATGGTTGAGCAGATACAGGGTGATGGCATAGAGCCGTTCGATTTTCATAAGTTGTGTATCCTCCGGTTTGAAGCCTTGTAATTTATCATATTAAAATACATTATAGTAAAATGGTGCATCCTTGGCAAGAAGAACAATTTTCATAACGATTTTTGAATTGACAATTCTTGCCCTAACTGTTAACCTATTATATATATTAAGTTGACATTAGGAGGGCAAAAGATATGGCGCATAGAATCAGTATCATTGAAGAATGTAAACAGGAAATTTATGCAGGTTTGGAGATCACAAGAGAGGAGGCGCTCGCGCTTGTGGACGCACCATTGACGGAACTGTCAGCAGCGGCGAATGAAATCCGTGCGCATATGTGCGGAAACCGGTTTGACCTGTGTACAATCGTGAACGGCAAGTGTGGAAAATGTTCTGAGGACTGTAAATATTGTGCGCAGAGTGCGCATTACCATACAGACTGCCAAGAGACTTATCCGCTTCTGACGACCGAGGCGCTTCTGGCAGACGCAAGGCACAACAAGGAGCAAGGCGTACTTCGCTATTCGATTGTCACATCGGGAAAGCGTCTGAGTGACAAGGAGATTGATGCGGTCTGTGAGAGTATTCACGAGATACGCCGGCAGGTGGACATAGCAGTCTGCGTCTCCTTTGGGCTGCTGGAGGAACGGCAGTTTCGCAAGCTCAAGGAGGCAGGCGCGTCGAGAGTGCACTGTAATCTTGAAGTATCGAGGAAATATTTCCCCAAAGTATGCACTACACATACTTATGATGAAAAGATTGCTGTGCTGAAAGCGGCAAAAAGTGCAGGACTGAGCATCTGCTCTGGCGGAATCATGGGATTGGGAGAGACGATGGAGGACCGCATTGATATGGCGCTGGACATACGGGCGCTTGGCGTAAAGTCCGTTCCTGTCAACCTCCTCAATCCCATCAAGGGCACTCCTTATGAGAAGAATGAGATTCTCACCGATGAAGTGTTCTGCCGCATTCTTGCGATCTACCGCTTTCTCATACCCGATGCAGACATTCGGCTCGCCGGAGGCAGAGGGCTTATGGCGGACAAGGGAGAGCGGTGCTTTCAGAGCGGCGCAAATGCCGCAATTTCGGGGGATATGCTCACAACGGCAGGCATTACGGTTGCAACCGATTTGGCATTGTTAAAAAAATTGGGCTATGACGTTAGATGATGATGTAAAAATTGTAAAGCTAAATTATTGTTTTTTAGATGTATTTTAGAGCTTGGTGTGATATACTTTTCTGGAAATAAGAAATATACACGAAAAATTTATAGATTTTTTATAAAATCAATGCAACTTTTCAGTGTACAAAAACGTCTAATATATAGAGACTGCAAATGAATTTGTTTTGTTATGGGGAGAGGTACTATGGGGAATCAGGCACAACAGCGTCAGGAGCTGGAATTGTGGCAGGTGGTAAGCCCGCCGAAAAATAATAAAAACAAACCGTCCAGAACATCAAGGCCAAGAAACCGGGACATGCATTCCGAAGAAATACAAACAATACAAGTTTCAAGAACACGGCGGGCGGCTGGCCACACAGCTTCTGGCGATTCAATCAAGGTGCTTTATCCTAATGCCGCGGGCACCAGACCCAGCGCGCCGAGAAGACAGGCGTCAAGGGCTGTAAGACCGAATGCAGCAAGGACTGCAAGACCAGATATGCCACGGACAAGCGCGGCAAGGTCATCAAGGCAGCAAACATACAGGATTGACGCCAGACCTGCCACCGCAGGACAAACAGCCGCCAGACAAGTGCGGTCTGAATACATAGCATTTGACAGAGAACGGACAAGCCCTTCGAGAACAGTGGCAAGACCTGCCGCAGAACGCGGGCGCCGTGCCCGAATCAGCCAGTGTCTTGCGATTCTTTGGATTGCAGCCATGTCCACAGCGATCTTTTTTATGGGAAAAGCTTTTTTCCAAAGCACGAAAAAGCCGCCCATAACAAAAGAAGAAATTACTGCCAAATCATTGTTCGACGCACTGCCTGTGATGGAGGATACAAAAAGAAAGCCGGAGATGTTAGAAGATTTTCTGACAATCAGCGAGTATAACCGCCCCGGCACAAAGCTTGAGAGAGTGAACAATATCTTTGTCCATTACACAGCCAACCCGGGAACCTCCGCGGCACAGAACAGGAGTTATTTTGAAAGTCTGGGGCAGACTCATGAGCGGGCGGCAAGTGCACATTTTATCATTGGCTATGATGGGGAGATTATCCAGTGTATACCTTTGGAGGAGGAAGCATATGCGGTGAGAGAGCGCAATGCCGATTCGATTTCGATTGAATGCTGCTATATTGCGGAAGATGGTTCCTTTACGCAGGCGACCTATGATTCGCTGATCGAAATGCTCGCATGGCTGACGGACGAGTACCATCTGGAACCGCAGGATATTTTGCGCCACTATGACTGCGGCGGAAAGAAATGCCCGCTTTATTATGTAGAACACGAGGACGCATGGCAGCAGCTATTAGATGATGTGAGACACTATATACTGTAAGCCGCAGATTTATTTCAATATGCCAGCCAGTTAAAATTCTCAATATATTACACACTTTTACGGCACATGGGGCAATCGCTTTCGATTGCCCCATGTGTATTTTCTGTATCACAGTCACCCGAGTGACAAATGGTTAAGAGCTTCTCAGGCTCGAGATGACTTCCTGCGCATTAAAAGGTTTTGTGAAGAACAGCTCGGCGCCTTCCCGCAGCGCGTCCATGAGTTTGTCCTTCTGGCCCGCAGCGGAGATCATCGCAACCATCGCCTCTGGATCGTACTCTTTGATTTTCTTGAGGGCGGTCACGCCATCCATCACAGGCATTGTGATATCGAGCGTCACGATATCGGGTTCAAGCTCCTTATACAGCTCGACGCCCTCCTCGCCGTTTGTCGCCTCTCCCACAACCTGATAGCCGTTTTCATTCAGCAGTTTGATGAGCATCTTTCGAATCAGGGCAGAATCATCTACCACTAAGACAGTGGGCAGTGAGCTGGCAGCGCTGGGGCTGAGTTCTGTCTTTTTCAGATTCAATGTATGGGGCTTCTCTCCGGGAACAAAGGCAGCGTCAGTAGAGATAATGAGGTCAAATTCTGAATCGTCAATATAAACCGGCATATAATAAGCATTGCCGGACAATTGCTGGTTTAAATAGACCTCTGGCGGAACCATCTCAATAAATACATCGTCGTCGCTGAGCACAGAGTCAAAAAGACCGTTGTTTAGGTTTGCAAATTCACAGACAGCGTCATACACTTCGTCGCTGCTGGTGACAGAGACAGATTTTGCGTAATTCTTGGCAAGCTTGATAATGCCGTCCAGCTCGTTTGCAGCGCTAAAACCAAGGAAAATATCGGCTTCCCCGACAGATTTTTGACCCGCAAGCATACTGTACGAATACTCGGTGGCTTTCTTCATTCTGCCAAAAAAGAAGTTGTTGGTGACAAAGCGGGTGAGATTACGCATGACAAGTCCGGCTAGGTCCGTGATGGTAGTATCCCGCACCGTGGCAAACAGTGGAACAATCGTCTCGAAATCATCCTCCTTGACCGCCTCGAGTTCCTCGTTTGTGAAGCCGTGTGCTTTCTGGAAGCCGTGAAGGTGTTCTGTGACGGCTTCCATAGACAGACCGAGGTTGTTGATGAGAAGCTGGAAAAATTTCATGGACACATCACCCTGTTTGCCCAGCAGCTCGGACACCTGATCTGGCGTGAGGTATTCCAGCTCGACAGCGATGTCACCGAAGCGGCGGTCCTGCAGGGTCTGCTGATGGTTGATCTCCTCAGCCTGCGCCTCTGTCAGCAGTCCCTCAGCGATGGCAATCGTGCCCAGCTTGACGCGCGTTTTCTGGATTTCCTCCTGAAATGTGTCCCTCTGCTCGATTGTGATCACGGATTGTCCGACCAAATAGTTACTAAATAGTTGTATAAACATAGTAATCGCACCTCTCTGTCATGTATTTGACTAATTTGATACTTCTATTTTATAAAATTATTGAAAATATAACAACTATAAATTTGAAAAAAATCGAAAATTTGGGAAATGTTACAAATTTTTGGACTTTTTACTATAAATATGGTATGATAGACAAAATTAATTATGGGAGGAATCGCAATGAGTGAACAAAATTATGACCATCAGATGAAAAAACTGCGCAGGGATCTTGCTTTTACCAGAGGGGTGTGCATCATTACTTCAATTTTAACACTTCTTTTACTCTGTGGCGGAGGCTATTTGTTTCTGCGAATGCAGGGTATTTTGGAGAATGTACAGCCTATTTTGGAGCAGGCGGCGGAAGTGGATATCGAGAATGTCAATGAGACTCTCTGGCAGATCAGGACGATGCTGGATACTGTCGATCTGGACTATGCGGTAGAGACGATGGAGCAGGCAGTGGCAGCGCTGGACGAACTGGACATCGACGCGCTCAACAGCGCAATCGAGGGACTTGACACGACAGAGCTCTCCGAGGCACTGGGGAACCTGAATGACGCAGTGGAGTCCCTTCAGCGCGTGGAGGCTTCGATTGGGGCTGTATTTGGCAGATGAGATGATAAGAGACAGTATGATTTGTCTAAAATATAAAAACGGAGGCGTAATACAATGCTGAAGAATTTTCTCACACAATACAATGCAAAGCTTGTCACGCCGGAGGAGGCAGTGCGCGTGGTAAAGAGCGGCGACTGGATTGATTATACAAGCTGTCTTGGCAAGCCGGTGCTCTTAGACAGGGCACTGGCAAAGCGCAGAGATGATTTGTATGATGTCAAGATTCGCGGAAATCTGATATCAGGTCCCATTGAGATTGCAGAGTGCGATGAGACACAGGCGCATTTTACGTACCATAGCTGGCACTGTTCCTCCTATGAGAGAAAGCTCTGCGATCGGGGGCTGTGTTACTATATTCCAATGGTGTTTCACAATAATGCTGCATACTATGAATATTTTTTAAAAGTCAACGTCGCGATGGTCAGTGTCTCGCCGATGGATAAGCACGGGTATTTTAATTTTTCGGTCAATACAGGGGTCGCAGCGCCGATTACGCGCATGGCTGAGTTTGTGATCGTCGAGGTGAATGAGCATCTGCCCAAAGTGCATGGCGGCTATGACGAGTGCATCCATATTTCTGACGTGGATTATATCGTGGAGGGGGAACATGAACCGTTTGCGGGCAGCAAGGCGATTGTGCCGACGGAAATTGACAGAAGGATTGCGGAGAAGCTTCTGCCCTATCTTGTAGATGGTGCGACGTTGCAGCTTGGAATTGGCAGTATGCCGAATGCGCTGGGAGAACTGATTGCAGAGTCCGACCTCAAGGATTTGGGCATGCACACAGAGCTTTGTTCCGATGCGTATCTGAGTATGTACAAAGCAGGAAAACTCACTAATAAAAGAAAAAATATTGACAAGGGCAAAGGGGTGTTTGGCTGTGCTATCGGCTCGCCGGAGCTGTATGAATGGGTGGACGACAATCACGGCATCGCGGCGTATCCGCTGGAGTATGTCAACAGACCGAGCGTGATTGCCCAGATTGACAATATGGTTTCTATTAACAGTTGTGTCTCTGTGGATTTGTATGGTCAGGTGGCGGCGGAAAGTTCTGGCTCCAGACAGATCAGCGGCACGGGCGGACAGCTTGATTTTCTCATAGGCGCTTCTGCCTCCAGAGGCGGCAAAGCCTTTATCTGTATGAGCTCTGTGTATAAAGATAAGGAAGGCGTGTATCATTCCCGTATCCGTCCGCAGTTTGACGGGGATATCATCACCTCACCGAGAAGCCAGGTCTACTTTCTGGCGACAGAGTACGGCGTGATCAATCTTGAAGGGCGTTCCACATGGGAGCGGGCGGAGGGGCTGATCTCCATCGCGCACCCCGATTTTCGCGAGAGGCTAATCGAGGAGGCGGACAAACGCAAAATCTGGCGGCGGTCGAACCGGCGGTAAAATAATAAAAGAAAGAGATTGAAAAATAATGTCAGACGATTTCACAACCACTACGCTTCATGGCAGGACATGCCACCTCTATCAGCAGAACACTGCGCATACTTTTCCACGGCTTCCAGTGTTTTATTGGGGAATCAGCAGGGGAAATAAAGATGCTGTAATGACAGTTGTGTCATATTTAAAGACACATCAGCCCAAAGCCGGCTTTTTACTGGCAGCGTATGAGTCTGAAAGCTGGAATGATGATTTCTCGCCGTGGGCGGCGCAGGCAGTCTTTGGGACAGAAGCCTTTGGCGGGAAGGGGGAGGATACCTTCGAGTGGCTCACCGCGTGCTGTATGCCATTCGTTGAGCGGGGGATGTGCGAAATTGCCCGTTTTCCGGTCGGATATTCTCTTGCAGGGCTTTTTAGTCTATGGGTATACTGTAAATGCGAATTGTTTGCAGGAGTGGTCAGTTGTTCCGCCTCCTTGTGGTATGAGGGCTGGCTGGAGTATGTGCAGAAACAGTCCATGAAAGTCCGCGAAAACAAGAGTATGTATCATTACATGAGCCTTGGCGACAAGGAGCATCAGACGAAAAATAAGCGGATGGCAGCCGTGAGGGACTGTACCAAAGAAACGTATGCGCTGCTCTGTGGGCATCAGCCGCATCAAAGAGATATTTTGGAGTGGAACCATGGCGGGCATTTCGCGCAACCGGATTTGCGGATTGCAAAAGGAATTGATTGGATTTTGAGACAGTTTGAGGTATAATAAAAGCAGCGTAGAAATGAATTGAAGGAGGAATTAACAATGAATATCCCAAGCAGCGAGAGACTGGAAAAGGTTTACGGAGAAAGTGTAGAGAGTGCGGCGCGTTTGAAAGCGCTGGCAGAGCAGTTTCAAGAAAAGTATGGACATGACGAGGCAGCGTTTTTTACCGCGCCGGGCAGGACGGAGATCATCGGAAATCACACAGACCATAACGGCGGCAAGGTGATTGCAGGCAGCATTGACTTGGATACGGTCGGTGCGGCATTTCCCAATAACAGCAATGTGATTCACATTACAAGTGAGGGCTATAGTCAAGAAATCGTTGTGGACATTGATGCGCTTGACAGCATTGCCAAGGGCGGCGGGACTGTGGCGCTGCTTGCGGGTATGGTAGAAGGCGCGCAGAAGTTTGGTTTTCAGGTTGGCGGATTTGATGCCTGTGTGTCTACGAACGTGATTGCAGCGGCAGGCGTCAGCTCGTCCGCTTCGTTTGAGATGCTGGTGTGCACGATTGTCAACCATTTCTTTAACGTTGGGGCGATGAGCTGTGCGGATTATGCCAAGATTGGCAAATACTCTGAGAATGTGTACTGGAATAAGGCTTCGGGCATGATGGACCAGATGGCATGTGCAGTGGGCGGCCCTGTGCTGTTTGATTTTGCAAACGGAAGCCAGCCGGAGTACAAGCCGCTCTCATTTTCTTTTGAGAAAAAAGGATACCGCCTTGTCATCGTAAACACTGGCAAAGGACATGCGGATTTGAGCGAGGAGTACTCAGGGATTCCAAATGAGATGAAGGAAGCGGCAAAAGTACTCGGTGTGGAGTTGCTGTGCGAGACAAATCTTGACAGCCTGCTTGCACATGTCGATGAGATTTCCAACGACAGGGCAGTGCTGCGCGCGATTCATTTCTTTGAGGAGAACAGAAGGGTCAATGAGATGGCTGCGGCAATTGGGAAAGAGGACATTGATACAGTGCTGAAGCTCGTGAAGGAGTCTGGCACTTCCTCGTGGGAGCTGTTGCAGAACTGTTATTCGTTACAGGACTGCAAAGAGCAGAAGATCACAAGGACACTGGCGCTCACAGACCTGTTTTTAAGGGGAATCGGCGATGGTGTATGCCGTGTGCACGGCGGCGGCTTTGCGGGCGTGATCATGTGTCTGGTGCCGCTTGCGGAGGCGGACAACTATGTGCGTTACATAGCGCAGTTCGTAGGGGAGAGCAATGTATATCCAATGAATATCAGGGCAGTAGGGGCAGTCAGAATTTAACTTCGCTGCGTTCATTTATGGGATAAGCCGTCAGGCTTATCCCTTTTGACATTTTACATTGCAATTTATACTATAGTTTTGTATAATTATAAATGTTCAGTACATGATTATGCATATGTTTCGGGGAGGCATACACTACACAAGAAGGATGGGGGACACATGAACTGTAGATTGGGTTTATATCGTAAATATATGTTGTTTTTGATGCTGGGTATGTTTCTTAGCTGCCTGTTTTTTGAAAAGACAATGCAGACCGTCCATGCAGAGGAGACAAGGTTTGAGGTTGAGGCGAGGCTGCTGCCGTCGGACGGGGGTACCTATGATATTCAGCTAACCATTGAGAACTGCGGTGAGGACTGGGAAGGAGTCGTGCAATTGCTGGTAAACGGCGATCCGGGTAAGGATATTTATGACTGTGCGTATGATGTACAGATTTCACTTCCGCAAGACAGCATCAAACAGTTTGTGATCCACATACCCAAGAAAAGCATTGAATACATTGAGTATCCAGTCAAAGTAGTATTTTGGGATAATAAGAAGCAGAAAACAGAGGAGAGGCAGTTAAACCGGCTTTTGACAGATGGAGCCAGTGTGCTGTCTATGGGGATTCTAAGTGATGCGTATCCGGCGCTGACCTATCTGGATATGGGCGGAAGAGAGCTGGCTTTTGAGCGGTCGTACTTTCCAGTGAAGTTAAAACAGCTCAATCGTGACACGCTTGCAGACGAACTTGGCAATCTTACGTTTTTGGTAATAGATAAATATAATACTTCGGCTTTGCCATATGACACGGTGAATGCGGTTGAACAGTGGATTGACCACGGAGGCATTCTGCTTGTTGGGACTGGCAGTTATGCAGAAGATACGCTAAAAGGGCTTCGGTATCTGAAAATGGACGTCACAAAAATAAACAATCCCGGGGAGAACAAAAGTATACAGGCGTATAATCTGAACCTGTACAAACTTCCTGTTGCAGAGCTCAATGACCGCACAGGCATGTATCAGCTTCATACCAGACCCCATGCATTTGTAAATAATTGGGGAGACGGCGCGGTAGGGATTGTGCCTTACGCACTGTCAGAGCTTGGCAAGCTGGATACATCTGCATATCGGAATGGCAGTACGAGGGAGGATTTTACCGAGATGCTTCTCGACGAGGTGAGCAAAGCAGCAAATTCACGGTTTAGAAAATCAGAGGAATATAATCTGGCAGCGAAAACCTCCTACATTTTTAACCTAAGCTTTAATATGTTTGGGAACAGCAATGAACAACTCCATTTTGGCCTGCTGGGAATGCTCGTTGCTGCCTATGTCATCTTTGTGGGACCAGTGCTGTATACGATATTGAAGTACGCTGACAAAAGAGACTATTACTGGTTTGCGGTGCCTGCCACGACACTGGCAGGTATTGTAATGATTTATTTTGCGGGAAGAGGCTTTGAGGTAGCGGATGCAAAAGTATATTCCATGTCTGTCAGAAATCTCGACGAACAGGAGTATCTTACTTATCTGCGCTGCTATGATGCCAAACATCGGGAATGGTCGCTGCCGCTTTCAGAGCAGTATGCCTCCGTAGGGCCGCTGGTGGGGATTTACTATGATAACAGTTACAAGGAAAGCTATTATCATCATATACGGCAGGAGGGGGACAGGCTGATGTTTGGCATGGTGCCCAATGCCAGCTTTGAGGAAGGCTTTTTTGTGGCAGAGGGTGCCAAACAGACAGCAGGCGGCACGATTCAAAGTGAGGTAAACTACGGAGAACATGGCATCTATGGAACCGTAGCCAATGAAACCGCGTGGGATTTTGTCTATTTTGCGGTCATATATGATGACACGCTGTATATTTATCAAGATCTGCCATCAGGGGAAAGCTGTGAGCTTGGAGAAACCAAGAAGGTCTTTAGCGGAATTGGATATACAGAAGAACCCGGCGCTGTTTATCTGGAAAACTTTTTGGGAGAACTCTATGACCAGAATCAAAAAAAAGATTTGGATACTATTGCAGCGTTGGGGGCTGCGGTTGAGATGGTGTATTCAGATAAAAACCGCTATAAAACCACAGTGATCGGCGTGACAGAGGACTGGGACAAGGCTGTGGACGGCAACTGTAATGAGACGGCAGTTGGGTGCGTGTATGTGATTCGATAAAGGGGGAAAACGATGCTGTATATCAATAATCTGACGAAAAAATATGGCGCTTTCACGGCAGTCAGACAGTTGTCCTTACATATTCCAGAGGGGGATTTATTTGGCTTTGTAGGGCCGAACGGCGCGGGCAAGACAACAACAATCCGCATGGTCTGCGGGCTGTTAAGAGCGACCAGCGGTTCGATCAAAATCGGGAATGTCAAAGGTGCTGTGGGGAGTAAGGAAATGAAGCGCATGATTGGTTATGTGCCGGATTTTTTCGGGGTTTATGATAACTTGAAGGTGCGTGAATACATGGATATGTACGGTTCGATGTATGGCATGTATGCGAGGGAGACCGCGAAGCTGGCAGACGATTTGTTAGAGCTGGTCAATCTCTCTGACAAGAAGGAGGTCTATGTGGACACGCTCTCGCGCGGAATGAAACAGCGGCTGTGCGTGGCGAGGGCATTACTCCACAATCCCAAACTTTTGCTGCTAGATGAGCCCAGCTCTGGTCTGGACCCAAGAGCGCGGGTGGAGATGAAAGAGCTGTTGAAAAATCTTCATTCGATGGGAAAAACAATTTTGATCAGCTCTCATATTCTCTCTGAACTTTCGGAGATGTGCACCAGTATTGGGATTATGAATCATGGACAGCTCATCACAGCCGGGCGCATCGAGGAGATTATGTACCAGCTCTCGGGCGGAAAGAGGATTCATATACAGATTTCATCAGAGATGGAAACGGCAGTGCGTATATTGAAGGAACATGCGGGCGTTGTGCTGGAGTCTGTCATGGAAAATGAAGTGATTATCACGAACAGCGGTACAGATGAGGAGATCAGTGCCCTGATTGGCGCGCTGCTTCAAAATAAGGTTATTTTGACAGGCTTTTACAAGGAGGAGGGAAATCTCGAGTCCTTGTTTATGCAGTTGACAGGAGGAGGTGAACCGTCATGAGAGTACAGTTGAATCCGATCGTCAAGAAGGATTTGCAGGTGACGGCGCGCAGTATGCGGTTTAGCTGGGGATTATTTGCCTATGAGGCGGTGGTTGCGCTGGCATTTTTGCTGGGGCTCAGCTCCATACAGTCGGGCGTTGACGGCTATTACGGCGATGGGAATATCTATCAGGAGTTGATAAATTTGTTCCCCGTGCTGGCAATCGCACAGGTATGTATTGTTTCACTGATCGTACCGGTTATGACAGCTTCCTCCATCTCAGGAGAGAAGGAACGACAGACCTTTGATATCATGATGACAACCTGTATGTCACCCTTGTCCATTGTGTTTGGCAAGGTGTCCTCCGCAGTGCTTCGCGTGCTGTTTTATGTGATGGGCAGTCTGCCCGTTATGGCGTTGTCGTTTGTGGTGGGCGGGCTAAGCTGGAGTGTCCTGTTTTACTTTGTGCTTGCAGTCATTGTTTTGTCAGTCTTTGCAGGGAGTATCGGAATCTTGTGTTCGTCTCTTTGCAGGCGTTCAATCTCCGCGGTAATCCTGACTTTTGTGATGTATTTTGTTCTAAATATCCTGACCTTTTGCCCGCTTTTTGTGTACCTGTTTGGGAGCTGGGAGGAAGAAAGCATGGGAGAATGCCTGCTGCCCTTGCTGTTTAATCCGAATGTGTTTTTCGAGGAATTTTTTATGCAGGTTATGACGGGTGAATCTATACTGGGAAGTACAGGAGAGTCAAACTTTATTAAAACCGAAGTGGGCTATTTGACGTATTGTTTTACCTATGGGAAAGTGTGGGTATTCCTGTCCGCAGGATGCATTTTGCTGCTGGCGTTTCTGTTTATGCTGATTGCGGCGTGGCGGATTGATCCGCTGAGCGCGGCTGCTGAGAGAAAGCCGGCGAAGAAGAAAAGCAAATAAATTTTTATGATGCAGAAAATGGAGGAAGTATGGAACAGAGAGCGTTTGTGAAGATGATTCACGCCTTTCAGCGGAGAATGAATATCGCATCGGTGCTGCAAAAATCCATTGCGGCGCTATGTATCGGCGCGGCTGCTGGCATTTTGTTTCAAGCCGCCGCACTGGTGGTTCCGTTTTATTATGCCAGTCTCTATTCAGGGCTGGCGCTGGTTCTTTCGCTTTTGACTGCGCTGGTGCTGGCTTACGTGAAGCGGATTTCGCCAGAGCAGGCTGCGCTGGCGATGGACAGTTTTGGCTTTGATGAGCGGATTATCACGGCATATGAGTGTCTGGGGCAGGAGGGCGTGCTGGTCAGGCTCCAGCGGGAGGACGCCATGAACCAGTTGGCGGAGCATCAGGACAGAATCAGGCTGGCGCTGCTGCCGTCATGGAAAAAGCCTGTGCTGCTGCTTGGATTTCTTGCAGTGATGTCAGGGCTTGCGCTTCTTCCGTCTGCGGTGAAGGAACGTGCCAGAGAACTTCATGAGGTCAGGAAGGAAGCAAGGGAACAGATGAAAGAACTTGATGAGCTTGCCAGTTCACTTGACAAGCTTGCGCAGGAGGAGATTTCCCAAAAACAAAAAAATACATTGCAGGAGATGCTGGGGAGTCTGGAGGCTTCACGGACAGAGTTTGAGCAGGCAGATTCTGCAAAACTGCTCTTTGCCGCAACGAATAAGCTCGAATATAAATACGCAATGATGGGCAGTGAGCTGGAAGAATTTGCAAAACGGCTGCGCGATGGCGTGGCGGCTTCACCGATGACGGCAGAGTCCATGCAGGTGCTGGCAGAGAGAATGCAGGAACTGGGCGGTATGCAGCTTGCCAAAGGAACTGGTGCGCAGACAGGCTCCAATCAACAGGGGCAGAGCGGCAGTCAAAATGGACAAGGCAGCAGTGGAAGTCAGGCTGGACAAAACGGTAATGGCAGCCAAAACGGACAAAATGGCAGTGGAAGCCAGACAGGACAGAGCGGAAATCAAATGAGTGATCATTCTAAAGGCAGTGGCAGGGGAGTCGGGAGTGACAGTATACCGCATGATTATGTCAGTGTCCCAAATGACATAGCTGACAGTGGAAATCTTACAGGAAATGCTGCAAATCACGAGGCTTCTGAATATTTCCGTGCCCAGAACGGACTTGGGTGGGAGGGAGAACACACGACATATGAGTCGGTGCTTGGAAGTTATGAGCAGAAGGCGTATGAGGGGATTGCCGCGGGGCAGTATCCAAGCAACATGGAGGAAGTGATCAAGGAGTATTTTTCGAGTTTTAACCAGTGATTGTAAAATATTTGACTTTATATTTGATTTTTAATAGGAGAGAGGGATATGGACATGTTAGATCAGAATCTGCTGCAAAATCCGGGGTATGTAGCGCAGCGGATTGCAGCCTGTGAGCTGGAAATTCAAAAGGGAATGATCGGCCAGCACGAGATTATCCGTCAGGTGATGATTGCCATGCTGACAGGGGGAAATGTACTGCTGGAGGGAATGCCGGGACTGGGCAAGACAAGGCTTGTCAGCACGATCGCAAAGGTTTTTGAGCTGTCGTTCAAACGCATTCAGTTTACGCCGGATTTGATGCCAAGTGACGTGACGGGCACGAATATTATTATCAAAAATGAGCGGGGAAGTGCGTTTTCCTTTGAGCGGGGGCCAATATTTGCCAATCTGGTACTGGCAGATGAAATCAACCGTGCCACGCCCAAAACACAATCCGCACTGCTTGAGGCAATGCAGGAGCATACTGTGACTGTCGGAAATGAAAGCCACGCACTCGCAGAACCCTTTTTTGTGCTTGCGACACAGAATCCAATAGAAAATGAAGGAACGTATCCCTTGCCGGAGGCACAGCTTGACCGTTTTATGTTCAAAATTCTGGTTCGATTTCCCTCGAAGAAGGAGTTGAGGGAAATCGTGGAGCTGACAGAGGGGATACAGCAGCCACCGCTTCAAAGACAGTTTGACGGCGCAGGGCTTCTGGCGGCGCGTGCGCTGGTGGGGCAGATTCCTGTAGCAGATGCGGTGATGGATTATCTGCTGGAGATTGTGATGGCGACACATGCGCCCAATCCTTATATCCGGGAAGGCGCAAGCCCGAGAGCGGCGCAGGCGATGATACGCGCAGCGCGGGCGAAGGCATTTCTGGAGGGGCGCTTTAACGTCTCTTTTCAAGATGTGAAGGAGACTGCCTATCCTGTGCTGCGCCACCGCATTATACCAAGTTTTGACGCGATCAGCGAGGGTGTCAGCGAGGATGCAATTATTCAGGGAATTTTGGAGGACAGAAAAGTATGATGGAGATGATGCTGAATGCAGCTTTTTTTGACAGGCTTTCAAGGCTGCGGCTGGCGATGGGCGGCAAGTCCTCCATGAATATGACAGGAAACCGCAAATCCATGCAGAAGGGTTCTTCGACGGAGTTTTCTGATTTCCGGGAATATATGCCGGGCGATGATCTGCGGCGCATTGACTGGAATGCCTATGGGCGCTTGGACCGGCTGTACGTGAAGGAATACATGGAGGAGAAGGAAACTGTTGTTTCGATTTTGATAGACACCAGCGCATCTATGCGGTATGGCGCAAAGAGTAAGAGCGCGCTTGCCTGTATGCTGGCTGCGGCACTCGCCTGCATGGGTCTCAATAACATGGACCGTGTAGTGCTCTATGACATGCAGAATATGCAGACGCCTTTTGTGGCTGGCGGGGGAAAGAGGGCACTGCCGAGACTGGCAGGTTTTTTGTCAGGTCTTACATTTGAGGGTCGCGTGGAGCTCACAGAGGCAGTCAGGAGACTTCCGGCAAAGGGGGCAGGCATGACCATCATTCTAAGCGATTTTTTGCAGGATATATTTTTGGAGCCAAAGGCGGAGGCGCTGGGTAACATGCTGCGTTTTCTGAATTACAGAAAACAAAATCCAGTGCTTTTGCAGGTGCTGGCAGGTGAGGAGTTGTCAGTGGAACTGACAGGCACCAAAAACCTGATTGACATGGAGGAGAACAGTGCCCTGCGTCTGACGCTGGACGCTGCGAGTATACGGGTATATCAAGCTGCACTTGGGGAATTTCTGTCGTCTTTGCGGAGCATGTGTGCGAAGGCAGGCGCGTTTTATGCGGTGTGCAGCACAGAGACAGCGATTGATCAGTTGATTTTTGAGGATTTAAGGAAATTATATGATATTTGAGAGCTTATGGCCGTTATTGTTTCTGGCAGCAGTGCCTGTCATCATTATTTTGTATCTGCTCAAGCCAAAGGGGGAGGATTATCTGATCTCCTCCAATCTTCTCTGGAAAGAGCTGTTAAAAAACGAGCAGTCGCGAACCTTTTTGGAGAAATTTGTCCACAATATTCTGATGTATCTGCAAATCTTGATTACTGTGCTGCTGGTGATTGCGCTGATGTCACCATTTATCAAGGTGGACGGACAGCGCGGCGGGCGCAAAATACTGCTGCTGGACACTAGCGGCAGTATGCAGCATGTCAGCGATACGGGAAAGAGCCGCATGGAGGAGGCAGTCAGCTACGCTTGCGACATCGTGCGAAATTCAGAGAATACGAAATTTTCCATTGTGACGACAGATGCAGCGGGGGTGAAGCTGCTGGCAGTTGATCTCACGGATACAGACAGTCTGGTGGAGACATTGCAGCGGCTTGAATGCAGTGATGGCGGCGGAACGCTGGTGCAGGCACAAAATGTCCTTGACACGCTGATGGGAGATACCACACAGGAGGCAGCAGCGCTGATTGTCTGCACAGACGGCGAGGGTGCAGACGGGTTTGAGAAGCTGCAAAGCACTGGCGGAAAAGAGCTTTTTGTGGCAGGCGCTCCGTCCGCAAATATTGCCAACGAGTACACCGCATATACCAGACGGGAGGACGGGCTGTACGACGTGATGGTGAGCGTGGCAAATTACAGTGATGAGGAGGTTTCGTTCGAGGTCAGCCTGTATGATGAAAATAGTGCTGATGAAAAGCTGGTCGCATTGAAGCAACTGCACTTAATGCCATCGGAGAGCACATTCTGTCTCTTTGAGGCGGTGGAATGGCAGGGGCAGGTGCTCAGCAGCCGTCTGGACAGTATTTCTTTTTCGGAAGGCGCCAGAGACAGCCTTATGCGGGATAACATCTCACAGGCGGTAAAAGGGAAAAAACAACAGCTTCACGGGCTGCTTGTCGGAGAGGGAAACACGTTTCTTGAAAAGGCATATCTTGCTGTGACAGGAGAAAGCATTGCGAAGTCAGCGTCAGATGACGCGCTGATGCGTACCCCTTTAAAAGAAATGGAATACAATGCAGTAATTTACGATACAGGGACAAAACCTCAGCCAGCGGCGTCAAACCGTCTGGTTTTTGGCGCGCTGGGAGGAAGCGTGACAGAGACGCTCGAAAATGTAATACTGGAAGTAACGGACTGTGATTTGGCAGCGGGGCTGTCTGGCTTTACCGTTGGCGTGAATACTGCATACTGCTTTGACTTGCCGGAGGGGGCGCAGTGTTTTCTGGAACATGATGGACGCTGTGCAGGGTATTATAGGGAGGCGGACGGAATCCGTGAAATCGTGGTGGGATTTGATATCCGTGAATCAGACTTTCCCCTGCGGGCAGAGTTTCCTGTATTTCTTGCCAATGCGATGAACTATCTCACAGATACATCATGGCTTTCCTCAACGGTTTGTTATGCGGGCGAGGAGATCTTGCTGCAGCCGTGGGCAGAGCTCGACAGAACCCAGTTTGACAGCCGGCCTTCCAAAGCGGGCGTTTACAGCATCGGCAAGGAAAACAGTCAAGAGTCTTATGTGGTGCGCTTTCAGACGGCTACAGAGTCCGATGGCAGGAGAGAGGCGGCATCTGTGAGCGGCACAGGCGGACTTGGGCTTCAGAAGGTCAAGCGGACACTTAGAACACTCTTTTTGATTATTGTGCTGGCGCTGCTGGTTTTAGAGTGGGTGGTCTATGTGCGCCAGATGCGCTATCGCGGAAGATTTTATCTGGCAGTGAGAGGCTGTTTGATATTCTGTATTTTTCTTGCATTGTCCGGAGTACGTTTATACAAGGGAAGCAGCCAGACCGCCACGGTGTTCGTGGTGGATTATTCCAACAGTAATGAGGCGCACATCGGGGAGATGGAGGAGTATCTGGCGGAGGCGGTCAGCCATATGCCTGCTGGAAATGTCTATGGAATTGTGACTTTTGGGAAAAATACGCTGGTCGAGCAGTTTTTGACAAGTGAGAAGCATTATGCCGGGCTGATGACAGTGCCGGAGAAAACGGCGACAAATTTTGAGGAGGCCGTGTCGAAGGCGCTGATGATGATTCCGGCGGAGTACAGCAAGCGCCTTGTAGTGCTCACAGACGGCAAAGAGACAAGAGGAGACATTCGCAATATGGCACAGGCGCTGACGGCAAGCCGGGCAGAGTTTCTGACGCTGCTGTTTTCGCAGGAGGAAAAGCCAGACGCCTATATTGACAGCGTAGTTTTGCCGTCGTACCTTTATCCCGGTGACAAGTATTCGATCACGGTGCTGGTGGAGAGCAATTTTGACACGGAGGCAGTTCTTGCGCTCTATGATGGGAGCAGGCAGACAGCGGCGAACAACGTGCATCTGAACAAGGGGCGCAACCGTTTTGTGTTCAGCGCGCAGGTGAATGCAGAGGCTGGAAGAAATTCTATGGAAACGCTCCGTGTACAGGTGCAGGCACAGGGCGATACCTGCGCGGAGAATGATTCTTATAACGCGTATTCCATCGTGGAGATGCCGCCCAGTGTGCTGGTGATCTCAGGACAGGAGACCGATACATCAGGCTTTGCGTCTGTATTAAATGCGGCAGGATGCAATTACAGCATGGTTTCGGCACTGAATGCACCCAATGAGATCAACGCCATGCTGGAATACAAGGCGATGATATTGGTGGACACTTATATTGATGAGCTGCCAGACGGGTTTCTGGCAAATCTGGAAACCTACGTAAAGGATTACGGCTGCGGCTTTGTCTGCTGTGGCGGAGAAAACAGCTATGCGCTGGGCGGATACCGCGATACCGTGCTCGAGACGGTGCTTCCAGTGGAGATGCAGCTTAGGAGCTTCAATGAGATTCCTTCAATGGCGATGGTTATGGTAATTGACCGTTCTGGCAGCATGAGCAGCTCTGTGGACGGCAGACGGCTCAGCAATCTGGATATGGCAGTCCGCGCCGCAGAGGTGGCAGTTGACAATCTGGGCGATTCGGACTACGTGGGCATCTTAACATTTGATGACCGGTATCAATGGCAGACAGAGCTTCGGCAGGCAGACGATAAGCAGGCAATCAAGGACCAGCTTTGGCAGATTGAGGAGGGCGGCGGCACGACGATCAAACCTGCACTTAGGGAGGCTTATAACGTTCTTTCAAATAACCCTGCATCTGTCAGACATGTTGTGCTCTTGACTGACGGAATGGGTGAAACGAAAGATTACTCGGATATTATCAGCGATTACGCAGGAAGCGGCATCACACTTTCCAGTGTGGCAGTGGGCGAGGGCGCAGACCAAAAAACGCTTGAGCAGTTGGCTGACATGTGCGGCGGCAGGTATTATTATTCGGATAGTTCCAGTGATATTCCGCGGATTTTTGCACAGGAGGTCTTTCTGGGCAGTGACAGCTATATTCAAAATGGAGTATTTTCACTGGCGGTACAGGGTGGACATGAGCTGACAGCAAACCTTTTTGCAGACGGCTGGCCAGCATTGTATGGATATGTTGCCGCGACGCCAAAAACTGCCTCAAATCCGGTGATTGTTTCCGGTGAAAAAGGGGACCCGCTTCTCACTGTATGGCAGTATGGGCTGGGGAGGAGTGTTGCATGGAACAGCGACATCACAGGAAAGTGGAGTGGCGCTTTTGCTGGACAGGAGGACTATGTACAGCTCTGGAAACGCATCGTGGATTATACCACTGGAAACACGAATTTAGGTGAGGACCGCGTGGAGGTGGTGACAGCGGGAGATCAGACAGAGATTTTATATCGGACAGAGGATTTTGACAGCGCGACAGAAATCATGGTGACAGTCATAAATCCCAGCGAAGAAAAGACGGAGGAGAGGCTGCGTGCATCGGAGCCGGGAAGCTATAGCGCGAAAATTTCCACACCACAGGCGGGCTTGTATCATTTTACTATATGCCGCACAAAGGGCGGCGAAATCCAGAACTATATGACAACTGCCGCTGCGGTGCAGTTCTCAGACGAATATAAATTTGATGTGAGCGCAGCGTCTTATTTAAAATTTGTAGAGCAGTATGGCAGGCTGCTCACAGGGAAAGAGCAGCTCTGGACACGAATTGCGGCAGGAGAGAGAGCGGGTTATCCGCTGACAAACTGGCTGCTGGCGTTTGCGGTTGTGCTGTTTCTAGCAGATGTGGCGATGCGCCGGCTTCAGTATGTGCCAAATCGGCTGCCCTTCCTAGCGGCTGTCAGACGCAGAAAAGCGCAGAAGCTGGCTGAAAGTACAGCGTATGAAGAAAAAAGCGGCGCGGCGGCAGAGAGCGCAGCGCTGGCGGACACAGTACAGGAACCACCTGTTCAAAACACAGCATTAAAAGCCGGGCAGAAGAAAAAGCAGCAAAAGAAGCGCAGACAGCCCGAGGAGACATTAGACACCTCACAACTTCTAAAGAAAAGAGAGGAACGCAGAAGGAGGGATTAGCTTGACAAGTGCGAAGTCTCACGCCGGAAACACCAAAAGGCGGAATGGCGATTAAAATCAAAGGAAAATGAAAAAATCCTGAAAGGATTTGAGACTGCCCTTCGTATATAAAGTGAAATATAAAATTTCACCATCCTGATTTGTACGCCTGCCGAAGCAGGCAGATGGGCGTTAGAGTGAAATCAATAATAAAATAAAAATGATGGAGGACAACGATATGAGAAAAATGATGGCAGGAATGGCTGTGATGGCAGTCGCATTTATCATGAGCAGTGCAACCGCTTTGGCGGTAGAAGTGGAAGAGCTTCCCAATAGCAATAGTGTGGAGGCTGACATAAGTGCGGCCTGTGCCTACTGTGGTGTTTCCTGCTCGTTTGTGGACGCAGACGGAGACGGAATCTGTGACAACTATGCAGCACAGCTTTGCGGAACAGGCGCAGGCTTTGTGGACGCAGATGGAGACGGAATCTGTGATAATTACGGGACGTATGGCTGCGGAATGGGCGCAGGCTATGTAGATGCAGACGGGGACGGCGTCTGCGACAATTATGGCACATATGGCTGTGGACGTGGCGGACGCGGTTATGGAAGAGGCAGATGCTGGAGATAGGCAGATACAGACTTTAAGGGGCTGGCGGTTTAGCAGCCCCTTTCTACATTTTTTGTCAGTTTGAAAGAAAGCGTTTTGCGCTGGTCGGAAGGTATTTTTAGCATTTCCATAATTTTTTCAGCGGGCCAGCCCGTGCTGTCCATCAGAAAAAGACCGTGCGGAGCGATACATCAATAAACCAAGTAAAATCAAGGCATTCCGCATTTCAGTAACAGCGCGGTCGGCAAGGCATGACAGGAGCTAAAATAAAAACTGAATATGGAGCATGGACACACTGGAAAAGGGATTGCAGGGCAGACTGACATTGACAAAACCTATTCCATGCCAAAATCATACGTTACTTACCGTAAGCCAAGAACAGTACGTGACGAACAGAGGGAACAGGTAAGGCACAGAATGGCAAAGTTAAATTCTGACGATAATTGATGTGGGAAAACGCAGGCAAGGCAGTTTGTGTGTATGGCAGTGTAAAGCGGATACTTTTATGGATATACATCTCTGTCTGTATGGCATGAGTGGAAGGTGTTACAGATTAGGTGCTTTATCTCCAAAATTTACGTTTATTATCGTGGAAAAAGGAAAGGAACAGGTAAGAGGGATAAATCCTATGCCAAACAATATATCTTGCAATAAAAGAAGAAATTGCAAATTTGTAAGAGCTGGGCAATTACGTCTCACGAGCAGAAAAATTTGCCAGAATATGTAAGAGCTTTTTATTTTATAGCAAATTTTATTGGTGCATAAAATAAGTAAAACTTTCACTAATCAGGAAACTGCACATTTGATTCGGTAAATTTTACCTCTCGTGAGTATAATTTATATTCTGTAGAATTTTTTGTGCAAATTTTTCAAATTTGCTTTCTTGCTGCCTGTGTGGAAATTCCGATGATTTCAGCGATTTCTTTTTGCGCCAGTTTCTTTTCCAACAAAGAAATGGTAAGTCGATTTATAACTGCCGGAGTAATATAAATAATTTTTACTTTTTTGAGTACACAGAAACTATTGCAAATATTATTATTGTTACTTTTCACGGGTCAGGAATGCGCTGAACTGCGCATTCCGTGAGAACATGATTTAGGAGTGAGGGGTGATTTTTGCGAAGCAAAACTATGAATATCGCCCTGAATAGTAACTTATTATATAAAAATTTGAAAGAATTTGAAAGAGTTTCTGTAATTATTATTGACATAAGTATTCTATCGTGATAGAATTTCTATTACAGTAGAACGTCTATTGGAATAGAATAATATAGGAGGTGATTTTATGGAAATCAAATTGTTTGATTCAGAGCTTAAAATTATGGATGTTCTTTGGAAAAGGGGGGAAACTACCGCAAAGCATGTTGCAGAAATATTAAAGGAACAGGTGGGATGGAGTAAAACTACAACGTATACAGTTATAAAAAAATGTATAGATAAGGGTGTTATTCAGCGAAAAGAGCCAAATTTTGTCTGTTGTCCGCTTGTCACAAAAGATCAGGTAAGAGAATTTGAAACCAGAGAACTTATAAATAAAATGTACGATGGATCTACAGATCATCTTGTTGCTGCCCTTTTGGGAAATAAAAATATCACACCAGAGGAAATCAGCCGGATTAAGCAACTTATAAGAAATTTGAATTAAGGGAAACATTATGACGATATTAAAAATGAACTTTTTGGCAAGCATTTTGATTTTTGTTATTACATTCATCCGTATCACTATGCTCCAATGGCTGCCTAAAAAAACTTTCCCTGTTTTGTGGAGTGTTGTGTTGTATCGGTTGCTTGTACCGTTTTTTGTTTCATCAAAGTTCAGTGTTTATACACTGATAAATGTGCTGAAAAATAGATTAATAAACACAACTACTTTTTTAGAATTAGAATTTTCCATTGACAGAAATGCTGTAAGCGACATAGCATCAAATATTACTTCAACTGTTCCCCTAACAAATGTGGCTGATATGAATATACTGCTTATTAGGGTGCTTTGGATTATTGGAATATGTGTATGTGCATTATTTTTTCTCATATCGCATTTCCGTTGTCTCATGGAATATAAAACGTCTTTGCCCGTTGAGAATGCATTGATAGAAAAATGGAAACAGGAACATTTCATAAAGAGAAGGGTAGATATCCGGCAATCGGATAAGGTAACTACTGCATTAACATATGGTCTATTTAGACCTGTAGTACTATTGCCTAAAACAACAGATTGGACAGATGAAACACAACTTCAATATATTCTTACCCATGAATATGCACATATTCAGGAATTAGATATCTTATTAAAGTGGTTTCTGGCGATTTCTGTATGTGTACATTGGTTTAATCCTTTTGTCTGGATAATGTATATATTGGCAAATCGTGATATTGAATTATCCTGTGATGAAACTGTAGTGTGGACACTTGGAGAAACAGTTAGGTATTCTTATGCATTAACCCTAATCGAACTCGAAGAAAAGAAAAGTTCTTTTACACCTTTTGCAAATCGTTTTAGTAAGAACCCCATTGAAGAAAGGATGGTATTAATTATGAAAACCCGAAGAGTAAGCTTTATAGGAATACTATCAGCATTTGCTATCATTATCAGTACATCAATCGCATTTACTACGGACTCTGTTTCAGAAGCATCTGGAACTGTTCGGTTTACTTCACAGGATACAACTCCTGAAGGAATAGAAACACCAAATAATTTTATGGAAACAAGAACAGCAAATTGTTCTGTTGACTTTGTTAAATCAGAAGAAGTTATTAATTTAAAAAATGGAACTGCATCTGAACATGATGCAGAAAACGGTAAGATGATACTTTATAAAGACCAAAATGAAACTTGGTCACTGAAACAGGGAGAAACAATCTGCATAGACGTAAATATTGAGGATGTCTTTAAGGATGGTCAAACAGCAGTAATTGGTTATGTTATTGATAATTCTTATACAGACATTTTCAGCGGGAAGATTACGCACAACGAATCTGTTGAGTTTGTAGCTCCTAAAGAGGGAAATTATGCATTTTATTTTATAGGGGCATCTTCTGACACGATTTATATTCATTCACTTTCCATTTCATAATTACAATATAGCAATATAAATGAGCAGATATAAAGCACTAGGAGGAAGATCAATGAAAAGAAGAAAGAATATATTAGCAACATTAACTTTGATAGCTTCTTTATCCTTTGCAGCTATGCCTGTATTTGCAGCAGAAAGTGAAAACACTGATTCGTTAGAGGTAACTATAACATCCGAAGATGGTCAGGAAGTATCTAAAATTTATGATCTGTTTGATTTATCAACAACTGTTGAAGATGAAAATGGTATAATGCCGTTAATAAATATATCGGCAGATACACTTGAAAATGGGTATACTATGACCTTTAGAGATTCAGATGGCTCGGACTTTTACATCGCGGGTGGTTCGACAGTTAAATTTACCGTCAAATTAAAATCCTCGGCTCATGTAGTTATGGGATATAAGGATTCAAATGGAAACGAAACACAAACCTACGATGGAACCGCCAGAACAAACACTACTTCAATATCTATACCTAACCCGGATAAACCGGAAAAGATTTTGCAATTCCTCCACATTTCAAGTACAA
>OFGG01000486.1_pt1 | contig 33905 bp, 32 predicted proteins | sample 1521701 | NCBI WGS metagenome assembly OFGG01 (sample SAMEA3504081, study PRJEB24116) | mouse gut metagenome | biome: mouse gut; feature: mouse-associated habitat; material: faeces | place: Denmark | collected 2011
CAATTTATAATCTTAAAACTACTGCATCTGGAGAAGTTATTGATGACGAAATGACATCTGAAATAAGTGCACTCTATGCGAATAAAGAGGAGCTGGATAGAGAGATAAGGGAATCATTTGAGTAGGAAATCATTTCTTGTCAATAAAAATCTGATAATGTATATTTAGATGTGATGAAGCCATAGGACAGGTCTAAGAAATGACTTTTTCCTATGGCTTTTTGCTACATGAAATACATGATTGTATAAATCACACCTATGATAAAGCCAAGAATAAAGAAAAATAAAGGAAACAAGTATTTTTTTAATGATTGCCATAGCGAAGGCTTGGGAGCTGGTGAAGCAAGATTGCCTTGTGTTTCATGATTAGTGCTATCATGAACAGGCTTGCCAGAAATACCAATCGGCAAGCCCGTTGATGGATCTATTTTTCCTTTTTTGAGTTTTTCTTTCTTAGGTGGTCTGACAGGCTCCCTGCTATCAGGCGACCTGAGATCTTCACCTGTTATTGGGTCAAATGCCAGTTTAGATTGTTCAAAATATTCATAGACAGGCTTGGCGTTTGCGGTATCAAATCCTTGTAATCTTCTGCTTGCCCAAAGGTAAGCATCGTCATGGTGGTCTATGTATACTAAAAGCACAGTATTCCCCGATTGCGTGAATATTGCCCTGAAATCCTGAGTTACTCTGGCACTTTTAAAATCAAGTTTTGTATTGAGCTTTTCGACTTTCAGGCTGTCGCTTCTTAGGCTTCTTTGCATTAGTCTGATAGTTTCAAGTGATTTTTTCTGTATTTTCTTATCCAGTCTTGAAAATGCGTCTATATATGTATCGGAACAGACGATGTTCGTTGCCATGTATATCCTCCCTTTAATCTATGACGTTCATTAAAATATCTATCGTAATCTCTTCTTTAACTTTATCCGTAATGGTCAGCAGGTAAGCATCATCTTTTTTCTCTATAGTAACGCCATCAATAGGAGCAGCCAATTCAAAAGAAAAATATCTTGCAAATAGAGTATATGTACCCCAAATAATTCCTTTGATAGTATCTTCTCCAATGCCATTATAAAGTCTTTTGCCTTTAGATGTTGTTATGGAGTAAGATAGGAAGCCTCTATTCAAGCAGTTAGGAATAATATGTAATTTGATTTTTGGAATACTCTCTAAGTATTTTATTTTCTCTCGGCTGGTTCTGATTGCTCCTTTTAAACGATTGTTTTCTGTTTTAAGCAGTTGAAAAGAAATCATATAAGTTTCGTATAATTTTCTTTTTATTTCCTCGTATTGTAGGAGCATATCTTTGTGATGCATATGAGGATTGATGTCTAAATCAGTACGTTCCAGCGTATAAGAACTTATAGGAATGCGACTGGCTTTCTCTTCTGCCAGAGCTTTAGCTTCATTAAATAATTTCTTGGCTTTTTCATTATGATAGAGATAGCTTTTGCTTAGTCCAGAGAGTTCACAGACTCTGGGAGCAGTGATCAGTTCGTCATTATGTATCATATCCTCCAAGACAGTTTTTAAGGTGTTGTATTTTTCTTGAATGATCTTCTGTCTGGCTTCTAACATAGGAGAAGTATTTCTTTCGTGGTCTTTTGGCATGGGCGTTCCCTCTCTCTGTTCGTTGATATGTCTATTTTACATTAATTTTTAGATTGGGGAAAGATGTTTTCAGTCTATATGAGGCATGAATTTATTCTGGTGGAAATAGACTGGCAGAATGATTTAAGAAAGTGGGCTTGGAGGAGTGGTATTTTGGCTATTTAAAAAATGCCTTCATTCCTAGATATTTACTTACTTTATACAGAGTTCACAGGGTTTACCATATCTCTTTTTACAGCCATTTTGTACAGAATAAACAGAGTTTTATCACTAAAAAGTATTCCTTATATATTGTCGGGGAGTGCAGGGGAGCGGAAGCGGTGGATTTATTAAGCGCGAACAATACCGGCCATGCAGGGAGCATGGGAACCGGGCATGCCAACAGTTCCCGCGATATGCTCAGGCGTCTTGAAACAATGGTTTTGATGGGGATGGATCTTCCGGTAGCGGCAATCCGCGGGCAGATCGTATCGGGGATAGATTTGTTTATCCACCTGGGCAGGCTGCGGGATAAAAGCCGTAAGGTGCTTGAAATTGCCGAACTTGCGGGTATTGTCAATCAGGAAATTCAGTTAAACGTATTGTACCGTTTTGCGGAAACTGGGGAAACGGAAGGAAAGCTGGAGGGAATATGGGAAAAACAGGGCGAATTGCTGCACCGGGAAAAATGGGAAGCGGCGGGGTTTTAAGCAAAAAGCGGTTTTGGATGCAGGCGGGGATCGCCGCGGCCGCAAGCGGTTTTATTGCCGTACTGTTTTACAATTCCCCGTGGGGGATGGTTTGGCTTCCGGCAGTTTATTGCCTGGCGGGGCGCATGTTAAAAGAAGCGGAGGACAGGAAGCGCAAGAACCGGCTGAACCTTGAATTTAAAGATTATTTAAACGCAGCCAGCAGGGCGCTTATGGCCGGTTATTCGGTGGAACGGGCGTTTGTGGAGGCGCTGAGGGACGTAAAGAGGCTTCACGGAGACGGCTGCCAGCTTTTCGGACGGCTTGGGACGATGGAAACGCGCCTGGGATTAAAAGAGACAATCGAACATATATTAAATGATTTTGCAGAAGGATGCGGCAGTGAGGATATTGAAAGCTTTGTCGAGATTTTCTGTTATGCGAAACGGTATGGCGGGGATTTTGTGCATATTATCGCCGCAACAACAGCCAGAATCTGCGACAAAACGGATATCATGGAAGAAATCCATACGGTAATGGCGCAAAAAGCGCTGGAGCAAAAGATTATGTGCGCAGCGCCGCTTGGGATACTTTTGATGTTCCGGCTGACGTCGGCCGAATTTATCGGCAGGCTGTACAAAAATCCTTTGGGCGTTTCCGTTATGACGGCGGCGCTTTTGGTGTATGCCGCGGCGTTTGTGCTCGGTATGAAAATGGTGGAAATCGAGGTGTAAAAGGATGATGGTATGCGGATTGGTATCGCTGGGCCTTGTAATTTTGATGGCTGCGTTTCGCAGGCGGGACGTATGGCAAAAGATACGCAGCCCCTGCCTGGCTGTGTTTTTATTCGGTTTACTGGGGCTTTTGGCAGGGGTGTTGGGCGAGGCCAAAGAAAAGGACGGTTCTTATGGGACGATAACAAGGAATGCGCCCGGGGAAGGGGAACTTGAAACGGAAGTATACGCCTATCTGCCGCAGGAAGATACGGAGTATATGCTTACGCTTTTGATACCGGAGCGGGCGTACGGCAAAAAAGAAGAACAGGCGCTTCTTGCGGCGGCGGAAGAGGAAATAAAAGAGACCTTTTACGGGGCAAATGAGATTACATCGGATCCGGACATACGTGAGAGCTACCAGGACGGCGCGGTTACTGCGGATTGGCGGTTTTTGGACCGCACGTTTATTTCTGCGGAGGGAAAGGTTGACATGCAGGCGTTAAAAAAGTCCGGCCAAACAAAACAGAGGGTGGAGGCCGAGGTGATTTTAAGCTGCGGCACAAGCGAAAAGACCTGCCGGTTTGCCTTTGTCATTGCGCCGGATCCAACCACCCCAAAAGAGAACCTGGCATTTGGGATTGAAAAACAGATTGCGGGGCAGGAAAAGACCGAACGGAAAGTCGTGCTGCCGACGAATGTAAACGGACGGGAAATTTGCTGGAAGGATCCCGGGCAAAATTTGCCGTTTCAGTTGCTGGGACTGGGCGTGCTGGCAGCCGCAGCCGTATTCTGCGCCGAAAAAGAGCGGCGGGAAACAGAAAAACAGAAACGGAAGCAAAGGCTGTTTTTGGCGTATCCGGAATTTGTCAGCACGCTGTCTTTGCTGCTTGGCGCAGGCATGACGATATCCGGCGCACTGCGCAAAATGGACAGCATGTACTGTAAGCGGAAAACAGAAGGGGGAAGGGCGCAGGACGTATATGAGGAACTGCACGTTATGATATGCGAGATAGATAACGGCGTGGGAGAACTGCGTGCATACGAGCAGTTTTGCGGACGGTGCGGCTTACAGCCCTACCGGAAACTCGTATCCCTTCTGGCAAGCGGCCAAAGGGTCGGCAACAGCAGGCTTTTAGAACAGCTGGACGAGGAAGCGGGACGGGTGTTTTCGGAACGCAAAAATGCCGCAAAGCGGCTGGGGGAAGAGGCGGGGACAAAACTGCTTTTGCCTATGATGATGATGCTTTTGGTAGTTATGGGGATTGTGATGGTTCCCGCATTTTTATCGGTATATGGATTGTAAAAACAAGGAGGGACACAAATGAGGACATGGCGTGAATTTTTAAATGAAGAAAGTGCGAACGGGGTAGTGGAAGTGATTTTGATTCTGGTGGTTTTGATCGGGGTGGTAGTGATTTTCCGAAAACAGCTTCAGTCCCTGGTTGGCGATCTGATGGACTCCGTCACAAGGAAAGCGAAGGCGGTAGAGTGAGAGGGGCGGGCAGGCAGGAGGCGTTTGTTACCGTTTCCTTCTGCCTGCTGATAACCGTAATGGGCGCCCTTATGCTGTGCCTTTTGGAATATGCCAGGTTTTACGGGCTGAAAGAGGACGCCGGGGAATGGACAAACCTGGCTTTGGAATCACTGTTTGCAGGGTATCAGCCGGTACTTCTGGAGGAATACGGCATGTTTTTTTTAGACGGGGGTTTTGGGACGGGAACGCTTAATCTGGCAAGAGCCGAAGAAGAGGCGCAGGCTATGCTGCATCAGAGCCTGTCGGCAAAGAAAACGGATGCGGGGATAAATTTATACCGTATGCAGGCCGAAGAAACGGAACTGGTATCCTGCCTCTTAGCCGCCGACGAGGATGGGAAGGTCTTTGCCATGCAGGCGGCCAAAACCATGAAAAGCGTAATCGGGCAGCGGGCGGCGAAGAAAATTCTGGAGCAGATTACGGAAGTGGAGTCAAAAACACAGCAAACGGATAAGCCGGGCGAAGCGATAAAAGAAGCGCAGGAAGCTTTAGATCAGATGAAAGCGCAGCAGGAAGCGGCAAATGTAGGCAAAACGCCGGATGGAAAGCCGCAGGATAAAGAAGCTGCGCCGCCTGCAGAAGGCGGGCAAAAAAATCCGCTTGAAGTGATCAAAGCCATAAAAAAAGACGGAATCCTGGCGCTGGTCTGGCCAAAGGGAAAAACTGTGTCGGAAAAAACAGTAAACGCGGATCACTGCATGATGAAGCGCGCCCGGTATCAGGGAAATATGAAATTAAAAGAAACGCCAGGCTGGTATGAGCGTATCTTAACGCAGGAGTTTATAAAACCTCTGGCAAAAAATGCGGTTTCCCCAAATGCGGACGGAGCGCTTTCGTATGGAACCGAATATATTATATGTGGCAGGGAAAGCGATAAAGAAAATATGAAAGGAACGGTAAAACGGCTTTTGGCCATCCGGGAAGGAATGAATTTTCTGTATCTGAAAACGGATGCCGCCAAGTGCGCGGAGGCGGCGGCGGCCGCCATAGCGGGCCTGGCGGGAAGCCCGGCGGTTCTCGCCATAGCCGAAGCGGGGATTTTGGCGGCATGGGCTTATGTAGAAAGCATATGCGACGTAAAAGCGCTTTTGTCCGGAGGCAAAATACCGTTGCTGAAAAACGGAGCCTGCTGGCAGACGCAGTTATCGAACCTGGCCGGCGTGCTGGAGACGGATTACAAAGGAGAAGCGGAAGGATTGCCGTATGAGCGTTACCTGGACGCGCTGCTTTATATGAAAACACTAAAAGAAACGGCCTACCGCAGTATGGATTTGATGGAATGGCATTTAAACCGCATAGACGGGTATTCGCAGTGCAGGATGGACGCTATGGCGGCCGGAGCGCAGCTTTCGGTACGTTACGGGGCGGATACGCTGTTTTTGGGAATTTTCGGAAAGAAAGGAATGGACGGATATGAGTTTTGTAAACAAGCAGAATATATATACGGGCAGTAAGCGGCCTGCGGATACAGGGAGGCGTCTCTTTGCCGTTATATAAAATCTTCCTGCCTGTAAAAGAGAATCGTTTGCGGCAAATTACAGAGGCGTCGTCCTGTGTCCGCACGGAAGCGTCTTATATGGTTGAACTGTCTGTCGCGCTCCCGTTTTTTACCGGGTTTTTGGCTGCGCTGCTGTTTTTCTTCCAAGCTCTTTGCGTACAGCAGGAAGTAGGGAACGCGCTGCTTGCGGCGGGAAGGGAGCTGTCTGTGCTCGCATGCGGCAGGGAGGGGGAAGCGGCGGGGCTTTTGCCTGCAAACGCCCTGGTGCGGAAAAATATAAAGAAAAATTCGGCGGCGGAACGGTATATCCGTTCCGGCAGGCTTGGGATTTTATTGGTTCATTCCGATTTTTCGGGGGATTATATTAAATTGCAGGCAGATTACAGGCTTCGGTTTCCCTTCGGCCTGTTCGGCAGACGGGATATCAAAGTCACCCAGAGGCTGACGTGCAGGAAATGGACGGGGCGGGGCAAAAAACCGGATCCGGATACGGAAATCGTATACATAACGCCTGCCGGAAGCGTATATCATAAAAACCGAAGCTGCAGTTACCTGAATCCGTCCGTAAACGGCACAGACTTAGAGCGGGTGGATAGCTGCCGTAATGAAAGCGGCGGAAAATATTATCCCTGTGAATCGTGTATGAAACAGTTGTCCGGCAGGGGAACGGTATATATTACGAAGTATGGGAACCGGTTCCACAGCAGGCGGGACTGTAATAAAATAAAACGCACAGTACAGGCAGTGTTTCTGCCGGAGGCTGCAGGCAGAGCCGCCTGCAGCAAGTGCAAAAGGGGGTTATAACGTATGATTCAGTCCTATGTATTGCTCGGCACATTAGGCATACACAGTATAGAAGATATGAAGGAGAAAAAAATAACGGTAACATTTACCCTGTTATCGGGAATTTTCGGTCTTTTTCTGCATCTTCTGTTTCCGCAGCAGAGCATTTTTGAGATGATGTTAGGCATGGTTTCCGGCGGATTTATCCTGCTGGCCGCAGGATTGGGCAGAGGAAAAATCGGCATAGGAGACGGCCTGATGTTTATGCTGACCGGAATGTATTTAGGCTTTTCGCAAAACGTTCTGTTGATGTTTCTGTCATTTTCGCTTGCGGGCGTCTGGGGGCTTATACTGGTGTGTACGGGGCGCCGTCCAAAAGACGGCCGGATCCCGCTGGCGCCGTTTCTGTTTTTGGGATATTTTATCATGATAATCGGGTGAGGCGGATGATGAAAGCGTATTATACGGTAGAACTGGCTCTTTTGATGCCGGCGCTGCTGTTCGTGCTGTATATGCCGGTATATCTGGGTTTTGAACTGTATACGGTTACGAAGCAGGTTTCGGCAAGCGGATGGGAAGCGTCGTTTGATGCGGAGGGTTATGTCAGGGCGATAAAATTTGTAGAAGATATCTGGGAGGAGCAAATATGACGGAATACAGGCGTTATCAGGGGAGAAGTTATCTGGTGTGGAGCGGGAATGCGTCAGTCGGGGGATATGAGTATCCGATGCTGACGCAAAACAAAATACCGGGTTTGCTGCAGTTTCGGATTGCAAATGCAGATGAACAGGAACAGTTTTGGTATGATATCAGTGGAATGCAGACCTTAAAAGACTGGATGACAGTAAAAAAAGCGGGAAGCGGACTTTTGAAAAAAGTTATGACGGCGTTGGCGCAGGCTTTGCAGCAGACGGGAGAATATTTGCTGAATGAGGATGGAATTTCTCTGGATCCGGAGCGCATTTTTATATCCCCGGGGGAAACGGATATTGCATTTTGCTATATGCCGTTTGAAAAGGCGTGTTTTTTGGAGTCGCTGCGCGGCTTTATGGAATTTTATATTTCTCATATGGAGCACGCCGACAGAGCAGACGCCGGGGTTTGTTATGAAGTATACGAAAAATGCCAGCAGGGGACGGCGCCGTTTGAAGAAATACTCGAACTTTTGTATGCAAAAAAGGAAGGGCAGAAAGAGAGCTTTGAACAGGAGCAGGAGCCGGTTCGGCAGTATGTAAAGGCTGAACCGGAACAGGCGAAGCCTAAGGATTTTTGGCATGGGCTTTTGCAGCGCGCAAAACACAGGCTTGGTATGGGCGGAAAGAAGAAAAAATACGACGCAGAGGCGTATGCCTATGAACCGAAGGACGATACGGCGCAGGAGGACAACCCGACGGTATTTCTGGGGAGCGAAACGGATCGCGTGTTCGGGGAACTGAAATATGAAGGGGACGGAAATGCGGGCAATCTTTCGGTTACAGGGAATGTCTATCTGATTGGAAGCCGCAAAGAAGATGTGGACGGGCTTATCAGCCATGAAACGGTCAGCAGGATCCATGCCCGTATTACAAAGGAAGAAGAGACGTTTTATCTGGAAGATTTAAATTCCACAAACGGAACGTATCAAAACGGCAGGCTTTTAAATTATAAAGAAAGGGCGCCGCTTAAGAAAAACGATAAGGTTTCTTTTGCAAAAGAAACCTACAGGTTTGTGTAATAACGGCAAAATGCTTGAAATAATCCGGTTTTTCTTTATAATAGGGTTATGATTATTCTGGAAAAACGGAGGTTTTTATGGAAACAGAATCCACCAAAAAAGTACCGTATGTTACGATTTGCTTTATTGCGGCCAATATCCTAATCTGGCTGGTTTTGGAAATTATGGGAAAGACGCAGGACAGCGAATTTATGCTTTCTCACGGAGCGGCTTACCGGCCGTATATTATACAGGGCGGCCAATATTACAGGCTGTTTACCTGTATGTTCCTTCATTTCGGCGCAGATCACCTTATGAATAACATGCTGGTGCTCGGGCTTACGGGAATGCGGCTTGAGGCGGTGACGGGCAGCATCCGTTTTGGCATGTTATATCTTTTTTCGGGGCTGTGCGGCAGCGTCCTTTCCCTGTATGATAAAACAGAGGTTATGAACCCGGCCGTGTCCGCGGGAGCGTCGGGCTGTGTGTTCGGCGTAATCGGAGGCCTGCTTGCGTGGGCGGTATTCCATAAGGGCAGGGTGGGGACACTGACGGCCAAAGGACTTATGGGCATGGCCGCTTTAAGCCTGTATTTTGGGTTTACGACGGCAGGCGTGGATAACTGGGGGCATATCGGAGGCCTTTTGGGAGGCTTTTTGCTGGGCGGCATTTATGCGGCTGCATCCAAAATCCGAAATAGCAAAAGAAATCACATCTAGTATATTGATTTTCCTTCTTAAAATTAATATACTATAGAATAGATTGCGAAGCGGTAACGGAGCGCGCCGGAAACTGTTTTCCGGCGGATCCTGGCTTAAGGATGGAGGAAGCTATGAAAATCAAGATATACTACGGTGGAAGAGGCCTGCTGGATGATCCTACTTTATATGTGCTGGATAAAATGGAAGATGTGTTAAAGGAACTGCGCGTCACTGTGGAACGTTATAATATATACGAACACAAGAATGAGATTTCTACTTTGCCCCATACGATTAAGGACGCGGACGGCATTATATTGGCGACGACGGTGGAGTGGCTTGGAATCGGCGGTTATATGCAGCAGTTTTTAGACGCATGCTGGCTGTATGGGGACAAGGAAATGATGAGTTCGCTTTATATGCAGCCGATTGTAATGTCTACCACATACGGCGAGCGGGAAGGCGTAACGGCGCTTGAAAACGCATGGGTAATATTGGGGGGACAGCCCTGCAGCGGCCTGTGCGGATACGTGGAAGACCTGGTCAGCTTTGAAATGAATCAGGAATATACGCTGATCATCGAAAAGAAAGCAGAAAACCTTTACCGGTCGATTTCACAGAAAATGAAAGCGCTTCCGAGCAGCAACCAGGCAATAAAACAGACCGTGCTGCGGACGCAGTCCATGGACTTAACGCCCCAGGAAAGCGAACAGCTTTCCAAGTATGTATCTGACGACAGTTATGTCAAAAAACAAAAAGAAGATATCGAAGAATTAGCTTCCATGTTTAAAGATATTCTGGGAAAAAGCAATGAAGCGGACGATAAAATGTTTATCAAAGAATTTGAAAGCCATTTTATTCCGGAGGAAGGCTTCCGGGCTTCCTATCTGTTTATGATTGAAGGAAGGAAACAGCCGCTGTATCTGGACGTACGCGGGGACGAGCTTACTTGTTATTACGGCAATGAGGAGAATATTGACGTTTACGCCAAACTCAGTTCTGATATTATGAACAGTATAATCAACGGCAGGATGACGTTTCAGCGGGCGTTTATGACGGGGGTAATGACAGCGAAAGGCAATTTTAAGACCCTTCGGATGCTGGATACGATATTCAGCTTTGACGAAAATTAAGGATACGCTTTAAGCGCGGGGGATGGGAAGGAAGGCGGAGAACGTACAGCCTTCCTGCGGGCGGGATTCGACTGTAAGACGGCCTTTGTGCGATTCTACAATCTGCCGGGCAATTAACAGGCCAAGGCCGGTACCGCCCGGTTTTGTCGTAGCAAAGGGCGTAAAAAGCTTTGGCAGGTATTCCGGAGAAATTCCGCCGCCAAAATCCGTAATATCCAGGCGTACGAAGGAACCGTCAAGGCAGGCGGCAAGATTTATGGTTCCCGCGCCTCCCATTGCTTCAAACGCGTTTTTGATAAGGTTAAAAAGAGCCCGTTTGAGCCAGTCCGGATCGATTTCAAGTTCCGGAAGGGCAGGTTCCAGATCAATCTGGAAGCCAAAGTCCTTAGATTGGAATGCAGCCGTGCAGGAGTGGGCAAGTTCCGGCAGAAACTGTTTTAGGGATGTTTTCTGCACGGTAAGATCGCTGCTTAAACGCGCGGCATTGAGTTCAATCAGCATCCTTTTCAGGGAAGAAATTTCGAGCATGGAATCGTTCCAATAGGCAAATTCTTTGATTTCCGGATGGGATTTTTCGATTAACTGAAGCGAACTGTTGATAAAAGCAATGTGGTTTTTAATTTCATGAAAGATTTTCTGGTAATCTTCGTTTGTCATGCAGATTCCTCCTAAAAGCGGCGTGAAAGACGCCGGATTTGAAATAGTGTAGCATTTCAAAACGTGTAATTCAATCATAAATGTCTTACAAAATTCGACAAAAAGGAGCAGATAAAATGAAAGATAATACTTGTATTTTTTGTAAACTGGCATCGGGTGAGATACCTGCAAATACGATATATGAAGATGAAACGTTCCGGGTCATTTTAGACGCCGCGCCGGCCTCAAAGGGGCACGCTTTGATTATCCCCAAAGAGCATTTCGCGGATTTGTATGAAATTGACGCGGAAGTGGCGGGCGATGCAATGAAGCTTGCGAAAAAGCTTGCCATTCATATGACGCGGGCGCTTCGCTGCGATGGATTTAACCTTGTGCAGAACAACAAAGAAGTAGCGGGGCAGACGGTGTTCCATTTTCATCTGCATTTGATACCGCGTTATGTGGGGATGAAAAATGACGATATTTTGATTTGGAACCATGAGACATTTACGGAAGAAGAGACAAAAGAAATATGCGAACAGATAAAAAAGGGCTTGCACTAATGTGCAAGCTCTTTTTCAATTAACTGTAAAATCGTCTCAATCGAGTCCATTTGGCCGCTTTTACGCATTGCCTTTTTATAGCCGGTTTGGTTGGCCGATACGGTACGCACGGCAGAACAAAGGGTGTCGGCCGTTAAATTTTCTTCCTCTAATACGAAAGAAAAGCCCTGTTTTTCAAAGGATTTTGCATTTAGAATCTGATCGCCCCTGCTGGCCGCGGCTGGAAGCGGGATAAGGATATTCGGTTTGCGGAGCGCAAGCAGTTCGCAGATTGCATTGGCCCCGGCCCGGGATATGACGACGTCGGCAAGGGCGAACATATCTTTTAACTGCTGGCTGACGTATTCAAACTGGGCGTATCCGGCAGTTTTGGCCTGGCTGTCGTCCAAATTTCCTTTTCCGCACAGGTGTATGATCTGAAACTCTTTTAAAAGCGCGGGAAGCTTGGCGCGGACGGCGTCATTGATGGCTTTGGAACCGGAACTCCCCCCGATTACCAAAAGCACGGGTTTTTTGGAATTAAAATGGCAGTAAGAACGCGCGTACTCCGGATTGCCGGACAGCAGTTCCTGGCGGATGGGCGATCCGGTCAGGACGGCTTTGTCTCTGGGAAGGTATTTTAAGGTTTCCGAAAAATTGCAGCAGACCTTTTTGGCGGCAGGTATGGCAATTTTGTTGGCAAGGCCGGGCGTTATATCGGATTCGTGTATAATTACGGGAATTTTACGGAATTTGGCGGCAAGGACAACCGGCACGGAAACAAATCCGCCTTTTGAAAAGACGATATCCGGTTTGAGTTTGCGTAAAAGGCGCAGCGACTGCCCGAAGCCTTTGATAACTTTAAAGGGATCCGAAAGATTTTTGAGATCGAGGTAACGGCGGAGTTTTCCGGAAGAAATTCCGTAGTAGGGTATATGCTCGGCCTCTATCAATTCTTTTTCCATACCGCGGTACGATCCAATGTAGCTAATCTCATACGAGGCTTCTTTCAGTCCGGGGATCAGCGCGATATTCGGCGTGACATGCCCGGCTGTCCCTCCTCCGGTTAATACAATTTTTTTCATATTAAAATACCTTTTCCTTTCATGCTGATATCTAACTATATTATACTCTTGTGTTAAAATGTCAAGAAAAGACTTGTAAAAACCTTAGGATTCATTAAAATATACCTTGAACGGACTGCCTGTTAAGGCGGCGTTTATGGAACAATAAAAGAATGCCGCAGGGAGTTAATGGGGAATGCGAGGAAGATATTTTCGTTATTTGTTTAAAAATCTGGATGGAAGCCTGTTTCATATCGGAAGTGTATTTGACAAAGATAATCAGAAAACCACAAATTATATTTATATGGTTGGAAGCTATTACCGCAGCAGCAGGAAGAAAAAAAGTTCGGATCTGTTCCGGCAGGAAAAGACGATTCCGAAAGAAATAGATATGTTAATTCTGGGCGGTTATACGTTAAAAGATCTCAATAAACTGATTTATATGTTAAAAAAATATCATATAACTACAATTGTACTGCCGTATTACGCTCCGATTCAACGGCTGGCTTTGATGGAGGAGACCAAAGAAAGCGGCGCTGCAGAGGAAGATCTGACAAAATTTTTAAAATCACCGTATCAGTTTCTAAAAAATGCGGGAATACAGCAAATCTATTTCCTCTATGGAAACGGCACGGCGATTAGCTGCAGTCCGGAAGAGTTAGAACCCGGCATACATTTTGAGCAGGCTGACAGGGATACGTTAAAACTAATCGGGGAAATGGAAGGCTACGCGGTCCCGGTGGTGCAGGCAGGTTATATTGTAGAAAATAATTGGCTGTTCTATTTTGGTATCTATGGAGTGGATATCCATTTGTTTTCTAATTTTACCAGGGACTATTTCAGCCATATCGAAAATATCCGCGAAATGTCAAATAATGTGTATGAGGATTATGCAAGCCAGACGGAACGCCTGGTGCAGGAATTTCTGAAAAAATTCGGAAGTTCCCCGGCGACGACAATAACCATGTTTGAAGGCCCGCTGTATGACTCGTCCAGTGAGAACGACAGTTTTGTGACGGAAAAGGAATTTCAGCAGCCGGGCGGCTGCATGATATGGGGCGGGGCGCCGCAAGATACCGGCTGCATGATAAAGTGCCTGCATGACAAGGATTATGACGTCATGCAGCGCCACAGGCAGGTAAAGAAAGGCGCGCTGCGGTTTGGGATCCTGATGCTTGGAAATACGAATCTAAACAGATATGGTTCGGAACTGGTGGCGCGTTTCTGGCAGCTAAGGTTCCGGATACGGGGGATTTGCATACCCAGCTGCGGAAGAGGGGAAGACTGGAACCATCAGATTCTGGAACTTTCTATTTCGGAAGATCGCATTTATTGGGTTTGCAGCAAGCATGATATTACCTCGGTGGGAGTGGTGAGCGATATTGTGCTTTCTTCGCCCAATAACCGGTTTGTAATGGTAGATGAGAAGAAAAGCTGCTGTATATCCGGCTATCTGATACCCAGGGAGGATTTGGATTGACGCCTCGTGTCAAAACTTGCGGCGAAAAATACGGGACAAGCCCTTTCCCTGCCATGGCTTTTTTCTTATAATATATGTGTAAAAAGAAAAAGGAGGTTACATATGCAGCAGGAGCAGATTATCTTATACCTAAGAGAAAATATCGTGGCCGTTGCCATGTGGGCGGGGGGCATTGTTTTATTTATATGGCTTTTGATTTTGTTTCAGGTGACGAGGACAAGGCGGGAGGTACACCAAATCTGTAAAAAAATCCGCAAGTATTTTGAGGTGATTTTAGCGGAAGATACGCAGGAAGCGCCGCCTGCAGAAGAGGCCGGCGCAAAGGAAGAACAGGAGCAAAAAGCCCCGGAGCCGGATCCTGCGCTTTTACAGGAAACGCTTAAAGACGAAGCGGATGCAAAGCTTTTGATGGAAGTCATATCAGAGATGTTTTAGGGCTTGAACAATGGCGGGCGGTTTGCTAAAATAAGGAAGGATGTGTAATAGTTAGCAAATGCACAAATGTTTATGGCAAAGGAGCGTTAGGTTATGAGTAAGGTTACATTGGATTATTCAAAAGCGGCAGGATTTGTCAGCGAAGAAGAAATCAGTTTTATGGGAAAGCTGGCGGAGGACGCGAAAGAACTTTTGGTGTCAAAAAGCGGCGCAGGCAATGATTTTGTAGGATGGATTGATCTTCCGGAGGCATATGACAAGGAAGAATTTGCACGGATCAAGGAAGCGGCAAAGAAAATACAGGCCGATTCGGAAGTTCTTGTAGTGATCGGGATAGGGGGGTCTTATCTCGGGGCGAGGGCCGCAATTGAATTTTTAAGGCATGGGTTCTATAACAATGTCCCGAAAGAGATAAGGAAGGCGCCCGAAATTTACTATGTGGGAAATAACATCAGCGGGGCGTATCTGGAAGGGCTTTTGGATGTGATTGGAGAACGGGATTTATCCGTAAACGTAATTTCCAAATCCGGCACGACAACAGAACCTGCGATTGCATTCCGGATTTTTAAGAAAAAGCTGGAAGCCAAATACGGCAAAGCGGAAGCGGCAAAACGTATTTATGCGACTACGGATAAAGCAAGGGGAGCCTTAAAAAAACTGGCGGACGAAGAAGGATATGAAACGTTTGTGGTTCCGGACGATATCGGCGGACGGTTTTCGGTGCTTACGGCAGTCGGGCTTCTTCCGATTGCTGTAAGCGGAGCGGATATCGATCAGCTGATGGCAGGCGCAGCGGAAGGAAGGAAGCTGGCCTTAGAACAGAAATTTGAAGAAAACGACGCCCTGCTGTATGCGGCGCTGCGCAATATTCTGCTGCGGAAAGGGAAAACAGTGGAAGTTCTGGCAAATTATGAGCCGGCCCTGCACTATGTTTCCGAATGGTGGAAACAGTTGTACGGTGAAAGTGAAGGAAAAGATCAGAAAGGGTTATTCCCGGCGTCCGTGGATTTGACGACGGATCTGCATTCTATGGGGCAGTTTATCCAGGACGGCGCAAGAAACCTGTTTGAAACAGTTCTGTGTGTGGAAAATGCCAGGGGAAGCGTAGTTATTGAAGAAGAACCGGCCGATCTGGACGGTCTTAACTATCTGGCCGGGAAGGATATGGACTTCGTAAACAAAAATGCGATGAACGGCACAATCCTTGCGCATACCGACGGGAATGTACCGAATCTTCTGGTGAATATCCCTGAACAAAGCGAGTTTTATTTGGGCGAGCTGTTCTATTTCTTCGAGTTTGCGGTAGGCGTAAGCGGGTATATCTTAGGCGTAAATCCGTTTAACCAGCCTGGCGTAGAAAGCTACAAGAAAAATATGTTTGCCCTGCTTGGCAAACCCGGTTTTGAGGCACAGAGAGAAGAACTGCTCAAACGCTTATAAAAAAGAAATAAAAAGCTTCCGGCGCGTCCGGAAGCTTTTTTTGTTACTTGCGGCAACTGTTTAATTTTTGGAGCATATCGTTAATGTCGATAGGTTTTGTTAAAAATCCGTCCATACCGCTTTTTAAAGCCAGCTCCCGGTCTTCCTGGAACGTGTTGGCCGTACAGGCATAAATGATAACGGATTTGGCGTCCGGGCGGTTTAGTTTGCGGATTTGGCAGGCGGCGCTGCAGCCGTCCATAACAGGCATTTCCATATCCATCAGAATAATATCAAATTCTCCGGTTTCGGAATTGCGGAATAAATCCACGGCTTCCTGGCCGTTTCCGGCGTGTGCGGTTTTATAGCCTTCCATAGATAAAATTTCAAGCAAAACCTCAGCGTTTAATTCCACATCTTCGGCTACCAGGATGTTTAATGGTTTGCCGTCCGGTTTCTGCAGAGGAAGTTTTGGGTGCGCAGCCGGATCAGCCCGGTTTGCCAGATAGTCCGGGATTTCCGTTACAATCCGGGACGGGATAGTAACCGTAAAAACGCTTCCCACATTCAATTCGCTTTCTACCGTAATATCGCCGCCCATTGCGTTTGCAAGCAATTTGCTGATTGCCATACCAAGCCCGGTTCCTTTGGCTCCGTCCTGCTTTCTGTTTTTTTCCTGGCTAAAGGAGTCGAAGATTTCGGAGAGATATTCTTTGGAAATGCCGATTCCGGTATCTTCGCACCGGTACGTGGTGATTACATGCAAATCGTCTGTTTTCTTCTGGTTTGCCGACAGGCGTATGTATTTTCCTTTGGGTGTAAATTTGGCGGCGTTGCCGACAATATTCATTAAAATCTGTTTGGTGCGCGTGGCGTCGCCGTTGACGCAGGGGAAGGGAATATCCTTTTCCACAATAAATTCCACGCCGCGGCTTTTAATATTGTCTGCCTGCATGGCCGCGATTTCATCAATTAACCCGTCTATCAGAAGCGGTTCGTCTATGATATCAACTTTGCCGGCCTGAAGCTTTGACATGTCGAGGATATCGTTTACCAGAGACAGCAGGTAGTTGGCTGTACCGTGGGATTTTTTGAGCCATTCTTTGATCTGGGGCTTTTGGCTGTTGTCGTCAATATGCACCATAATCAGGTGATTTATGCCGATCAGGCCGTTTAAAGGCGTGCGTATTTCGTGGCTCATATTGGAAAGGAACTCTTTTTGCGCCCGGGCCTTTTCTGCGGCGGCTATGGTTTTGAAGCGGTTTTTCATTACGATAAGGAGCATGCTGATTACGGTGAGCATACTGACCGCTAACGTAGCGATACTCATAGTCGTCAGCGCCCCGGTCTGTTCGGCAAAAACTTCTTCCGCCACGGACATGACGAAATACAAGTCGATTTTTTCGTTAAATGGAATCAGATAATATAACTCTTTGTATTTTTCCGCTTTATGGGCATGATAAAAACCAAAGGTTTCCGAGCGGGAAATCTGCCGGGAGATCTCCTGGTTTGTAAGTTCGCAGAATGCGGCTTCTGACAAATGTTCAAAGAGGTTTGTGTGGTGGCTGAGCATAATGTCCTTGTTGACATTCACAATGAAGTTTCCGTCCAGATCAATCAGGGCGCTGTAGCCGCGGCTTTTTCCGTCGCGGATAAAGCTGTCGATAACCATATTGTCCTGGATGGAAGAAACGCTGCTGACGCCGATTAACGCAGCCATCTGCGTATTGTCTATGGCAAAATCCTTCAGGCGGATACCGTACAGGATATTCTTTTCAAGCGGCTTTGCATCCGGAATGTTGTCGTCAAAGCGGGCAATCATATGATCTTTGCCTTTCGAAAAAAGCGAGAGGAAATCAAAACAAGAGTTCGGATTGTTCGTATCCGGAGGATAGGCGGCGTACTGATCGGTATACACCGTACCGTCCTCTGCAATCAGGTAAATATGGGTAAAATCGCTTGCGGAGCATTCTAAGTTCATGCACGTTTCAATATCCCGTATGGTTTTGCAGCCATACCGGTTAAACCGTTTCCGGATTTGTTGTAAGTTATTCCAGGAGGTTTCGATACAATACTGGATGGTTTGTTTGTCATGCTCTGCAATTTCGCTGATGGAGTTTATAATATTATCTGAAACAGTGCGGTTGAGCTGCCGTAAATAAAAAAAAGTGACCAGGCAGACAATGGCTAATGCAAAAGCAATGAGCAATGAATAAAAAATTTTGTGTTTCCGCTTCATTTTATTATTCCTCACGTAATTTATACCATATTTTAACTGTTTATATCATAAAACATTTTTTATAAAAGATCCATAGGATCCACGTTCATTTTTTATGCCTTGTAATATTTTTCAATCAATGATACTATAGTCCCATAATTAAGGAAGGGACGGCAGAAAAAGCAGATATGGCATATTTAGTAAATCCGCAGAATACCGTTGCAATATTACAGAAATATAATTTCCGTTTTCAAAAAAAGTTTGGTCAGAATTTTTTGATAGATTCTCATGTCCTGGATAAGATCATCCGGGAAGCGGATATTGGGCCGGAGGATTTTGTACTGGAGATAGGGCCGGGGATTGGGACTATGACGCAGTATCTGTGCGAGCATGCGGGCCATGTGGCGGCGGTTGAAATTGACAAAAACCTGATTCCGATTTTGACAGAGACGCTTGCGGGCTACCCGAATGCAGAAATTATCCATGTAGACGTTTTAAAGCTGGATATCGCAGAGCTTGCACGGCAGAAAAACGGCGGCAGGTCTATCAAAGTAGTTGCGAATCTGCCGTATTATATTACAACGCCGATTATTATGGGCCTGTTTGAAAGCCGCGCGCCTATCCGGAGCGTTACCGTAATGGTGCAAAAGGAAGTGGCGGAACGTATGCGGGCAAAGCCGGGAGGCAAGGAGTATGGGGCGCTGTCTCTGGCTGTGCAGTACTATGCGCAGCCGGAAATTGTGGCAAATGTGCCGCCGAACTGCTTTATGCCAAGGCCTGCGGTGGCAAGTTCTGTTATCCGCCTGGCGCGGTATGCGTCCCCTCCGGTGGATACGGAGGATGAGCGGCTGATGTTTGCGGTTATCCGGGCTTCGTTTAACCAGAGAAGGAAGACGCTGGCAAACGGGGTTTCCCATGCGGCCGGCCTGCCGTTTTCCAAAGAGCAGGTGCAGCAGGCGTTAAAACAGCTTGGTCTTTTGGCGGATATCAGAGGGGAGAAGCTTTCTCTTATGCAGTTTGCGGCGTTAAGCAATCAGCTGAAAAACAGTTTGACGGAATAATCTGCAAAGTTGCTTCATATATTTAATATATGAAGCAATTTTTTTATCGTGTATTTTGTGCAGCGGCATTTTTTATACTGATTCCAATCGTATTTACATTGCTGTTCCAGGGAGCCGGGGAAGGCCCGTTTGAAATGGAAGAAGCGGACGGGACGGAGAGCGGGACAGAAATTTTGTTTGATGAAGATATCCTGCCCGGAATAGTGGCGAATGAAATCGCAATAGATACGGAATTGGAAGCGATGAAAGCGCAGACGGTGATTGCGAGGACAAACTGTCTGCGGGCTATGGAACAGGGAGAAAAACTGCCGGAGGGGCTGACAAAGGGGGAAATGATACGCCTGTGGGGGCAGGATAATTTTTCGGATTATTACAGCCGCATAGAAGAGTGTATTTCGGCGACTAGCGGCGTCGCTATGGTAAACGGCGGCAGTTATATCCGGGCCGATTTTCACCGGAGCAGCGCCGGGTATACCAGAAATGCCGCGGAACTTTACGGGGAGGGGGAGTATCCTTATTTAAAAGGCGTGGACAGCAGGATGGATATCAAGTCGCAAGACTTTTTAAAAGTCGTATTTTATACGCCCAAACAGCTGGTGGAAAAAGGCGGGGAACTGTTCGGTGAGGAAACCAGGCAGGCAAAAGACCAGATTACGGCGGCCGAGGTTCTGGGCAGGATGGAGGTGACAAAACGCGACGGGGCCGGTTATGTGACGGAGGTGGTAATTGACGGGAAGCCGCATTCCGGGGAGGAAGTGCGCCTTACATATAATTGGAATTCGTCTGCGTTTTCCCTCAAAGAAGTGGACGGGGAAATCCGCGTAGTGACAAAAGGACTGGGGCACGGCCTTGGCGTCAGCCTGTTTGGGGCAAATGAACTGGCCGCGAACGGTTACCAGTATAAGGATATTTTAAAATATTTTTACGACGGAATTGAATTTGTTACGCAGTATCATTGAATAAAACTTCAAAATCCGCACAGACTATAGTCAGCAAACAGCAAATATGACTATGGATGGTGATAATAATGAGAAGAGGAAGTGCTTTTTTTCGGAGAAACCAGTATAAAATAGCTGCGGTATGCGTAGTAGCGGCCGTATTGGGGCTTGCAGGCGTATCGATGCTTGCCGGGCGGGGAGGCGGCGGGGAACCGGAGCCTTCTGAGCAGCTTGCAGAAGCGGAGGCCGAAGAAATCAGCAAAAAAGTTGTTGCAAAAAAGGAACAGGAAACAGAAAAAGGCTTAGAACAAAAAGAACAGGAAAAGAAAGCCGTTATTGCGTCTACCGTAATTAAACCCAAACAAAAGACGGTAATAGATACCGGCGCAAATACCGCGCAGGCGGACAGCGAAGCGGCGGCGGATCTGGAGCCGGATACGGCGCAGGCAGGGGCGGATGAAACAAAAGAAACAAATGCGCCGGCTGCCGTTGAACTGCATTTTGATACGGAGGCGGGTTTGCTTTGGCCGGTTAGCGGTTCTGTGATTTTGGGCTACAGTATGGATCAGACGGTGTACTTTACTACGCTGGATCAGTACAAATATAATCCGGCTATGATCATTTCCGGAAATGTCAACGACAAGGTAAAAGCCGCCGCAAGCGGTAAAATTACGGATATTTCGACGAATGAAGTAACCGGGTGTACGGTGACGATGGATATCGGGGACGGCTATACGGCTGTTTACGGGCAGTTAAAAGAGGTGCCTTACGAAGCCGGGGCTTATCTGGAAGCCGGGAACACGATAGGATTTGTCAGTGAGCCGACCAAATATTATGCGCTCGAAGGCAGCAACGTATACTTTGCGCTGGAAAAAGACGGAGCGCCGGTCAATCCGGTAGAATTTTTTCAATAGAAATTTTACTTGACTTTTATTTGGTCTGCAACCTATAATAGAGGACAGCGTAATTTTGCAGAGGGAGCGTCCCGCGTGTGATTGATGCGGGACGCCCGTTTCTGTTATGTGAGAAGAAGAGCCGCCGTGTTTTGAGAAGGGATGGGCGGTCGGCAGCAGGACGGTGTGCCCATGGGAAAACAGGCGGATATCAGTTATACATACATTGTACAATGCAGTGACGGCACGTTTTATACCGGCTGGACAAATGATATAAAAAAGCGGGTTTTAACCCATAATGCGGGGAAAGGTGCAAAATATACGCGTTCCCGTACACCTGTAAAGCTGGTGTATTTAGAGCAGTCAGAATCAAAAGAAAAGGCGATGCGGCGGGAAGCACAAATCAAACGGCTGAGCAGGTATGAAAAAGAACAGTTAATTCAAACAGCGCAAACGGCTGCACAAAACGGTGCGCCGTCACAGAAAGGAAATGTATGGAAACAGTAAGATTTGATGAATTGGGGATTATTCCCCAGATTTTACGCGGAGTGGAGGAAATGGGATTCGAAGAGATGACGCCGATCCAGGCGAAAGCTATCCCGGCCGTTTTAGAGGGCGGCGACGTGATCGGGCAGGCGCAGACCGGGACCGGAAAGACGGCCGCGTTCGGTATTCCCATTTTGCAGAAGGTAGACACTTCGCGCAAAAGCACGCAGGTTTTGGTATTGTCCCCCACCAGGGAGCTTGCCATCCAGGTTGCAGAGGAAATCCGCAACTTGGGCAGATATATGCACGGCGTTAAAATTCTGCCCGTATACGGCGGCCAGGATATTACAAAGCAGATCCGCTCCTTAAAAGGCGGTATTCAGATTATTGTCGGGACGCCCGGCCGTGTGATGGATCATCTGCGCAGAAAGACGATCCGGTGCGACGAAGTAAACACAATTGTATTAGATGAAGCGGACGAAATGCTGAACATGGGGTTCCGCGAAGATATTGAAACCGTTTTGGAGTATTTGCCGCAAGAGCGCCAGACCGTGCTGTTTTCTGCGACGATGCCAAAGCTGATTTTAGAGATTACAAGGAAATACCAGCATGACGCCACCATGATTAAGGTGACCAAAAAAGAACTGACCGTATCCAATATCGAGCAGTACTATTATGATGTGAAACGCAAGGATAAGGTAGACGTACTTTCAAGGCTTTTGGATTATTATAATCCGAAGGTTTCTATTGTATTCTGCAACACCAAGCGTATGGTGGACGAGCTGTCGCGGGAACTGACTATGCGGGGTTATTTTGCGGAAGGGCTGCACGGCGATATGAAGCAGGGGCAGAGAGACCGCGTTATGGGTAATTTCCGGAAGGGCAATACCGATATTTTGATTGCGACGGACGTTGCGGCCAGGGGCTTAGACATTGACGATGTGGAAGCCGTATTCAACTATGACATTCCGCAGGACGACGAATACTATGTGCACCGCATCGGGCGTACCGGACGCGCAGGAAGGACCGGAAAGGCGTTTAGCTTTGTCAAGGGCAAGGAAGTCTACAAGTTAAAGGACATTATGCGCTACTGCAAGACAAAGATTTATGCGCAGCCGATACCGTCTTCGGAGGACGTCGCGCAAATTAAGGCGGAAAAAATCATGGATCGTATCGCTGCCATGATAGAAGAAACCGATTTGCGGGATATGATAAATTTTATAGAAAAGCAGATCAACGAGTCCGATTTTACCGCAATGGATATTGCGGCCGCATTTTTGAAACAGGAAATCGGCGGAGCCACAAGCGCGCCTACGCCATACGGCGGCGGCAAGGGCGGCGGCTACGATTTTGGCGATACCGGAGCTGAAAACGGTATGGTCCGCCTGTTTATTAACATAGGCAAAAAGCAGAAAATAAAACCGGGGGATATCTTAGGCGCAGTTGCGGGAGAAAGCGGTATCTCCGGGGATGTTGTAGGGACAATTGATATGTATGACAAATTCACGTTTGTAGAAGTGCCGATTGAGTATGGGAACAAAGTTCTTGCGGCAATGAAGAATGTGAAAATCAAAGGAAAAGATATTAATATTGAGCCGGCAAACAGCAGGTAAAAAATCCGGACCTTTTGCCATAAGATGCATAATATGATAACAGAGGGATTGGCAGGCAGCAGTGGATGACGCTGCATCCGCGGAACAGTAGTAGTTATTACTTGTTTCGCGGATGTTTTTATATGCCGGCAATTACGGTGGGGTTAAGAAACAGTATGGGAGGAAATAACTATGGGAAAAAATGCAGATAAAACAAAGGCGGCCTATCCGTCAGAAAAGGAATTTCAGGCAGTGGCGGCGCGTGTTTCGGCGGTCAGCATTGCAGCAAACGTACTGCTTTCCGCCGTCAAATTTTTGGCGGGCGTTGTGGCAGGCTCAGGGGCTATGATAAGCGACGCCGTTCATTCCGTTTCCGACGTATTCAGTACGGTTGTGGTAATGATCGGGGTCAGGATGGCAGGCAGGGAGTCTGACAAAGAGCATCCTTACGGGCACGAACGGTTGGAATGCGTTGCGGCTGTCATTCTGTCAGCCGTATTGTTTGCCACGGGGCTTGCAATCGGGGTTTCGGCCTGCGGCAAAATATTTGCAGGCGGATACGCCCATTTAAAGGCGCCCGGGCGCCTTGCGCTCGCGGCGGCCGTGCTTTCGATTGTGTCAAAAGAAGCCATGTTTTGGTATACGAAGATAAACGCGCAGCGGATCGATTCCGGCGCACTGATGGCGGACGCCTGGCACCACCGCTCCGATTCGCTTTCGTCTGTAGGCGCATTAATCGGGATTGCCGGAGCAAGGCTTGGGTTTCCGGCGCTCGATCCAATTGCAAGTATGGTTATCTGCCTGTTTATCGCCAAGGCGGCATATGATATTTTTAAGGATGCGGTTGGCAAAATGGTGGATCAGTCGTGCGGCAATGAAACGGAAGAGGCGATGCGAACGTGCGCGCTTGCCCAAAGCGGCGTGTGCGGGGTGGATATGCTGCATACAAGAATGTTTGGAAATAAAATCTATGTGGATATTGAAATCAGCGCCGATGGGGAAAAGACGCTGCGGGAGGCCCATGAAATTGCGGAGCAGGTACACAACGCAATGGAGCAGAATTTTCCAAAGGTAAAACACATCATGGTGCATGTAAATCCATGTAACTGAAATTGGGGCGCAGCCGCAGGCTGAACGATCACAAAAAATTTGCGGCATTTTGAAAAAAGGGTGGCATATCGTCCGGTTTCGCGTTATACTTATAGAGCATATTTTGCAGTATTATGGCAACGGAAGAAAGCAGGAAGAAAAAGGCATGTCTAAAGAAGTGGTTAAGTGGATCCTCGCATTTGCTGCGGCAGTTATTTTTGCCGCCCTGATCCAAAAATTTGTGCTGCTGAATATAAAAATTCCGACCGCGTCGATGGAAAATACGATTTGTGCAGGGGATCGGCTGTTCGGATTCCGCCTGTCTTACCGGAACAAAGAGCCGCAGAGGGGAGATATTATTATCTTTAAAAGCCCGGATAACGAAACGATGGACTATGTCAAGCGGGTGATCGGGCTTCCGGGTGAAACGGTAGACATACGGGACGCACATGTTTATATTGACGGGGCGGATACGCCCCTCACAGAAGATTACCTCAAAGAAGAATGGACCAAGGATACAGGGCCATATACGTTTGAGGTGCCGGAAGGCTCTTATTTTGTTATGGGAGATAACCGGAACAATTCATACGATGCACGAAACTGGGACAATACGTTTGTTGTGAAGGATAAGATTCTGGGAAAAGCATTTCTCCGTTACTATCCCCTGAGCGCGGCGGGTTTTTTAGAATAAATGCAATGGAATTTGATACAGAGAAAGGGTATGGTACAGGAATATGTTAAGCCAGGAAGAAAAGCTTAAGAAGCGCAAGGATCAAAGCGCTGCAAAGGAACTGATTAGCTGGGCAATTACGCTGGTATTTGCCGTAGTAGCGGCTCTGTTTGTTAAAAATTACGTCATTATTAATGCAAATATCCCGTCCGGTTCAATGGAAAACACGATTATGACAGGGGATCGGCTGTTCGGGTTCCGGCTTTCTTACCGGAAGAAAAATCCGGAACGCGGCGACATTATCATATTCAAATATCCCGATGATGAAACGGAAAATTATGTAAAGCGCGTTATTGGACTTCCGGGTGAAACGGTGGAAATCGAGGATGCTCAGATTTATATTGACGGTGCGGATACGCCCCTGGAAGAAAATTACCTTAAGGAAGAGTGGACATTAGCCACAGGGCCGTACTATTTTGAAGTGCCTGAGGACGCTTATCTGGTTCTTGGGGACAACCGGAATAATTCATATGACGCAAGGTATTGGGACAATACGTTTGTCTACAAGGAAAAAATACTGGGCAAAGCCGTATTCCGTTATTATCCGTTTTCGGAAGCGGGCTCTTTGTACTAAACCGGAGGTGGAGCATGTCCGGGTCATTACTTTTTATCCGCGGAATATATGACACGATAGATCTGTTTATCGAATCCTTTTCGGAAGCGTTCCGGCAGCTTGGCCGAACCTGCCATGTGCTCGATGTCCGGCACGGCGGGCAGGCTTTGCTGCAGCTTAAGGGAATCCTGGAAGAAGAAACGGTGGACGGCGTCGTTACGTTTAACAATATCGGCTATAATCTCTCGTTTGACGGAGGCGGGAATATCTGGGAAGAGACGGGGATCCCTTATTTTAATATACTGATGGATCATCCGTTTCACTATGCGCGCCCGCTCGAATGCGCGCCGTCTACGTCGGTTGTATTTTGTACCGATCGCAACCACACTGCGTTTCTGCGCAGGTTTTACCCGCATCTGAAACAGGTTGATTTTATGCCCCATGCCGGGGTGGAAGCAAAAATGCGCCATCCTGCTATGGAGGAGCGTACGGTTGATGTGCTGTACGCCGGTGGGCTTTCCCGGTTTGTGGCGGAAGGGCTGGTGCCGGATCTGGGGGAAATTGCACAGTTTGACGCGTTTGCCCTGACGCAGGAAGTGTTATCTGATTTGATGCGCCATCCGCAGAAGACGACGGAGTCGGCCATAGAAGAATATCTGCTTGCCGCAGGCAAACGGTATACGGAGCGGGAACTGAACCACTGGATCAACGAACTTCGTTTTATTGATTCCTATGCCGCGTCTTTTTTCCGGGAGCAGTCGGTTCGCCTGTTGGTAGAAAGCGGGATTCCGGTAACCGTCTTTGGCGGGGGCTGGGATCAGTGTGAGTGGGCCCACAACCCGAACCTGATATACGGCGGCAAGGTTTTGGCGCCGCAGGTGCTTGAGTTGATGAACCACAGCAAAATTGTGCTGAATACGATGACCTGGTATAAGAACGGGATTCACGACCGCATTATCAACGGTATGCTTGCGAAGGCCGCCGTGGTAACGGATCCGTCAAAGTATTTACAGGATTCTTTTTTGCGGGAGGATAAGCCGTGCCTTGCGGCATTTTCACTGCCGCAGATCCAAATGCTGCCGGATCTGGTGAAAGAACTGCTCTGCCATCCTGCGCGGATGGAGGAACTTGCAGAAAACGGGTATCGGTATGCACAGGCGCACCATACCTTTTTACAGCGCGCCGAATATATTTTAAACAAATATCTTTCCCAATAAAAAAGAAGAACCGAACGGCCGGTTCTTCTTTTTGGATCAGCAGATTAACAAAGGTGATCCAACATCATCCCGGAATACAGGGAAGAATGGTATGGCGACGGGTAATTGTTCTGTCCCGGCCGTTTATAGGCTACGATTGTTTTATCCACATACCGGATGGGATCGAGGGAAACATAGTTTGCTTTGGCGGAAAAGGAATTTTTAAACGAATTTAAAACGGAAAACGTACCGCGTAAGTCCTTTGTTTCCACTGCGTTTGCTAAAAGTTCCCGATCAACCGAAAGGGAGCCGTCTTCTGCAATCATAAGCCCGATAGATTCCAAGTTGTCCCGGTGAGAAAAAGATATACTCTTGAAGTCGTGGAGCAGGCGGTTTCCCTGCGGGCTCTTCGAATAACGTTCTCCGGTTTTGATAAAGCTGTTGTAAGAATCCACAAGTTCCTGCAGGTTGTCGGCAACGGCGTCTACGCTGGTTTTAAACCCAATCTGCGCAGGCGTATCTTCCGGGCTGACGCCGTTTAACGTCAATTCAAATATGCCGCCGACGGTAACCGTATTGGAATAGGAAGTCTGTTCTATGCCGTCTAACAGGAAAGAGGCGTTTCTGGCCGGTGTTGTAATCCGGTCAATGCCTAAGGTGTCGAGCGCTTCCATAGAAGTTTCGTCGGCCTTTGGCTTGATATCAAAGAGTACGGTTTTATTGCCGTTTAGTCCGGTCTGCCGGGATGTAAGCTTTAAAGAACTGCGATCCTTTTCGTCGGTAATCACTTCGGCCGTAACGCCGACGCCGGAAGTATTAAACAGCCTGGATAGCTTTTCCTGGATAGAACGGTTGGTATCGTCCGGTTTTACCGTGTACTGAAATTCGTACGAATTTGTCGTCGTAATCAGGTCGAACGAGTAATCGCCCGGTTCAAAATCCAGGGCGCGGCTGTCCAGGAAATTCCCGTGGTTGGATTGCGGAGCCGCAAGCTGGCGCACTTCGATTTGATGGCTGCGTGAAACGTTCCCGTCTTTGCCGCTGCCGATATAGGAAGCGCTTACGATTCCTTCGTCTGATGAAACGGCGACTTTTTTCTGGAATGCGCTTTCTAAACCTTCGGTGCTGTCAGACAGGGAAGATACTACGTTTTTGGCCTGCCGTGCATTTTCTTTGATGTCGATTAAAAATTTGGGGATCTCCTTGTTGCGCCGGATTTTATACAGCGGTGATTCTTTGTTGATTTTTACAATGTCGTTGTAAACATTCCGCAGTTCGCTCTTCGGATGCGTATCATAACGCGTCGCGGCGGAATTTCCGTACACATTTAAATAATATTGGTAAGCATTACTGACAATTAACATAACCCCTCTCCTTTCCTCCTTGAAATTTGCGCCTGGCGCCGGGGTATTCTAAATCCTTTTATGAATTTATGTGAACTTTCTTATTACTTATATCGTACCAAATGTGAAATAATGAAGAGGAAATGCATAAAAAGTTCCTTGTAAATGCAGAAAAAATATGCTATGGTTAAAATTAAAGAAACCATTTTTTGGATGGGTGCAGAAGAAAGGAGGATGTATTATGAGTATTTCTGCTATTTCAAATCAAAGCATTTACCGCAGCTATCAGTCTCTTTCGAGCGGCAAACGGATCAATTCGGCGGCAGACGACGCCGCGGGCCTTGCCATTGCCGAGAAGCTTAAGAGCCAGACGAATAGTTACGATGTAGGTACGCGTAACGCGGGCATGTCCCAGGATATGATCAATGTCGCCGACGGCGCGCTTAGTTCCATTACGGACAATCTGCAGAGAATCCGCGAGTTAAGCGTGCAGGCTTCCAATGATTTGTATACTGCAGCGGACAAGGGGGCTATTCAGGCGGAGATTGATCAGCTGAAGCAGTCGATTTCTGACACTGCTTCCCAGACCTCGTTTAATACGATGAATCTTCTTGACGGGAGCCGCGACAGCTTCCATGTGGCGGCAGGGCCGAATATTGACGGGCTTACCGTGAATATGCCCAATTCCACGCTGGACGCCCTTGGCATTGCGGATTATGACGTGACCGGGAATTTTGATTTGTCAGCCATTGACAAGGCGCTTGAAACGGTAACTTCCGCAAGGGCCGGCCTCGGGGCGACATCAAACCGCCTGGATTCCGTTATGGCGTACAATGCAAACGCTTCTTACAACCTGACGGCGTCCCAGAGCAGGATTGAAGATTTGGATTATCCCGGCGCGGTTTCCGAGCAGAAGAAGAATGAACTGCTGCGTACCTTCAATCTGATGATGCAGCGCAAAAAGCTGGAAAACGAAAACGGAAGGGTATTAAAGTTTTTCACAACCTGATCCGTAAACGCTGCATAAGAAAGCAAAAGGCTGCCGGTTCGTTTCCGGCAGCCTCTTTATATGCCCAAATACTTATTTTTTAATCTTTACGGTTTTAGGAAGACCCTTCTTTTCGAACAGTTTCCGGTAATCCTTTAATTTGTTTGCCGGCACTTTGATCTGGGCGTTCTTGTTGATTCCTTTAAAAGCATTTTTTCCGACGGTTTTTATGGCCTTGCTCTTAATGGTAACCGTTTTAAGGGAGCCGCATCCTTTAAAGGCGTTGCTGTCTATCTTTTTGAGAACCTTGCTCTTAATGGTAACCTTGTTTAGCTTGCCGCATCCGGCAAACGCGTTTTTGCCGATAGAAGTTACGTTTTTGCCGATTGTGGCAGACGTAATTTTTTTATTGTTTTTAAAGGCGGAAGCGGCAACGGAGGTTACTTTATATTTTTTCCCGTAAATGGATACGGTATCCGGCACCGTAATTTTTGTGCTCTTTGCATTCAGCGATTTGGTAAATTCCACCGTCTGCGCGGCGGCGTCAGTTACTTTATAACGGGAGAGGTTCGCTTCGTGCGTACTTCCCTTTTGTACCGTGTTCTCTGTTTCTGAAAGAACGGTGATAGCGCAGGTTCCAAACGCGCCGCTGCCGTCAGCCGCTGTAGCTGTAATCACGGCGGTTCCGGGCGCTATCGCGGTAACGGTTCCGGCTGCGTCTACGCTGGCTACGGAGCCGTTATTGGAAGCCCAGGACACCGTTTTGTTTGAGGCGTTTGCCGGGGCAACGGCCGCCGTAAGGGATTGCGTGGCGCCAGGTTTGAGCGTGGCGGAAGCAGGCGTTACCGTGACGGAAGAAACTTTCATTTCCGATGGGGGAACTGCGCCGCCCGTAACGGTAATGGCGCAGGTTGCGAACGCGCCGCTGCCGTCGGCCGCCGTGGCCGTAATAACTGTTTGTCCGTTTGCAAGCGCAGTTACCAGCCCGTCTTGTGTGACGGAGGCTGCCGCCGGATTGCCCGAAGTCCAGATTAAGGATTGGTTGGAAGCGTGCAGGGGCAGTACGCTGCTCTTAATCTGAAGCGTCTCTGTTACGTTTAGTTTTGCCGTTTCAGGCGAAAGGGAAACAGACATGACGTCTTGCTTCCAGCCTTCGATATACGGAACCGGGATAATCTCATAAAGCGAAGGAGTAGCGCCTTCCGGCCATGTTACGGTAAAGGAAAGCACGTCTCCCTCTTTGGTCATGTTAAACATTTTGATGCCTTGATCCAGTATCCCGATTTGTTTTTCGACGACGGTATTGCCGTTTAAAATTTCTGCGGTTACTACCGCGTTTGAAACAGACGACGCATCCTGCAAAAATGTCGCGAACGACAGCCGGTTATTTTCTGTCAGCGGATAAGTGATGGAAGCGGTTCCGTCTGAGGGGGCGTCCGCCGTAAACATCGTGGAAATATCGCCGTCAACAATTTTGTCCGGATCGCCGCCGGTTATATTTTCGGTGAAAATTTTGCCGATAGGCTTATCTGCGGTATCGATGCCTTCGTTTATGGTAATTTCGTTGATACGCAGGAAATAGCCGGAGTCTTTTGTAAGCTGTATTTTTAGGTAACGTGCGTTTACGCCGCCAAGGTCATTTCGCCCGATGTGGATAAAGCCGTCTTTTTCGGTACGGTGTTCCCCGGTAACGGCGCCGTTTACTTCTGCAACGGACATAATCGGGCTGCCCCAGTCGTTTTTGTCCGCGGACAGATAAAACGCGGCGTTATAAAATTTTGGATTACCGGACTGCTGAATAATATCCAGATTGTAAATCGGCGCCTGCGCCCCGAAATCGACAATAATATAATGGTTAGTCCGCTGCGCCGAGTTTGTCCAGATATACGTAGACTCGTCCCCGTCAAACAGGACGGGCCACTGGCCGGATCCCTGCGCCGTATTTAACGTAGAATATTCGGCGCTGTATTCTGTAACCGAAGGGTGAATCGCGCTTCCGTAAACGCTGACGGAGAAATCGTCCAGTGTAAAGGAAACTGCGCCGCCTGTCCCGTTATAAAGCCGGACATAACGGGCCGCAACCTGATCCGGCGATGCCGGCATATCCTCCCAGATAAGACCGTTAAGCGAATACTGCAGGGTAAGCCCGTCAGCGCCGGAAGAATCGTTTGCTACGGATTTGATGCCGCTGAGTTCTTTGAATTTGATTCCGGTATAGCCGCCTGCCGGCAGAGAAACGCTGCCGTTGTGAGTTAAACGGTAAACCAGGTTTTCCGCCGTAACCGTGCCCGATATGCCTTCGCTTGCATACAGTCCGTAATCCTCGGTTTTTACGGCGCCGCCGTTGATTGTGATTTCACGGATATCGGTCCAGTAATTTTGTTTATCCGCAGTGCCGGTTTTGGTAAGGCGGAGCCGGATAAAGCGGGCTTTAACCGAGAGGTTTTCCACCGTAATGTGGCGCGGCGCGCTGTCGTTTGTAAATTCTTCAACCGTTTCCCAGGAGGAACCGTCTGTGGAATATTCCAAAACGGCGTTGTGGAAGAAGTCCGCATGCGTATCGTTTTTCGCCTGCAGGATATCGATGCTGTTTACGGTGATCTCCCGGCCCAGGTCTGCGCCGAAATAGTCGCCTGTTTTTTGATTCGTCCCAAAATGCGCAAAGCTTTCGGTATTTCCGTCAAAGGCTTTGGCGGATTCGGCGGAGTCAACCTGTTCTGCGCCTCCTAATACGGCATAGAACGAAGGCGTAAAATCGGTGGAAGCCGGATTTAAAAACGGAATCAGCTGGTTTTTTACGGTGTTTATGGTTTTAGCTGCAAACGGTACAAGGCGTTTACTGCCGGCAAGCGCTTTTTGCTCCGTGCCGGGCGCACCGTAGGAACCTTGTGTTTCCATGGCTTTTCCGGCAGTGGCAAGCGCGCCCCATGCCCCGTTTACATCTCCCCTTTGCATGTCAAAAGCCGCGGTGAGGGCAGCCTGTGCGGCCGTCGCCACATCGTGCAGGGAATGAAGCCATGCATCCAGTTCGGTTTTTAAGGAGTCGTTTTTGCATTCGTTCCGGAACGTATCGATAGAGGAAAGGATACGCCCAAACTCTTCTTTTAAGAACAGTGCGTTTTCATCCGAAGCAATCGGCTGCCCTGCCCGGATTTTGGCGCTGACCGAATCCATTGCGCCCGCTAAGTACTCCGATTCCGGAAAACCGCCCGGAACTCTGCTTGAACCGGGACAGTTAGCGACGTTTCTTCCGATGGTAAGGTATGCCTCATATACTTCCGGCTGCAGGTATTTAAAAGAGTCTTCCCAGACTCTGTCTGCCTGCGCCAGATAGTTGTTGTTATTCCAGAACAGCGACGCCAACTGGAATAAGCCGGGCTTATTGGCCTCGGTATACATGCACGGGTTAGATACGGCCCCGGCAAGCCCTGTTACGCCGTCTCTTGCGTAATGCGTAATATTTCCAAGGTAAACGCCGGACTTGGCGTGTTCGTTTACCGGGTAGTTCAGCCAGAATACGGCGTCGTGCCCGGTCTGTTCCTTTACAAAATCAACGGTTTCCTGGGTAATGGGAGCGTTTACGTCGTCCCCGGTCCAGAATAAATCAATCGAACTGTTTAACTGCCGAAGAGCGCTTAATTCCCCGGTATTGCTCCAGGCTTTGTTGTAGCCCTGCATACAGTATGTGAGGTTGTCGCAGCCCTTTGGCACGAGGAACTCGTCGTCCAGTTTATTTAACAGGCGGACAACTTCCGCGTGCGTGCCCGCTCCAAAGTCGTCATTTAAAATGGCAAACTTGCGTACGCCTGCGTCGTAGAGCTGCTGGAATTTATCCGTCAGTTTTTTGAAATTGGCGTTAAACGCATTGTTGTAGGCTTCGGAGCCTACGGCATTGCCCGATAAACGGTTAAAGAAATAAGAGATGTGAACAGACCAGCAGTAACGGACCTTCGTTTCTTCGCCGACTTTGACCAGGTCGGCGATTTTTGAAATGTCTTCCTGCGGGTAAAGCGCGTCGTTCATATGGTAGCTGTCGGTTTTGGACGCATATATATAGGTATTCATCTTTACGTCCCGCGCAAAGCGCATCAGGCTTTCGCGCCCTTCATAATTCCACCCGCCGTAAAATCCTTCGATAAACCCGCGCATTTTCATCCCGGCATAATCTTCGATCTGTACGTTTAAAAATTTACTGCCTGCAAAAGAGGAAAACATCATCTGCAATGTGGCAAGCCCGTAAAATACAGAGGAGGTATCTTTGCCCAAAATAGCAATCGTTCCTTTCCGGGCGCACAAAAGATAAGCGTCCGTCCGGTCAAACAGTTCCGCGTCTGCTGCAAGGCCTTCTTTGGAACACCAGGCGTCCGCGGCGTCGCCGCTGCCATAGATGCCAAGCAGTATCTGGCTTCCTGTGCCGGCGGAAGCGGCCGGGGAGGCTGTCCGCCCATAATTTTCCAGGATTTCGTCCAAAAAGGCGCGCGAAGCTTCGTCAACGTCGCCGCCGATGACGACGGATACCTTCTGTGCCAGCGAAAAGCTGCCGCCGCCGTATTCGATCCGCTGCGGCGCCGGATAGATGGCGTAAGCGTCCGGAGAGGAGGCATAGCCGTTTTCCAGGGAAGATTCCGCCTTCGAAGGGGGGTCAAAAGCGGCGGCCGGGACTGAAGTAAACAGCAGTACAGCCGCCAGAATGAAACTGATGAGTCGTTTTGTGTTTTTCATACGTTCCTTCTCCTTTTATTGGTATTTGGTGTTAATAATTATAACAGACTTAAGAAGATGTGGCTAGTACTAGAGCGAACAATGTTGGCAAAGTTCCGTCAGCCAGAGGACAGGGGATACGGCGTTCGCTGTGTGACAGGATAAAACGGCTCTAAAGTATCCCGTTTACGTACCCGAATGCGGACGCAAC
>OFGG01000493.1_pt1 | contig 33524 bp, 23 predicted proteins | sample 1521701 | NCBI WGS metagenome assembly OFGG01 (sample SAMEA3504081, study PRJEB24116) | mouse gut metagenome | biome: mouse gut; feature: mouse-associated habitat; material: faeces | place: Denmark | collected 2011
TGGTTAAATATGCTGTTGTCAATGTGCTGGGACAGTAAGTTTCACGGATTCAGGAGTATAATAATCCTCTGCATCACGGATATATTTTACGCCAAGTTTTTCCGCCTCGCCGCCCAGTTCCACGCCGTTAAACTCAACAACCACAACCCTTCCCCGCTTTTCCGACGCAGCTCTCATGAGAATACGCAACAGGTTCGTCTTTCCTGTCCCTTTCTTACCGGACACCATATAACAATAGGTCTGTTTTAAACGAATGCTCTCCACTGCGGCCGTAGCCAGATCATATCCCATGGGCAAAAGGGAGATATCGTCAATCTGTTTCTGGACCTCTTCCAACGCCCGGAATTCCGGCCATATGGGCTTCTCCGGAATGACAGGAATCGGCCTGGCGCGCCTGCCCTTCCACAGCGCTGCCATATCCTGGCACTGGCTCTGAATCTGTTCCACACGATTATAATCGTCGGAAGCTTCCACAGCCACACAGGTCTGGAATTCCAGAACGACTCCGTCCGCTTCGGCCACTCCCCGGCCGGGCACTCCCGGTTCCGGAACTGTCGACACCTGCATGGACCGCAGAATGTCGCCGTAAGCATATTTATCCTGCATTTCCAGGGATACCGCCCGTCGGATATTTTCTCCCAGCTTGCCTGGAATTTCTGTCGCATTGAACCCTGCGCCGGAAATCAACAGATACATACCGTTTGCCGTACACTCCCGGGAAATCTGAAGAAGAACATCATCGAAAGCCTCCTCCGTCTTTTCCCGGAAATTCGCCATATTGTCAATCACCACCACTATGGCCGGTCATACCACTCCGTTTTTACTGACATATTGATAGTAATTTCCGCCCCGGAATAAAGCTTTTCTCTCCTGGATCATGGACTGCAGCATGTGGAACAGCTTTCCCACCGTATCCAGATCACCCTCATACAGAATTCCCCCTACATGAACATCCTCTTCAAAAGGCTCCATCATCCTGCTGCTGAAATCCAGAATGTACAGATTCAGGTAATCCGGAGAATATCTCTGGATCAGGGAATAGACCACTGTCTGTAAAAAAGTGCTCTTTCCGCTCATACTGGTACCGCATACGGCATGATTGCCGTCCTGGGCAAAATTCAATATGAAAGGCGTCTGGATCTGGTTGGCCGGATCATCCCACAAGCCCACCATAGCCTTCAATTCCCAATGGGCCTCCTGAACCGGCCACTGTCCGTCCCCATAAGTTCGGGCCACGTATCCGTCCAGGCTGCTCAGGGGGAGCGACTTCGGCAGCACCGGAAGCCATAAGGGCTGCTGTCTCCCATAGCCCGCTTCCTCTGTCACCTTCCCCAGATACTCTACGACTGCTTCCAGCTGAGTTTTTTCTTTCATCTCAGGAACCTTGACTTTTCGAGATTCGGATACCCCCATAATATATCTGCAGATATCTTCAGGTTTTTTTCCATCCCCGCAGGCACTGCAGGCCTCATAATACAATTCCGCAAAATTACGCAGCAGGCGGGAATTGTGTTCATTGACGGCATAGTCAATACCTGTCTGTGCCAACAGGCGGTAATATTCCGCCACATCCTCATTTTCAGCCCCGCTTACCGCTTCATATAATGCGGTAAACCACTTCAGCTTGGCTCCTTCCATTCTCTTGGTCTTCATGTGGTTTCCCACAAGACCCGCCCGGCCCGTGCTTGTCAGAAGTTTCGCAATCACCTGTTTCGCGCTTCCGGTCTCGTCATCGTAGGAGGCGCCGCTCCATCCGGACTGGAACTGCTCGTAAATCTCGTCATTGCCAACCTGCAGATACCCCCGTCCGGCCTGGGTCAGGTATGCGGCATCCGGCTTGTGAAGCATATCCATGCTGTCCTGGCTGTCCTGCACTCTCAGGCAGAGTTTGAATTTGGAATTGCTCCAGATATTTTCGTCCACCGTACCGCTGGGTTTCTGAGTGGCCAGAATCAAATGCACCCCCAGGCTGCGCCCCACCTGGGCCACACTGATAAGCTCCCTCATAAAATCCGGCTGTTCCCGCTTCAATTCCGCAAACTCGTCAATGATGATAAAAAGATGGGGAATAGGCTCCCTGGCCTCTCCGTTCTTATACAGTCTGGTATAGGCGTTAATGTTGTTTACACCGTTCTCGTTAAAGATCCTCTGCCTGCGCACATTTTCGCTCTTAATGGAAACCATGGCGCGCTGTACCTGGTTTCCTGATAGATTGGATATCTGCCCCAGTGTATGAGGCAGCGCCGAAAACAGATTGCCCATACCCCCGCCCTTATAATCTATAATAAAGAGCCCTATGTCATCCGGGCTGAAATTCAGCGCCAGAGACAGGATATAAGTCTGCAGCGTTTCTGACTTTCCCGAACCTGTCGTCCCCGCAACCAGGCCATGTGGACCGTGGTAGCGCTCATGTAGATCCAAGTAACAGCGCTGCCCTCCTGATTTTATACCGATCAGAGATTTTATATTGTCGTAGGTACGGTTCTTTTTCCAGCGTTCCAAGACATTCAGCTCCTTCAGTGTGGATACGCCATACATCTCAAGGAATGTGACCGCACCTGGAATTTCTCCTCCAACCTCCACCTCATTGACCTCAAGGTTGGCCAGCATTCTGGCAATTTTACGGAGGGCTTTGGCGTTCATGGAGTCAAATTTCACGGGCACACCGTTATTCCGGCCGCTTTTCACATTGAAGATCCCCTGATACTCAGAATCGTTCTGTATAATGCATTCACAGGCATTGGGCAGATCCGCGTATTTTTCCGCCATCAATATGGTGGTGATCCCGAGCCTGTACTCTTTTCCATAGAGATATTTATTGATCAGCTCCCCCTCCAGAAGTGATTCATCTTCCACAAAGAGAACATAATGAGGATTGAAGTTGATCCCTTTTTCCGGAGCGGACGCCTCTTCGGCCCTCTGCCGAAGAATCTGTGCCAGATCGAAGCACACGTCACTGGCCTGGGAAGCCTCCAGGGAGACATAACGGCTCTTCTTGTTCTGGGACCATACATGGGGCAGCCACTCTGTAAAGCTCCAGGCATCCTGTCCATTATATTTCACGTCCCGGGTAATAAAAGCCATTTTCACATCCGTATAGCAATTCTGAGTGGCAAGTTGTGCCACCAGGTTATATACGACCTGGTATGCGCCCGCCTTTTTTTCTCCACCCACAATACCGATGAGGGTATTCTCCTCCAAATCAATCCCAAGGGGCACATCATGCAGCGTTTTATAACTTTCCTTGATAAATTGGGGCTTGTCCGCCAGGCTGTCGTTAATCAACTGGAATTTTTCCTTCGGTACCGCGATTGTAACCTGAAAGGGGCAGCTGCCCACTCCCAGACGGTGATACATAAAATCTTCATGGGAGCGGTTCCTTCCCCACAATTCGTCGGACAAGGTGCCATTCTCTCCGATCACATGTTCCACGGAAGGATACCTTTCATTGAGAATCCGGATGCTCCGGGTATATTTTTCCTTCACCTCTTCGGAACATTTCATCAGGTATTCGCTGTAGGCATCAAAACGCCTGGTTTCATTCTGCCGCGTTTTTTTCTTGGCGTAATTCATGTTGGAAACAGCCCAGAAAGCTCCCAGCAGTCCCGAAAACAACGCGGTAATTAATCCTGTATACATATATGCCCCGCCCGAATCCCCATCCATCCTGCTGCTTATGATGGCCATTCCCGTTCCCAGCATCATAGGCACCATCATGGTCAGGGAAGGGCCAATCAGCATAAGAAGGGGTGTCTCGGCTTCCTCCGCCGGCGCCGGCGGCGCTTCTATTTCTATGGTACCAACGTCCAGAGATTCCATATTGCGCGGGGAACGGTGATAATATGTTTTTTCGGCAGGACCGTCCTCCTCGTTTTCCGAGGGATGATTGATTAATGAAAAATCAAATCTCCTGAGGATCGAAGAATCTATTTTAAGATTTGCCGACTGATGGATCGCCAGCATATCGCCCAGGTAAACCATCCTGAGGCCCCATATATTGATCCTGTCCCCAAAATCAAGCACACGGCTGCCGTGGATGCGGACATCATTGACAAAGACACCGTTGGCACTCTGGTCGCTCAACACCCACCGATCCTGCTGCCTGCAAAACACTGCATGGTTTCCCGAAATAATCGGATCCCCGCCGTAAAACGCGGAGTAAGTGACGGCATTTCCCGCCCCAGAGCCTATCGTTACCTGATTCAACCCTTTGATACTGAACTTATCATAGACATTAAAGGAGCTTTCCACTGTGCGTACCATAACAGCCAGTTCTTCCCCGTTTTCCGAAAGAAGAGTATAGGTATCCTGATCCTTTAAGGGCTTTCCTGCATATTCTTTACCGTTGGTGTAGATTGAATCCTCCCCATTGCGGAAATACCAGTTTCCGTCAATGACCTCCATTTTCAGACCTATATCATCCCGGTTCTGGAAAATATAGTGTTCCAGAGGAAGTGTGATCTCCGTATTATTGACCGCCGGAAGGACGAATTCCTTAAACGTATCTTTCTATAAAATGCTTCTCGGCATGAACAATTTTGTACCTGTCCTCATGCTGCTTTATGTACACCGTCATAAGTCTCTCGGCCAGGAATCCTATATGCCTGTTCTGGTAGGGATCTTCCTTTTTTGCGCAGTGTTTTTCGCAGTAGGACAATAGCGGAAAAAGCCAGCTACAGTACTCATCCAGAACCGGGCGTCGGGCGATAAACATATTGTAGGCGTAATAGTAAATTCCATCCCGAATACATTCCGCTGCGCCTCTGTACTCCGGACACAGCTTCTCAATTCCCTCCATCATCACCTCCCAGTCCCTCTGTATATGATCCTGCGCATACACCGCCCCTACAGAAGGAAAGTTCAGAACAGGCACCGTCACCACCATATGGATATCCGAACGGGAAAGCCTGGCCAACTGCAGGGAATCTAGTACAAAATGCCGCCTGTAATGGCACAGCCCCACATACTCTGACGCCGTGTTTTTCCATATCCAGTAAAGGGCGGTAAGCTCACAATACTCCCTGTTTTTTGAAGAGATATTCTCTCCTCTGTGGTCTCTTACCTGACATAATTCCTCCGGGGACAGGGCTGCTCCCGCCTGTATGGGTATCTCCCAGGAGAAACGTCTTCTCTTCTCCCGGATGACTCTGTCCGCATGGCTTCTGACAGAATAAATACTGACTTTTTCTGCATCTTTGATATCTCCTTCTAAGGGCAGCTCCCTGTCCAGAATCAGATACTCCTTCCTGTTTCTGCGGCAGTATTCTATGTAATAATTCCCTCTTATACAACTCCAGAGATCGCTCTCAAAAGTCAGGTACAGAAGGTTGTAAAATCCTGCCCTGTGCAGACATATGGTGATGGATTCCAGACTCCTCTCCATGGACGCCACCACCACCAGGGTATCCCGGGGCGGAAGAAGCTCCCTTCTGTCCAGAGACACCACCTGTCTGCCCAGAAACTGCGCCGGATTTGCCTCCGGTCGGGAGACCAGAAAGCAGCAGATATCAAGAAAATATGGCGCTCCTATAAGACATGTCCCCACCTCCAGGGCCACCGTCCCTGCCCCGAAAACAGCCAGGCGCCCTGCCCTCCGAAGAAGACTCACCGTCTCCCGGGCATAGTATTCTCTGCCTGTTTCTGGCGCTGATTTGGAGTTTGCTTCCTGTCCAGGTTCCGGCTGCACTGCGCCACAAAACTGCGGCTCTTTTTCCCTGCAGGGTTCCGGCTGTATCCTGCCGCAAAACCCCGGCACAGCTCTCTGATAGAGTTCCAGCACCTGTTCTGTACAGCGCTCCAGAGAATAGTGTTCCAGAGCGTGCAGCTGCCCCCTGCGGGCCATCCTTCCTGCCTCCTCCGGGTTCTGCAGCGCCTGTCGGATTTTTTCCGCCAGTTCTCTGCTGTCCCCACACTGGTACAAAAACCCTGTCTTCCCGTCCTCTATCAGTTCCGGTGTGGCTCCTGCCCGGGCCCCTGCCACCAGGCAGCCTGCCAGTTGCGCCTCCACAGTAGTCCTTCCGAAAGCTTCTGCCCCGGAGCAGACCGCCACAATATCCGCCTCCTGGTAATATTTCTCCAAACTGTCCTGCCTTCCGCAGAATTCCACTTCATGCTCCAGCCCCAGTTCTTTCACCCTACGGCCCAGGAATGACATATAGTCCCCCTCCCCGCTGCCTGCAAACCGGACTCTGAAAGGGATACCCCATTTCTTCAAAAAACCCGCCGCCTCCACCAGATCTTCCTGTCTTTTCAGCGGTGTTACCACACCTGCCAGAAGGATGGAAACACAGTTGCCTCGAAAAAGTTCCTTATCTCTGCGGACATACTTCCGAACATCCACTCCGTCATAGATCACCTGTGTCCTGGAAGGAGACAAACCTCTGTAACAGGAAGCCACATATGCAGAGACTGCGGCCACTCCTGCCGCCTGGCTGAACAACTCTCTGGCTTTCCCCTCCTCCATAAAACAGAAACCCTGGGCGGCAATGTTCTCTCTGATATGCCACACATAAGGGATTCCTGCCAGACGGGCAGCCAGAGCCCCTGTGTGGGCATAAGTGGTGTTATTGTGTACTACTTTCACATGCCCTTTCCGGATGATCTGTGCAGTCTCTTCGATGGCGTTTGTGTCCTCTTCTATGGCATGGGTTCCCTCCTGAGCCTGGCCAGAAGGCTGTGTCAGATCAGAAGCCGCCTTCAGCGCAGAAGGCCTCTTCCATGCCCAGTTCTCCTCCGATCTCCTGCACCAGTGCCTGGAGGGAACATAGGTATAGGGAATGCCCTGCTGTTCCAGGATCGCCGCGCCATTCCCGTACTCCGGCAGGATCACCGCTGTGGACATGCCCCGGCGATTCAGCTCTGTGTTCAGTTCCGCCATACACAGAAAAGCCCCCGAAGAAGAATTGTTGTCAGAAGCCATAAACAGTACGTCAATCTCTTTCTCCGGAAACGGATTTTTCTCCCTGAATTTTTGCATATAACTCCGAGCCAAATCTTCATACAAGTCCGGAGAAATCTCCCACACATTTGGAAATTTCCTTCGGTGCAATTCCTCCAGAATCTCCTTCTGCAGAGCAGGCATTGCGGCTGCAATCACATCCACAGACTCTCCACAGGAGACCAGTTCATCAATCCTGTACAACGGTACTCCCAGACAGCTCCTGCAGCCCTCTTCCTTTTTACAGGTCACTGCAAACCCCTTCACTTTTTCTCCCATCCCTGCAGACATCAGGCGGGAATACACCAGCTTCCCTACCATTCCCGCCCCGTAAATGAGTATGGATTCTTTTTTCAGTTTCCGGAAAAAATCCTCTTCTTTCATCTCTCCTCCTGCCTGCAGGCTTTTTCACTTTCTATCAGGACATGTTTCAGAAAATATCCGTAGCTGCCCCATGAAATTATGTTTTCCTCTGAAATTCCCAGGCCCAGAAGCTGTCTTTTCATGTCCTCATGTCCGGCCTCGGAGGCAAGCACATAAACACCATCCGGGTACATGGAAGCGCCCCGTTCCGGTGCAAAAAGCGGAATCCGGAGCCCTTCCTGCTTCTGCCCGGAAGAACTGTCCTCCCTGACTCCCGGAGCCGGAAGAAACAGGAAATTTCCCCTTATATTATTCCTCTCTGTTCCTGTGTTTCTCCCAGTGTCCTGTTCTAAGTACGCCGCTGCACCATTGTCGATGTACGCCGCAATATTCCTTCCTCTGCCCACAAGATAAAGTCCCGCCAGCCTTCCCAGGTCTCCTTTTCCGAACACCACCACACTGCGCTCTTTTTCTATGGATTCCATCTTCTGTTTCATCTGCCTGTAGACGTCATAAGTCCGGCGGAGGCGCAGCCCAAGCGCATCTGCGGACTGCCCTGCCAGCAACACTATCTCCCGCTGCGCTGCCCCCGGCACCTCCTCCTGCAGAATTCCGGAATCAAGATCCTCTTTTATATCCTGGCACATCACAGGCACATAGGCCTCCCTCTGCCCTTCCGGAAAGCTGTCATAAAATCCCAGGCAGCTGTCCACCTTCCAGCCCAGGTATATCCCCCTGTATCTGGAAAACAGCCCCTCTGCCCCCAGACGCTCTTTCAGCAGCCGGTACTCTCTCCCTAGAAGATCCATCCCCCGGGGACTGTTTACAGAAGAATCTCCGGACTTTCCGGTACCGTAGCCTTTTTCAATTTTATAAGACACATTTGGACATCTATACAGATGCTGCTGACAACAGTCCTCCGCCTGTTTTTCCGCATCCCCGGCCCAGGCATACTGTATATCCGCTTCGCTCCCGGTACTTCTCAAGAATTGTGCTGTCCATACCTGGCATGTTCTTTCTTCCATGCCCTTGAATCCGCACTTGTGGGACTCCCTGTCTGCAGTGAATCCCCTCCTTAAGTTCCCATGGGTCCTGGCATCCCCAATACCCGGCCCCTGAAGGCCGGCTTCCAATGCCGTGCTTGTTTTTTCTATCAAAAGGCTCTCCCCGTGGTCCTTGGCCCCTTTGGTCTTCCTGGATGGTACTCCCTTCTGGGAGGATTCCTCCGTTTATCCAAAAGCAGCTCCGGTAAAATGCACCCTTCCGGCACATTCATCCTCAGGTTCTTCCCTCATGAACTTTTTCTGATCACCTATGATCGTTCGGACCTCTGCCTTCCGGCCCCGCCCTCCTGCTCCCTTCCCCTCTGCAGCACATTCCTGGCTGTGTTCTGCCTCTCCGGCAGCTTCAGGCCGCAGACCCTGCAGTAAAAGACGTCTTCCTGCTTCTCCCCTTCTGCGCCGCAGCCGCTGCACTGACTGCTGATGCCCTTTCCAAACACCTCTGCAAACTCTATGGAGCGTTCCAGACATTTCCTGGCCAGTCTGTTTTTCACATACCCTTTCTGCCACCTGCTCACGCTGGCATTGATCCTATGGTCCACCCCTGCCCGGGATGTGCCCGGGAGCCTTGGCAGATACACCGCCCGGGGCTTTTCCGCCTCCAGCATCCGGTTTATCTCCCCGTTTACATAGGTGTGCAGCGCCGCCTCCAGACGGGCCTTCCTGGCCGTGTATTTCTTCTTTCCCGGGTTGTTCCGGGCATTCCTCCGGTGCCTGGGCAGTTTCTCCCGAATGTAATCCGACAGCGCCGCCTGATATTCCAGGAATCTCTCCCCATAGGCCTTTCCTCCGTCCGTCACAAACAGGCACCGCATCCCCAGGGCCAGGCCGACTTCATTCCGGTATCCCTCCTGCCGCCTGGGCTTCACCTCCACCGGCGCGCTGATAACGACTCTTCCCTCCCCGGGGTAAAGACGCACATACAGCTGCCTGTTATAGCTGATACTGTCCGTCAGGGGCAGAAACAGCCTCTGGTGCTTTTCCTTCACCGACAGGTAAATCCCATGGTCGGCATACCGGTACCCTTTGGGAGGAACAGAAAATCCTTCCGCCGCCTCCGTCCGGGGCTGCACCAGGTGCCGCCTCACCTGCCTGCGAAGGTACTGGTCCAGGGGGCGGGTGTCCAGGCCCTGACGGACTTCCTCAAAAGCCTCCGCCCATCTTCCCGACAGTTCTGCCTCCACTCCCTGCAGAATGGCCCGAAAACACTGGTCCTGCTTCATGACAAAACGCAGGTAGTGCCGCTCCCGGGGTCCCAGGTTCTGGTTGGCCCGCAGGTTCTTCTCCACCACAGTCTTTGTCCTGGCCCACTGGCCCTTAATGTCCCCCAGGGCATCGAATACAGCCAGATAGAAATACACCGAAGGCATTCCCAGCTCCTCCCGCAGCCCGCTGCGGGTCATCTCATTCTGGACCGTGTAGCCCGGCCAGAGCTTTCCCAGGCTCCCTATGCCGCTGTACCTGCGGTACACATAGTTTTTCACACGCCGGTAATCCTCTGCGATCTCCAGAAGCTTCCCCATGTCTGCTTCCGACACCGGTTCCCTGCTGTACTGGTAGACAGTCTTAAATACGACTTCCTGAGACATCCGCCTGCTGTTCCTCCCGCACATCCCACGCCGGCTCCCTCCGCCTTCAGCGTTCAAAACAAAACTTTCACATCTTACAAATCTGCCCGGCAGATTTTCGTAGAATAACTATTTCTATGAAAGTAGCAGCCAGGTTTTGTATGGCTGTTTTTATTTTTTCTTATTTTTATTCCTATACTGCTTTCATCTGGCATTCATTCTCAAAATACAATTTATATTCCAATATAGCTATTGCAATCTATTATAAAATATGATATAGTTAGGCCGTGGGAAACCATGGAGCCATGGTGGCTTTACCTCCGAATCTCGGAGGGGGCATACCTCCGGACCATGGAAAGGAGGGGATGCCAATGATGATTACATATTCTAATTTGGTTCAGACTGGAATTTTCATTGTTGCCTTGATAGGTTTATGTTATACTATCTTCAGGCATAAAAATAGCCGCCACTATCACCAGTAGTGACGGCTGACCGCTTTTAGCGGAAACCAACTACGGAGGTAGAGCCGCTTTTATGGCTTCCCTCTTTATCGGTATCTTAGCACATTTCTTTTGGCTTAGCAAGATTTTTTTCTTGCCAAAAAGTTAAAAACTTTCTATAACTGACGGAAAGGAGACCGGAAGAACTGGATGGATTCAATGACAGATTTAAAACTGACTGTGGATTAACATGCCTTTCAGAGATCAGGGAGATGTCTCCGGAAACAGAATGTAAAGATAGAGTCTGCCCTCCCTGTACTCGGCGCGGATATCTCCGCCCATCCTCTCCACCAGTGTTCTTGAGATGGACAGACCCAGACCAGTGGACTTTCTGCCCGACTCCACAGTATAAAAACGGTCAAAAAGCCTGCCGGCCTGAACCGAGTTCAACCCATGAGCTTCATTGGAAAAAACGATTTCCCCGGTTTTGGACAGAGAGATCTCCAAATCTTTATAGCTGTACTTTACCGCATTGTGCAGAATATTGGAAAATACTCTGGACAGAGCAGAGCGGTCCAGAGTTCTCCAGATTTTTTCTTCCGGAATCCGAATCCGGGGGACAATGCCTCTCTGACTCAACACAGTATAGAAGGCAGCAATGCTTTCTTCCAGAATCTGACCCAGAGCCACCGGTTCCGGGGAAAGTTCCTCTTCACCAGCCAGTATGACAGAATATCGGAACAGTTCCTCTGTCAGCTGTGCCATCATTTCGGATCTGTTTCTGATAATAGCAGTATACCGCTGAGCAGATTCCGATTTTTCTTCCTGCTCCAGAAGATCCAGGTAGCCAAAGATGGCGGTGAGGGGCGTGCGAAGATCATGGGAAATATTTGTCACCGCATTTTTCAGTTCACGATCTCCCTGCTGATAACGCAGGCTCTGGATCCGGAGCCTGCGCAGCTGCGTATTCACGGCAGCCGCCAGACTCCGCATATACCTGTCGCGGCTGGAAATATCTATGAGAGTGTTGGTATCTTCTTTCAACCGCTCTTCAAAGCCGCGGCGGATTTCTTCCGCGGCCTTTCGCAGCAGACTTATTTTGACAATCAGCATAAGAAGAATAAGTGCCAATATGCCTATGGCGGCCCATAACAGGATATCGCTCAAACCAAATTCCTCCTATCTGTTTCTGCCAGTTCTGCTTTCGTCAACCCTGTTTCTGCCAATTCTGCTTTAGTCAACTCTGCTCCAACCTCTGCCACTGCTTTCGTCAACCCTGCTCCAACCCCTGCCACTGCCTTCGCCAACTCCGCTTCAATCTCTATCACCTCTGCCCCCAGCGTCAATTCAAATTTTTCCTACGGAACAGGAAAATTCCTGTGGCGGTGACAACTGCCGTAATGGACAGAGAAGACAGTATCATCTCCAGGGGATGTATCACCTTCAGGTCAAACATCTGTATGCACTGGCCTGTGGGAAGAAAATCTACCAGAAACTGGTATATTTCACGCTTTGTTCCGGCGATGTAAGACGGATTCGGTGTGGGTTCACTCATCTTCATGCCTTCCTCCGCAGTTATCAGGATTTGGTTTGTGAATTCCGGCTGCTGCAGGGCCTCATAGATAGCACTGCCCATAAGCAGAAGAGCGAAAAACAGCAACAGCGATCCCACCTCTGCCACAGCCTTGTGGGAAACCAGCATACCGATAAAAGTATAAATTGCAGAAAAAGCGGCCAGATAGCAGACGCTGATTGCCAGATAAATCAGGACGCCCTCTCCCATTTTCCAGTAGCCAAGTGTGGGTACCCCCACCAGTGCACCAATCAGCCACATAGCCAGCAGCAGCAAAGAGGCAGAAAAACTGAGGATCAAGTTGGACAGATACACCTCCAGGCGGGTATGGCCCACAATTATCTTATTCCTCAGAGTCCCCTCACTGTACTCCGGCCCAAGAAACATGCCTGTGACCACAGAGCAGAACATACCGATCAGCAGCGCATAGTGAAAATAGTAATTGTCTAAAGAATAATTATACTCCGACATCGTTTTTGATGTGGCCTGCCTGCAGCCATTCAGCATATAAATCACCGCATATAACAACAGAATAACCATGGCGGCCCAGAATACTTTATCTCTTTTCAGCCGGTCATAACCAGCGGACAATAGTTTACGCATAGACAATCCTCCCTTCTGTCATTTGCCGGAAACCCTGCCTGAGGTGCCGACGCCACCCACCAGGCTCATGTAGTAGCTCTCCAGACTCTCGTCCCGTTCCTGTACGGAAATCAGTTCACAGTGTTCTTTATCCAAAGCGGATGCCAGCTGTGAGATATGAAGCTGTGCAAAAACATCTGCTTCCCTGACAGAGTGAATTTCATAGTCCACACCCATGTGTTCCAGAACCCGGGCAAGAACTTTCGTGTCGCTCACCGTCACATGGACGCATTTTCGACAGGCCGCTTCCAGCTCCTCCGCACTCATTTCCTTCAGAATCCGCCCCCCGTCTATAAAGCCGTAATAGGTGGCCAGCCTGGAAAGCTCATCCAGAATATGACTTGAAATCAGGACGGTAATCTGCTGCTCCCGGTTCAGCTTCAGAATCAGCTCCCGCATTTCAATAATCCCCTGTGGATCCAGGCCGTTTATTGGTTCATCCAGAATCAGGAAATCAGGACTCCCGGCCAGGGCCAGGGCGATGCCAAGCCGCTGCCTCATCCCCAGGGAGAAATTGCCGGCTTTTTTCTTCCCCGTATCCGCCAGGTTCACCAGCTTCAGAGTGTCCCGAATACCGTCCAGGGAAGGAATGCCCAGGATACGGTACTGCTGCTTCATGTTTTCCTCCGCAGTCATATTCATATAAATGGAAGGGGTCTCCACGATGGCCCCCAGCCTTCGGCGGGAACTGATAATTTCTTTTTCGTCATTTCTAATTCCATACAATGTGTAACTTCCGGAAGACGGGTCCTGAAGCCCGCAGATCAGCCGGATCAGAGTGGTCTTGCCCGCGCCGTTTTTACCCACAAATCCATAGATTGACCCTTTGGGGACATGCATGGACAGTGCGCTCAACGCCTTGAAATGTCCATAGCTCTTGCCAATAGCATTGGTTTCTAATACATATTCCATAGTTTTAACTCCTTTCATGATGCTGAAAAAAGTTTAACCGCCATTGGTAAAGAATACAATAAAGAAAATCGTATAGACTTGGTAAAGATTCTGCCTCTATTCTGCCCGCATCTTAAAGCCGATACCCCATACGGCCTCAATATAATCCTTTCCATCCGCCTCCCGAAGCTTCCGGCGAAGATTGCTGATGTGCATTTTCAGAGAACTGTCCGTGCAGTCCGGCGTGTCCTCGCTGATGCGGTCCAGCAGCAGGGATTTGGTTATCACCTGGGATGGGTTCTGCATAAGGAGTTTGAGGATCGCATATTCGGTCCGTGTAAGCCGCACCTGACAGCCGGCCAGAGTCACCAGGCGGGTATTTGGATCCAGGGTCAGACCGCCGAAGGTCAGGACTGAAGATACGGCGGAAGCGCTGCAAAGGCGTAGCTGTACGGCAATCCGTGCAATAAGTTCCCGTGTATCGAACGGTTTGGTGACATAGTCCACTGCGCCGTCCAAAAGCAGCTTTACTTTGCCGGGCACATCCGTTTTGGCGCTGAGCACAATAATGGGGATCCCGCCCCAGCGCTGTGTCTCCGTAAGCCGTGCCAATACTTCCTCGCCGCTGAGTCCCGGCAGCATCAAATCCAGAAGAACCAAGTCAGGCCGTGCGGATCCGGACAAATACAGAAGGGCTTCCGTTCCGGAATAAGCCCGGGAAACTCCATAACCTTCCCGGGAAAGAGTTTCTTCCAGAACATTGCCAATGTGGATATCGTCATCTATGATCAAAATTTTTTTCAAGAATAATCTTCCCCCCCATCTATGCAAAAAACATGCCTAATTATGAGGGCCATTATAAAGTATGCCCTCCTCCAAGTCAACAGCCAGCGTCTCATTTCTGCTCCCCTGTTGCATTTTACTATAGAATATGCTATGGTATCGGCATGGAAAATCATGGCACTGCCCCGGCAGGTTTGGCGTAACTACTCAAAAAATAATGCGCAGGAGGATTATCAACATGAAATTTGAACCCAGGACACTGGATTTCAAGCTCAGCCCTTACTCGGGCCTCACCAGGGAAAGCTGGCTGGAGGCAGGAAGATATCTGCTGGAAGGAATTTTCCAGCATGTGGACGGTCTTCACAGTCCGGTGGTAGTTCCCAGAAAAGAAACCCGGATTACATATCCCCACCATTGGTCTTCCCCGGAGGAACAGGCAGCCCAGCGCACCGCCGAAATCTTTGAGGGCCTCACCCGCTCCTTTTTTATCGCTGCACCGCTGATAGCCAATATTCCTGACCTGAAGATCTGCGGCCTGCCCATGGCTGACTATTACAAAAGTCATGTACTGCGGGTATGCACACGAGGGGACGAGCTCTATGTAGGTACCTATGAGGACCTGCAGGAAACCACCGGGCACGCGGATCCGTACCGGGCTTTCCAGCAAACAGTGGAGACCTGCGCCCTGGTTATCTGTCTGTGGGTCAGCAGGGATAAAATCTGGGACACCTACACCAGGGAAGAGCGGGACATAATCGCCGGATTTCTTACAAGTTATGCCCACGCAGGGACAATCCCCCACAACTGGAGGCTCTTCAACATGCTTGACATGGCCTTTCTGCACATGGAGGGCTATCCCGTCCGAAAGGAAATCATGCGCGACCACGCCCAGGCCATTCTGAATTTTTATGCAGGAGACGGCTGGTACAGGGACGGCCATTCTTTCGACTATTACTCCTGCTGGGCTTTTCAGATGTATGCGCCCATCTGGAATCTCTGGTATGGCTATGAAAACGAGCCCTACCTGGCGGAAAAGTTCCAGGAACACTCCAACAGGCTCATGGAGACCTACGGCGACTTCTTTGATCGGGACGGATGGACCAATATGTGGGGACGCAGCGGTATTTACCGCAACGCGGCCACCAGCGCCTTTGAAGGAAACCTGCTGCTGAGGGAAACCTGTGCCGACCCGGGACACGCCAGAAGAATCTGCTCAGGCTCCCTGCTGCAGTTCCTGGGAAGGGAAGATTTCCTCTACCAGGGCATTCCCACCCTTGGATTTTACGGGCAGTTTCTCCCTTTGGTGCAGAGCTACTCCTGCGCGGAATCCCCTCTCTGGCTGGGGAAAGCCTTTCTGTGTCTGCATCTGCCTGGGGATCATCCCTTCTGGACGGCCACGGAAAACAACGGTACCTGGGAAACGCTGGGAAAAAAAGAGGTCAAAGTCACCTGCCTGGACGGCCCCGCTCTGTGCTTTTCCAACCATCAGGCCAATGGGGAAACCATCCTGCGCACGGGCAAAGTGGTCAAAGAACCCGGTGCGGAGCACGACATATGGAACTATGCCAAGCTGAACTATAACACAAAATACCCCTGGGAGTCCTCCCCAAATGCTTACAGCCGCTCCCAGGAAAATGCCGTGGGCATGTTGTTCTCCGGCTGCACAGCCCAGCAGGCAGATGTCTCTTCGGCCTCCAGTTCCAACCCGCTGGCAGACTCCTCGTTGCCCGCTCCCCCTGTGGAGACACAGCAGTATGTTATGCAGGACGATGCCGCTGCTGACAGAAGGATTTCCAAACCAAATGTAACCCTCTGGCACGGGCAGAGGGAGGGGGTACTGTACCGCAGGCAGCTCTTCGACTGCCGCCTGGAAAGGGAACATCACTGGGTGCAGGCCGTGGATCTGGCTGATTTTACAGTGCCCTGGGGTATTCTGAGAGTTGACCGGCTGAAACTCTTTCGAGGCCCTGTCACCCTGACCCTGGGCTCCTATGGCTTCCCCCACAACGGCACGGAAATCATAGAGAAAACCTGCCAAAATGCCAGGGCTGTGATACTAAAAGGCCGGGATTCCAGAGGACAGGAGAAGCAGATGGCCATGACCGTCTACGAAGGATGGGAAACTCTGGCGCTGCTGTACAGCCAGGGAACCAACCCGGACTCTGAGCGCTCCATTGTGGCCTACGCCTCCATGAGCCGAAGGGAAGTCTATGGCGGCTGCGAACCCTATGTGCTGATCTCCCAGGTTATCACAAAGGAAAGCCATGAGGATTTTCTGGAAGAAGAACTATTCCCCATAGCAGAAATCCTCTCTCCCGACCTGAAAGGCTGTGGCTGTTTTGGCCCCGTTACCCTAAGGCTGAAAGACGGCTCCACCCGCAGCATTGATTTTGAAGGCGTGGAGGGAAAGCTGATGTTGTAACGACTTCGGCAGAAAAAAAGAAGAGCCGCCGCCGACTCTTCTTTTTTCTGCCACTCCCACCCGGGAGCAGCCATACTGCAATGACATATTATAAGTCAAACTTAAAATATTTGACAGCATTGTAATAAGAAATATCCTTCACAATCTCCGAAAGTGTGTCCATGTCTCCAGGGAACTCACCGTTTTCCACCCATCCGCCCAGAAGGCTGCAGAGAATGCGCCTGAAATACTCATGCCTGGTATAAGAGAGGAAGCTTCTGGAGTCCGTAAGCATTCCCACGAACCCGGAGAGGATTCCCATATTGGCCAGGGAGGTCATCTGATCCTGTATTCCCGTCTTATGGTCATTGAACCACCACGCACTGCCCTGCTGAATCTTGGCAATGGCCGTGGCGTCCTGGAAGCATCCCAGAATGGATCCAATCACATGATTATCATTTGGATTCAGGCTGTAAAGCACCGTTCTGGGCAGCTGATCCGTGGTGACAAGGGCATTCAGAAACTCTGCCAGCTGCCAGGAAGGGGCATCGTTGTTGATACAGTCAAAGCCCGTGTCCGGCCCGATTTTCTTGTACATGGGCTTGTTGTTGTCCCGTCTGCAGCCAAAGTGCAGCTGCATGGCCCAGTCTCTTTTGTGGTATTCCCTGCCTGCAAAGAGCATAAAAGCAGTGCGGAATTTCATCCCTTCCTCGTGGGTGGGTTTCATCCGGTTGAGCCTCTTCAGGAAAATTGCCTCAATCTCGTCATCCCCCGCCGGCGCATACATAACATACTCCAGGCCGTGGTCGGACACCCGGCATCCCATGGACGCAAAGAAATCCATCCGGCGCAGCAGGGCCTCTTTCAAAGCGGCAAAGCTGTTAATCTCCCCCATGCCCGCCGCAGCGGCCAGTTCATCCAGATAGGACAGATAATCTGACTTTTCAATATCCATGGCCCTGTCAGGTCTCCAGGCTGGCAGAACTTTCACGTCAAAGCTTTTGTCCTCTGCAATCTTCTTATGCCATTCCAGGGTATCCACAGGATCATCCGTGGTGCAGATCAGCGTCACATTGCTCTGCTTTATAAGGTTCCTCACCGACATGGAAGGCTGGGCCAGTTTTTCATTGCAAAGGTTCCACACCTCGTCCGCGCTCTTCCGGTTCAGCACACCGTGATAGCCGAAATACCGCTGCAGCTCCAGATGGCTCCAGTGGAAGAGAGGATTTCCTATGGCCCTGCCCAGGCACTCCGCCCACTTACAGAATTTTTCATAGTCAGATGCATCTCCGGTGATATACTTCTCCTCCACCCCGAAAGAACGCATAAGTCTCCATTTGTAATGGTCACCTCCCAGCCACACCTGGGTGATATTCTCAAACCGGCGGTCCTCCGCGATCTCCCTGGGGCTGACATGGCAGTGGTAATCCAGTATGGGGGTTCCCTCTGCATAGTCGTGAAACAGCTTCCTGGCCGTCTCCGTCTCCAGCAGGAAATCTTTGTCCATAAACGCTTTCATGTGACTCTCCTTCCTAAAGAACTGTTCATCGCTGACAGTCATTCCTCAGCCTCCAGGCCGCCGGTCTTATTCCTCACCGCTGCCCCTGGTGTTGATCCACTTCAGATAGCCGTTGATAAAAGGATCCAATCCTCCGTCCAGCACGGCTCCCGCATTGCCGGATTCCACTTCCGTCCGGTGGTCCTTTACCATGGTGTAGGGCTGCAGCACATAGGAGCGGATCTGGTTCCCCCAGCCGATATCCTTCACTTCCCCCCGAATGTCGGAAAGTTTCTCCACATTCGCCTCTTTCTTCAGCAGATACAGCTTGGCCTTCAGCATCTGCATGGCCTTGTCCTTGTTCTGGAACTGACTGCGCTCATTCTGGCACTGGACCACAGTTCCCGTGGGAATATGAGTGATCCGGATGGCGGAGGAAGTCTTGTTGATATGCTGTCCGCCGGCGCCGCTGCTGCGGTAAGTGTCAATGCGCAGGTCTTTCTCGTCGATTTCCACATCCAGATCTTCCTCAATGTCCGGCATCACATCCAGGGAGACAAAGGAAGTCTGGCGCTTGCCCTGGGCGTTAAAGGGGGATATTCTCACCAGTCTGTGAACTCCTTTTTCCGACTTCAGATAGCCGTAGGCATTGGTTCCGTTCACCTGGAAGGTCACGGACTTTACTCCTGCCTCGTCCCCGTCCAGGTAGTCCAGTTCCTGGAGCTGGAATCCCTTCCGCTCGGCCCATCTGGTGTACATGCGGTAGAGCATGCCGCACCAGTCGCAGCTCTCCGTGCCTCCCGCTCCGGCGTTCAGCTTCAGAATGGCATTGTTGGCGTCATACTCCCCTGAGAGAAGAGTGTCCAGGCGTAGAGCCTCGAATTCCCGGATAAATTCATCCATCTCCCCCCGGATCTCCGGCACCAGAGAGGCGTCTTCCTCCTCATACCCCATCTCAATCAGGGTCAGTATGTCCTCCCGCTGCCTGGAAAGCTTCTCGCAGCCCTCCACCACATCTTTTAAATTCTTCAGTTCTTTTACCTTATTGTTGGAGCTCTCAGGATCATCCCAGAATCCAGGAGCCTCCATTTCCATCTCCAGCTCTTCTATCCTCTTCGCCTTGTTAGCGAGGTCAAAGTGAATCCCTCACTTCCGCTAATGGAGTTTCATAAGATAAGATTTCTGCTTTCATCTGGTCTAATTCAACCACTTAACGTCACCCACTTTCATTTTTATTTGTGTATATTCTGTCTGTACTTCCTGTCTGCGGGCCCACTCCATGACTGTCATTTCCGGCCGCAGCACTGCTTGTATTTCTTGCCGCTGCCGCAGGGGCAGGGAGAGTTGGGATATACTTTTGCGGCAGCACGCTTTGAAGGAGCCTTGGCCACAGAGTCGTCCTTATTGGTGCCTGTGATCTTTGTCACCTGTTCCCGCTCCACCTTCTGCTCCACTTTGATATGGAACAGCATCCGGACCGTCTCCTCCTTAATGTTCTGGGTCATCTCATCAAACATATTGTAGCCGCTCATTTTGTATTCCACCAAAGGATCCCTCTGGCCGTAGGCCTGCAGGCCGATGCCCTGGCGCAGCTGCTCCATGTCGTCGATATGATCCGGCCACTTCCTGTCGATAACCTTCAGCAGAACCACCCTCTCCAGCTCCCGAATGGCCTCCGCGTTGGGGAACTCGGCCTCCTTGCTCTCGTAGAGCTTCACCGCCTCCTCCTTGAGCTGCTGCTTCAGGCTGTTCTTTCTGGGCTTTGCCACCCTCTCCGCCGTCACAGGCTCCAGGGGAATGGTGGGCAGCAGCAGAGTGTTCAGCTCGTTAAAGTTCCACTCTTCCACTTCCGCCTCATCATTTATACTGATATCCACGCAGTTTTCCGCAATATCCGTAATCATCTTGTAGATAAAATCCCGCATGCTCTCGCCGTTGAGCACCCTGCGGCGCTCGTCATAGATGATCTCCCTCTGCTCGCTCATAACCCTGTCATACTCCAGCAGGTTCTTGCGGATACCAAAGTTATTGTTCTCAATCTTCTTCTGCGCCGACTCAATGGCGCTGGTCAGAGCCTTGTGCTCAAGCTCCTGTCCCTCCGGCACACCCAGAGCGTTAAACATGCCGATCAGCCTCTCGGATCCGAACAGACGCATCAGGTCGTCCTGAAGGGAGATATAAAATTTGGACTCACCCATATCACCCTGGCGCCCGGAACGGCCACGAAGCTGATTGTCGATACGTCTGGACTCATGCCGCTCCGTTCCGATGATTTTAAGACCTCCGGCCGCCTTCGCCTCGTCGTCCAGCTTGATATCCGTACCACGTCCCGCCATATTCGTAGCGATAGTCACGGCGTCATGAATACCTGCCTGCGCCACAATCTCCGCCTCCATCTCATGGAACTTGGCATTCAGCACGTTATGTTTGATTCCCCGCCGTTTCAGCATACCGCTCAAAAGCTCAGAATTTTCAATGGTAATCGTACCAACCAGTACCGGCTGATGCCTGCTGTGGGCCTCTTCGATGGCGTCGCAGACTGCTTTAAACTTCTCCTTCTGGGTCTTATACACGGCGTCTTCCAAATCTTTCCTCTGTACCGGCACGTTGGTCGGAATCTCAATGACGTCCATCCCGTAAATCTCACGGAACTCCTTCTCCTCCGTCAGCGCCGTACCGGTCATACCCGCCTTCTTTGCAAACTTGTTGAACAAGTTCTGGAAGGTGATGGTGGCAAGGGTCTTGCTCTCCCGCTTCACCTTCACATGTTCCTTAGCCTCGATGGCCTGGTGCAGACCGTCCGAATACCGGCGGCCCGGCATGATACGCCCCGTAAACTCATCCACGATCAGAACCTGGTCGTCCTTCACCACATAATCCTGGTCCCGGAACATCAGGTTGTGGGCGCGCAGGGCCAGAATGGTATTGTGCTGGATCTCCAGATTTTCCGGATCCGCGTAATTCTGGATATGGAAGAACTCTTCCACCTTTTTCACGCCCGCCTCGGTAAGATTGATCACCTTATCCTTCTCGTTGACAATAAAGTCCCCTGTCTCTTCCTGCACCACTCCCATGATGGCATCCATCTTGGTCAGTTCCTGCACGTCCTCGCCCCTGTGCATCCTGCGGGCCAGAAGATCGCACATCTCATAGAGCGCGGTGGATTTCCCGCTCTGTCCGGAAATGATCAGCGGGGTCCTTGCCTCGTCGATCAGCACGGAGTCCACCTCGTCGATGATCGCATAATGCAGTCCCCGCAGCACCAGCTGTTCCTTATAGATAACCATATTGTCACGCAGATAATCGAATCCCAGCTCATTGTTGGTCACATAGGTGATGTCGCACTGATATGCCTTCTGGCGCTCCTCCGAAGTCATACTGTTCAGAATCATGCCCACCGACAGTCCCAGAAATTCATGTATCTGGCCCATCCACTCCGCATCACGCTTCACCAGATAGTCATTGACAGTCACCACATGGACACCCTTCCCCTCCAGGGCATTCAGGTAAGAGGGCAGGGTCATGACCAGCGTCTTACCCTCGCCGGTACGCATCTCCGCGATACGTCCCTGGTGAAGAATAATGCCTCCGATCAGCTGTACCCTGAAGTGTTCCATATTCAGCACTCTTCTGGCAGCTTCCCGTACTGTGGCATAGGCCTCCGGCAGCAGGTCATCCAGGGTAGCGCCCTCCTGCAGCCGCTTTTTATATTCGGCGGTCTTGTTTTTTAATTCCTCATCGGAAAGAGCCTGCATCTGGGGACGCAGGCTTTCAATTTTATCCACCAGCGGTCTGATTCGTTTCAGCTCCCTCTGGCTGTGTGTGCCAAATATCTTATCAATTATCTTCACAATTATTCATACCTTTCTGCAGTCTCTCTGTGAAATCTTTCACCTGTCGCCCTGCGCGGCCCGGCCGCAAACGGCAACCTTAACTTCTATTGTACCAGATTTGTCCCGCAGATTCAACACTATCCCTCCACCTTTTGCCTTTCCTGCATAAAAAATATTTCCTTTTTGCCGCCCGGAGCTTCCCCTCCGGGCCCGAAACCGGTGCTCTTCACAGACTGTTCCTGCCATGAGGGCCCCTGTTTTACTGTTCCCCGAATCTTTCTGTATATTTTGACGGTAACTTTCCCCTGGGGATAAACCATGTTTCCGTCTCGCCGTCGGTTCCTGATATCTCCACATCCACACTGATATACTCCGGTCCGAATATACCGATGGAACCATAAGGCAGGTCAAAGCTCAGCAGGCCGAACACCTCTTCTATTTCCTCTCTGTCCGTGATGCGGACAAACTGTCCGGAAAGAAATGCCTCCTTCGTGTCCCGGGCAATATCCTGCGCGGATTCCGGAATCACTTCCGTTTCTGTCCCCTGGTCATGGTTCACTTCTGCCGAAGGGCCTCCCCGGGCTTCCCCATCGTCCTGCTCCCCGGACAAAGCCTCGTCCACACCGTACTTTTCCCGGGCCATATCGATTCTGTCCCGGGCCGTCAGCCCTTCCGGATCCATATTCATCTCCAGCACAATGGCTTTTACATCCGATGCCGCCACATCCGTGATCCGGTATCCGGCTTCCTCCAGCGCCGCAACGGTATGTGTCATGGTATCATACACATTCAGCATAAAACCGTTTCCCCTTGCATTCCTCACATTATCCCGATACCATAATTCAAATTCTATTTTTGCCAGCAGTCTTCCCTGTCTCAGCAGCACGCTCTCCGGATTCTCCATCACATCCCGGTTGTATGCCCTGACCACCTGTTCCATAACGTTCTTGGGATTCTTTCCCCCGTAATACGTGTAATACGTATTTTCCGCCGTATACAGCGTGAAATCCACATCCCCGGCCAGCGTATCTTCTTCTATCTGACAAGTATGCTTCAGATATTCTTCCTCCGTCACTATTGACAGGATCAGATCCTTATCCTCTCCCGTCATACGGTAACTGCGGAAATAGCTTCTGCCGTTTTTCATGGTGACTCTTGTCGTAATGTGTTCGGAAGGTTCATCCTCCGTCCCCTCCCGTTCATGCTCCACCATGGTTTCCAGAAATGTATAAAGCTTCTCCTTATCCCTTAAATGCATATTCTCCAGGATGCGGGTTCTGGACGTACTGTAATCATAATAGGAGCCTGATAGACTTGCGCTGTAAACGGCAATCTCCTCAATATCTTCCTGATCCGGCAGATAGGTGTCATAGGCAAACCAGTCCCGGCAGAACAGGAAACAGACCAGAAGGGACAGCGCCACCGTCAATGCCATCTGAATTTTGTGGGAGAAAAATGCTTTAAAATCCATCCGGAATATCACATCCAGAATTCCGTACACAAGGACTGCCCCAAGAACCACGCCAAAAATCCCCCAGCCTTCGGCTTCATAATCCGTTGTCAGGAAGACAAAAAAGAGCCAGCCGCACATTCCTGCCGCCACACCCACAATCATGCGGAATGCTGCCGACACTGCCGGTTTCCGGATCCCCTGCTCTGCCGTCTCCGAAGCCCTTCCCCGGTACAGCAGCCAGACAGCCGCAACCAGAACCGCTGACACTGCCAGACCGGCCCCAATCCCCTCCCACAGTTCAGGGGAACCGGCCATATATTTTTCCCTCTGGAAAACCAGAAAGAAAGCGAAAATCAGGGGGGAGGCGTAGACTGCTGCCGTACCATCCAGGGCGGCTGCATAAAAAGTGTCCATATAAACTTCAAAAAAAGTCACGCACAGGAACAAAGCGGTTATCACCCCGGTACCGAGAATCATCGCGGAAACCAGTGTATTCAGAACATTCCCGGAAAGCATCACCGCCGCCAGGACCAGATGGTAAACCAGCAGATACACGATGGTCAGGGTCAGAAAGGTCAGCCCGGTATTTGCCAGCAGGACGCTTACCAGCTCGCCATGACCCAGCTGCGTCACCAGACTGCATCCCATAAGCAGAACCGGCAGCAAAAATACGGAAAACGGCACCAGCCATATCAGAACTCCGTTTACATAGCACACGCCGAACAGAGTATGCTTTTTTACGGGAAGGGCATGATACGTGTCCACCATATTTTTATGAAAAAGATAACGGAAGCTGAGCATGCCCGCAAAAAATGCTCCCGCAATGCAGTAAAGTCCCCCTCCAATGGCCAGATAGCTGCCAAAAAAATCCAGAACCCCCTCTGCCACAGCCAGGATAGTCCTCTCCTCTTGCAGCAGCAGCCCCTTTACGCTGCCATAGTCCTTCATGTAGTTGCTCCTCCAGACCAGCCATGCCACCATGACCAGCAGAAAATTTCCCAGTATGGACAATGCTGTCATCCAGGTCTTATGCCGAAGGTCTTCCTTCATAGCGTTAAAAAATAAGTGCTTTGACGTCATATCCCTTTACCTCCGTTTCACTGATAAAAATTTCTTCCAGGGACAATGGCAGCAGTTCATAAAAGACCAGGGAAAGGCCCTCTATAAACGTTTCCACGTCTTCTCTTTTTCCCCTTACCGTCAATGTGTAAAGCGCTCCCCTGTTCTCCACGGTCAGCACTTCCAGTCCCTTTTTGATCTGCCCCAGCATTTCGTCTTCCTTGATCACACACTGGACTTTGTGTATGTTCAGTTTCATCTCATCCAGATCTTTTTCCAGGAGGATGCCGCCTTTGTGCAAGAGCCCCACATATTCGCAGATGTCCTCCAGCTCCCGCAGATTGTGGGAAGCAATCACCGGTGTCAGCCCCCTGTTTTCTATCTCCCTGACAAAGAGTTTTTTCACTGCCTGGCGCATCACCGGGTCCAGCCCGTCAAAAGTCTCGTCGCACAGCAGATATTTCGTATTGGCGCATATCCCGCAGATAAGGGACAGCTGCTTTTTCATTCCCTTGGAAAAAGTATTGATTTTCCGGTTTACGTCCAGTCCGAATTTCTCCATCAGTCCCTTCCACTCCCCTTCGTCAAAGGCCGGGTAATAGGTTTGATAGAGACGCAGCATGTCTTTCGGGGTACCGCTTTTGAAAAAATACTGGTCGTCTGAAATATAAAATATCTTTGCCTTGGCGGAAACATTGTCATATACTGCCTCCCCATCCACGATGATCTCCCCCTCGTCCGGTTTCATCACGCCGCAAAGAAGCCTCATCAGGGTGGATTTCCCGGCGCCGTTGGTTCCGATCAGGCCGAACACATGCCCCTCCCCGATACCGGCGCTGACATGGTCTATCGCCTTTATTGTGTCAAAGCATTTGCTTACATTCCGAAATTCAATCATGACAACTCCTCCTCATAAATCCGGTGCAGTTCCTTTGAGAGCTGCTCTTCCAAAATCCCGGCCTCCCTGGCCTGCAGGGTGAGTTCTTTCCATTCCCCCAGAAGTTTTCCCTGCTTATTTTCCCTCCAGTCGCTCTCTGCGGTCACAAAGCTGCCCCTGCCCGAAACAGTATACAGATAGCCGTCCTGTTCCAGCTGGGCATAAGCCCTCTGGACGGTATTGGGATTCACTGCCAGCTCCATGGCCAGACTCCGCACGCTGGGCATCTTGGTCAGCGGTTCCAGACCGCCGCTCACAATCAGGCGCTCCAGCTTTTCCACCACCTGCTCATAAATGGGGCGCTTATCTCTATAATCCAGCAAAATCATGGTTCCTTCCTTTCCTAAACTGTATCTAAAGCACTAAGCGTATTAATTGACTTAATACACTTATATCACAAGAAAAGGACAATGTCAAGAGACATTGCCCCTGTCCGGCAAAAAGTTCCGGGAAACGTGCCAACACGTTACCGGCACACCTGCTGATCCTCTACCGGCACACCATTCAGCACTGCCTCCGCAAGCCGGTCTCCCTCATAGCGCATCTTCAGGGAGAAAAAATCTGCGTCCTCCTCCAGAAGCCGGAAAAAGATCCTGTCTCCCTCCCACATGGGAAGTTGCGCCACCTGCGCCTTCGGCACCCATTCCAGGGTTCCCTCATTGCATTCTGTCATGGTCCCTTCGTAGCCATCCGCAGTGTAGAGAAACATATATTCCGTCTCCTGGACATCCGTGCCGAAAGTGATGATCCCCCGCAGCTTCCAGGAAGTCAGCGTCAGCCCCGTCTCCTCACGGGTTTCCCGCAGCAGGCATTCCTCCGGCGATTCTCCTTCCTCAAAATGTCCTCCCACACCAATCCATTTGTCTTTATTGATGTCTTTCTCTTTTTTCACCCTGTGAAGCATCAGGTAACTGTCATCCTTTTCTATGTAACAAAGCGTGGTCAGATTGCTGCGCATACCATTTCCCTCCCTGTTTTCGTCCGGTAATTTTCTCCCATCATAAAGCAAATCCTCCCTCCCGTCAATATGCTCATCCCACACTTCTTCCCTTTTATCCCGGCTTTCTCCCCATGTTACTTGCGGAAGCATGTTTTGCATGATAAAATATTCATATCTGAAATTACACCCCCGCCAACTGCGGCAGCCCCCAAAAAGCTTCCCTTTCCCTGTACGGCAGCGGAATGCCGTGGCTGGAAATTGTGCCAACTTGTAAAACCAGCGGAAGCCTCCGGGACTTTCCCCTGCGGCCCCGGAATGCTGCCCCAGGGAATTGTGCCAACCTGTAAAACCAGCGGAAGCTTCCGGGACTTTCCCCTGCAGCCCCGGAATGCTGCCCCAGGGAATTGTGCCAATTTGTAAAACCAGCGGAAGCTTCCGGGACTTTCCCCTGCAGCCCCGGAATGCCGTGGCTGGGAAATACCAAAAAGAAAGGAAAACATGTTATGGAATTACAATCACGTAAAGACATTCCCCGGGAACTCACCTGGGATCTGTCCCTGATCTACTCCTCTGAAGAAGAAATGTATGCGGATGAGGAAAAACTGAAACTTTTGTGTGACAAAATGGAACAGGACTACAAAGGAAAACTCAACTCTGCCGGAACCATCAACGCCTGCCTGGACGACCTGCGGGAATTCTACCGGCTGCACATCCTGACCTGGCACTACTGCGATCTGGCGGTTTCCGTGGACTATTATGACACGGGCAATCAGGAACGCAATGAAAAACATTCCCGTCTGGCATCGGAACTTCTCAGCCGCATCAGCTTTATAGACAGCGAACTTGTGGAGCAAAGCGAAACCATACTGCAGGAAGCCATTGCCATGACCACGGACAACAGGCACTACCTGCAGGACATACTGCGCAGCAAGCCCCATCACCTCCACCCGGAGACGGAAAAAGCACTGGCAGCACTGTCCCGGACCATACATGCCCCACACCAGATTTATAATATGGCGAAACTGGCAGACATGAAATTCCAGCCTTTTACCGCTTCCGGAAAAGAATACCCCCTGGGATATTCTCTCTATGAGAACGACTACCAGTATGAAAAAGACACGGAAATCCGCCGGAACGCCTTTACCGCCTTTTCCCAAAAAATATGCCAGTATGAGAATGTCACTGCCGCGGCCTACAATACCCAGGTACAGACCGAAAAAACCCTTGCCTCCCTGCGGGGCTTTGATTCCGTCTTTGACAGCCTGCTCTTTCCCCAGAAGGTAACAAGGGAAATGTATGACCGCCAGATCGACCTGATCATGGAGAAGCTCGCTCCCCATATGCGCAGATATGCCCGTCTGCTGCAGAAAATCCACAAACTGGACAGGATGACTTTCGCGGACCTGAAAATCGCGGTGGACCCGGAGTACGATCCCAAAGTTACCATTGAAGGATCAAAAGACTATATCGTAAAAGGTCTTGCCATTCTGGGTGAGGATTATGCGGAAATGGTGCAGGCCGCTTACCGATACCGTTGGGTTGACTTCGCCCAGAACGCGGGAAAATCCACCGGCGGATTCTGTGCCAGCCCCTATGGAAAAAATTCCTTTATCCTGCTTTCCTGGAACAACCGTATGGCAGATGTCTTCACGCTGGCACATGAACTGGGACATGCCGGACATTTCAGGGCCTGCAACAGTGCACAGTCCATTTATGACACGGAAGTTTCCCCCTACTTCGTAGAAGCGCCCTCCACCATGAACGAACTGCTGATGGCCCATTATCTGCTGAAGACAAATCCCGACCCCAGATTCCGGCGCTGGGTACTGTCATGCATGATAGGAAATACTTATTATCACAATTTCGTCACTCACTTGCTGGAAGCGGCCTACCAGCGGGAAGTCTACAAGATTATCGATGCCGGCGGCAGCGTGGGCGCCCAGGTCCTGAACCGGCTGACAAAAGAAACCCTGCAGAAATTCTGGGGAGAAGACGTGGAAATCTCCGATATGGCCGCCCTTACATGGATGCGCCAGCCGCATTACTATATGGGCCTCTATTCCTATACCTACAGTGCAGGTCTGACCATTGCCACCCAGTGCTGTAAGCGTATAGAGACAGAAGGCGCCCCTGCGGTAGAAGACTGGAAAAAGGTCCTTGCCGCCGGCAGCACCCTGGATCCCATGGGTCTGGCAAAACTGGCGGGAATTGACCTCACCACGGACGCACCGCTGTTGGACACCATAGACTATATCGGGAAACTCATCACAGAAATCGGGCAGCTGACAGAAGAACTGGAAGCCTGAACCCTTATGGCTTTTTATCCTTGAGAAACGGCTTTTACAGGAACCGGGCAGTGGAAGATTCCTCTTCCACTGCCCCACGCGCGGCCCGTGCGCCGCTTTGGCGGCATAATTCCAGGTGCGGGGAATCGCACTTTGTGCACGGGGCTGCGCATAAAAAGCCTTTTCATGGTTTATTTTACGTATTCAGACAGACGCGGAACCGCCCAGAATATGTCTTGCCACATACACGCCGCTGGCCGAGGCATGGGCCAGGGAATGGGTGACGCCGCTGCCATCCCCGATGATAAACAGTCCCTTATGGAGGCATTCCAGATTTTCATCCAGTTCCACTTCCATATTATAAAATTTCACCTCCACGCCGTAAAGCAGCGTATCGTCATTGGCCGTGCCCGGCGCAATTTTATCCAGCGCATAGATCATTTCCATAATGCCATCCAGAATCCGCTTGGGCAGCACCAGGCTCAAATCTCCGGGAGTGGCGGCAAGCGTGGGCGTCACCAGTCCCTCCTCGATACGCTTCACATTGCTGCGCCGTCCCCTCACCAAATCGCCGAAACGCTGCACAATGACACCGCCGCCCAGCATGTTGGACAGCCTTGCAATGCTCTCCCCGTATCCATTGCTGTCCTCAAAGGGCTCTGAAAAATGTTTTGCCACCAGCAGGGCAAAATTGGTATTCTTTGTACGCTTCTCCGGACTCTCAAAACTGTGCCCGTTCACCGTCACGATTCCGTTGGTGTTCTCATTCACCACAATTCCGTAAGGATTCATACAAAAAGTCCGAACCCTGTCCTCAAACTTCGAAGTCCTGTATACAATCTTGCTCTCATACAGTTCGTCTGTCAAATGGGAAAAAATCACCGCAGGCAGTTCCACCCGCACACCGATGTCCACCCTGTTGGATTTTGTGGGAATCTTCAGCGCCCCGCAGATCTTTTCCATCCATTTGCTGCCGCTGCGCCCCACGGAGACAATACACTTCTCACATGTATAGCTTGCTTCCTGGCACTTCACCACATACCCGCCATCCCTGAGTGAAATTTCGTTTACCGGCGTATCAAAATAAAAATCTGCCTTGTCTTTCAGCTCCGCATACAGATTCTCCAGTACCACAAAGTTGATGTCCGTTCCCAGATGGCGCACAGAGGCATCCAGAAGATTTAACTGGTTCTGAAGGCACAGCTTCTTGAAATGGGTTCCTGCCGTGGAATACATTTTCGTGCCTTCTCCCCCATATTTCATGTTTATGGTATCCACATATTCCATCAGCTCCACTGCTTTCTTCTTGCCGATGTATTCATGAAGGGTACCTCCGAAATCATTGGTAATGTTATATTTTCCATCGGAAAATGCCCCTGCTCCCCCGAATCCGCTCATAATGGAACAGGATTTGCATCCGATACAGCTCTTCACTTTGTCCCCATCTATGGGACAATGCCTTTTGTCCAGAGAATGGCCTGCCTCAAAAACCGCAATTTTCAGTCCCGGGGCATCCTTTGTCAGTTCATAGGCAGAAAAGATTCCCCCTGGTCCCGCTCCAATAATAATAATATCATACTGCATGGCATTTTCCTCGCTTTCCGTCGTGACTATTATCCTACTCCTGCCAAAACCCTTATTCATTTTCTCCTGCAGAAATCCCGTCCGCAGACATAAGTATTCTAACATATTCTCCGGCCGTTCCGCAAGCCGGTAAATATACTTCAGCCTTCCTTCTCCCCGCCCTCCTCCAAAATATACCAAAGAAGGCACGCGGATATCCCTTATTCACTGATCCGGTACAGATCATCCTCATAAAACATGACCTTATCATTCTTTTTCGTATGCCTTAAAACAGAAATGACATTATAAACATCCGCATACGGCGAAACCATTCCCATACTTGCCATTCCAAACATAAACCCGTTCCATATCGTATTGCCCGCAGGTGATAAAATAAATACCGCCAGCGGAACGATTCCCAGGACAAAAGGCAGCAGGCTCATCAGAATAAAACGGCTTCTGCCCATCGGCCAGGATGCCAGTGCAACAAATACGAATTTTCCTTTTATCTTCCCTATTGTAACTTCGGCAGTCTTCGGGTAAACAATGGCGTGGAGCCATTCGTGTACGGCCAGCAATGCCAATCCTATTATAAATCCGCCAAAGACAGCCATGAAATTTACCACCCTCATCCCGCTGCCCATGGTTTTTAGAAACATCGTCGCAATCAATACCGCGCACAGCACAGCGGCTATGGGAGATGCCATTTTCAGCATTTCGTCTACGGAACCTGGCGTCTTTATTTTAAAAGCATTTTCAGGTAATTTGCCCCTCTGGTATTCCCTGATATCGTCAATGTTAAATTGTACCCTAATCATCCAAGCCCCCTCTAATCACGCCTGCTTTTCAACCCTGCCCGGTAAATAAACTTTTATATCTGCCAGTTTCTGTCCTTTGTACAAATCTTGCCCCCGGCCCCGTAGACCTATCCTTTTCCTTGTTCCATGTTAGAGCCATTTTATCCAATCAGTACTTTCTTTCCCCGAAAAGCGAATCCATATTTCCGAATCTTCTCTTCCGGAATTCCCTTTGCAATGAGAACGGCTTCATAATTCTTTTCCGCTATCTGCTTAAGAGCCGCATCCACCGTATCCGAAAGCTCTTCTTCCTCCCCCAACTCCTGTACTTTAAATTCCAGAATGATCGCATCGTCTTTCAGGTCTCTCGGTTCCAGCATGACATCATAACGGCCAAATCCGCTTTCTCTGTTAGAAGTAAGCACATATTTTTTCCGGAGTGTCACTAATAGTCCCAACACAAAACCATGATAAAATCGTTCCGGTTCTTCTCTGGAAGGGTCACTCCCTGTATCAAAATAGCTGAAGCTCTCCAGCGTAATACGATTCATATAGAGATTCATGTCTTTCACATTTCCATCCCACAAGGCTCTGATAAATTCATCGTAATCATATGGAGTCTTCTGGAACCATCCGGTCACCATCCGGCGGAACATAATTTCCACTTCCAGATTCGTAATCCCCAGCTCATACTGAGGCGTCAAAAATCCCCACTCTTCCTCTGTAAGCTTCCGGCAGTCAAACACTCTCAGGTATCCGCTGGCAAGCAGAAGACTCCAGATCGCAGTTTCATTTTCACTCATCTGGCTGTATATAAACTGCTCATCAATGGATACGTTCAAATGCTCCCCCGAAAGAAGTTTCTCAAAATTCTGTTTCATATATCGATTCCCTTCCCTAAGCAGCTTTCCCACCAAACTGTTGGAGCTTGTATTGACCCAATAAGTCCCCAATTTTCTTTTATCCAGATAATTAATGATAGACCATGGATTGTAAATATCCGACCGTCTCCCGAATCGAAATCCGTCATACCACTTTTTTACATCCTTTTTCCGCTCAGACAGCCCAAATTCATCCAATGCTGCAAAAACTTCTTCCTCCGTAAATCCAAAGCTTTCCTCATATTTTTCCGCAGTCGTTGTTACCACCTCAAGATTATTCAGATCCGAAAAAATCGATTCCTTTGCTTCGCAAGAAGCAATCTGACCACTTGTAATCCCTGTCATAAGCGCCCGCTCCAGATAAGGATTCGTCTTAAATGTAGAATGGAACAAGTTCCGGATAAAGGCCGTAAGCTCCTCCCAACAGCCATTCACATAAGATTCCTGCATGGGCGTGTCATACTCGTCCAGCAGGATTATCACTTTTTTCCCATAATAACGGAACAGAAATAAAGACATTTGATGAAGAGCCATGAAAGCATGGACATCATCCATTCCTATGGATATTTCTTTAAAAAATTCGGTCTCCCTTTCATCTAAGATGCCTGCATCCAGCAAAAAACGATTTTCCGAATACAGCATAGTTAAAATCTGACAGATCTGTCCCCGCATGGTAGAATAACTTCCCGCCTTTACATTGGAAAAAGATAGGCTGACCACTGGCCAGCTTCCCTGAAGTTTCCAGAACCTCTCATTCCCCCAGATTTTAAGCCCTTCAAACAGATCTCCCCGACTGGCATATTTCACAGAAAAAAAGCATTCCAGCATGCTCATGTTCAGCGTCTTGCCAAAACGTCTGGGACGGGTAATCAGAGTAACATCATCATCCGAGTCCCACCACTCCTGGATAAAGCTTGTTTTGTCCACATAAAAGTTGTTTTTCATCCGCAGCTTTTCAAAATCCTGATGCCCGATTCCCACTGTTCTCGCCATTTTTCGTCCCCTCCCCGCATGCCTTATTTTGAATTTTCCTAAACAGAATTAAAAAGTCATGCCAATCCCAATGCATGAAATCCTATCATGTTTAAAGGTATCTCTGCCAGCCCAAACTTTTTCACATATCAATATTATAATCGAAAGGAATTAAAAGCACAACATACAGAAAACAAGCTCTGCGAGTTTCTTTTGTCACAAAAAAGCAGGCTGACGCCCCTCTTTCAGTCTGTCAGCCTGCTCATGCCTCTTACTCTATATACTACTCTCTTATCTCTATCAGAAGATCCCCGCCATCTTTCCAATCCAATACACCATCCCCAGCAACCAGCTGGAAAATATGCCATACAAAATCACCGGCCCTGCAATGGTGAAAATCTTACATCCGATACCGAAGACTGTCCTTCTGCTTGTGTAAAGTTAGGACCCATTAATTTTTGAAAAATTCCTTTCGCAAGCGGTATGTCCTTGTCTTATTTCTTCCCATCGCTTCCACATCATCCATCACAGAGAGTATTTCTCTCGCCCTCGCCATACTCAAATCCAACAGTTCCGCAATATCTCTGGTTTTGGGACTATCCCAAAGTTTGTGTAAACCTCCAAACTGATGTAAGATAAGATTATTC
>OFGG01000499.1_pt1 | contig 33316 bp, 30 predicted proteins | sample 1521701 | NCBI WGS metagenome assembly OFGG01 (sample SAMEA3504081, study PRJEB24116) | mouse gut metagenome | biome: mouse gut; feature: mouse-associated habitat; material: faeces | place: Denmark | collected 2011
CCATCGCCGGCGACACCAACGGCACGGTGATGCCCGGCTGGGAGCCGGAGCGCATGGCCCGGATCAAGGATCTGTTCGCCATGTACAAGGACGTGGACGATGAAAAGCTCTTTGCCAATCTGCAGTATTTTCTGGAGCGGATCATGCCCACCTGCGACAAATACGACATCAACATGGCCATCCACCCGGACGACCCTGCCTGGAGCGTATTCGGTCTGCCCCGCATCATCATCAACAAAGCCAATATCCTGCGGATGACCCAGATGGTGGACAATCCTCACAACGGCGTGACTTTCTGCTCCGGCTCCTATGGCACCAACCTGGAGAACGACCTGCCGGATATGATCCGCTCCCTGAAAGGCCGTATCCATTTTGCCCATGTGCGGAACCTGAAATTCAATTCCCCTACGGATTTCGAGGAATCTGCCCATCTGTCCAGCGACGGCACCTTTGACATGTATGAAATCATGCGGGCCCTGTACGACATCGGCTTTACGGGTCCCATCCGCCCCGACCACGGACGCATGATCTGGGATGAAGTGGCCATGCCCGGTTACGGCCTGTATGACAGGGCCCTGGGAGCCACCTATCTGAACGGGCTGTGGGAAGCCATCGAAAAGCAGCACAGAAAGTAAACGAATGCCCGCAAAGGGCCCGCAAAAGGGCCCAAAGGCAATTAATCAGGAAGAGAGGGAAAAATGGAACTGACAAGAAAGAGCATACAGGAACAGCGGGAAGCCTTCCTCCAGGCAGGCTACCGCCTTCCGGAATTTGACTATGACAAGGTAAAGGCCGCCACCGAAGCCTCCCCCGCCTGGATCCACTTCGGGGCAGGCAATATCTTCCGGGCCTTCCAGTGCAATCTGCTGCAAAACCTGCTGAACCAGGGGGCAGTGGACACCGGCCTCATAGCCGTGGAGGGTTTTGACTACGAAATCATTGAAAAGATGTACTGGCCCCATGACAATCTGTCCATCCTGGCCACCCTGAAAGCCGATAACACGGTAGAAAAAACCATTGTGGGAAGCATCATGGAATCCCTGGTGCTGGACAGCGCCAACCAGTCCCAGTATCAACGGCTGAAGCAGATTTTTGCCGCCCCTTCCCTGCAGATGGCCAGTTTCACCATCACGGAGAAGGGATATGCCCTGACAGACGCCAAGGGCAATGTGCTGCCCGCCATCGCGGCGGATTACACCAAGGGGCCGGGCCAGGACGGAGGCCAGGCTCCGGACAGCTACCTGGGCAAGGTGGTGTCCCTGCTTTACCATCGCTATGTGAGCGGCAAAAAACCCATCGCCATGGTGAGCATGGACAACTGCTCCCACAACGGGGATAAAGTGAAAGCCGCCGTCGTCGCCTACGCTGCCAGATGGGCACAGGAGGGACTGGTGCCGAAGGAATTCCTGGAGTATGTGCAGGATCCCGCCAAGGTCACCTACCCCTGGAGCATGATCGACAAGATCACCCCCCGCCCGGACGAGAAAGTGCAGAAAATGCTGGCGGAGGACGGATTTGAAGACAATTATACCATCCTCACGGATAAGCGCACCTATACCGCGCCTTTCGTCAACGCGGAGGAGACGGAGTATCTGGTCATCGAAGACAACTACACCAACGGCCGTCCGCCCCTGGAGCTGGGCGGCGTGATGTACGTGGACAGGGAGACCGTGGACAAGGTGGAGCGGATGAAGGTCTGCACCTGCCTGAACCCCCTTCACACGGCCATGTCCATTTACGGATGCCTGCTGGGGTATGACTTGATTTCGGCCGAAATGGCGGACGAGGACATAAGAGGGCTGATTACGAAGCTGGGCCACATCGAGGCCATGCCCGTGGTGGTGGATCCCGGCGTCCTGAAGCCCGGGGACTTCATCGACGCGGTGCTGAACCGCCGTCTGCCCAATCCTTTCATGCCTGACGCGCCCCAGCGCATCGCCACGGACACCAGCCAGAAGCTCCCTATCCGGTTCGGCGAGACCATCAAGGCCTATCAGGCAAAAGGGCTGAACATGGACGACCTGGTGCTGCTGCCGCTGGTGCTGGCGGGATATGCCCGGTATATCCGGGGCATCGACGACCAGGGCAAAGAATTCGAGCCCTCCCCGGATCCGCTGCTGGAGGAGCTGCGGGCAATCGTGGCGCCGCTGGAAGTGAAGGAAGGGGAGCAGGACTTCTCCTGCCTGAAGGAGCTGTTTGGCCGGAAGGACGTGTTCGGCGTGGATCTGTACGCGGCGGGACTGGGCCGGCGCATCGAAGGGATGGCCGCGGAACTGTTCGCAGGCCCCGGGGCGGTGCGCAGGACGCTGCATAAGTATGTGTCCGCGCGCTGACGGCTGATTGCCGGCCCCAGGGTTCTCCGGATTCGTGTTCTGCTTCCGGAGCAGAGCGTCAGGCAATTCGGGCGAAAAAAGTCCCGGGCCGCCTGTGGGCTCCCGTAGGGTTGCGGGAGAGCTGCGGGGCCTGGGAGTTGCTCTGGCTTGCCCGCTCCCGGGGGGTTTGGCGGGGCAGATACGGAAAGATGCCCTTGAACGGAAAGTGGGGATGTTGGGAAACGGCAGTATGCCTACGATATATACTGTGGCGTATTGGAATCACAGCCATATATTGTGGGCAGACGTTATTTCCCGATAGCCCCCCTTGTTTCATGCCGATTTGACGCATTCATTGAGGGGATGCATTATGAGGAGTTTTATTTAGGAAATCCCAAATAAACCGCAATCAGAACAAACACGATTCCGAGTGTAATCAGAATTATAGACCACCCCTTATGCTGTCTGCGGGATAATCCGATGACAATAAAAAATATCCCCAGCAGCATTGACGCAATCATTGCGAAAAATCCCATTTTATTTACTCCTTTCAAGTTGAATCACTCTATCATGACGATTGGCTATTTCCAGATCATGAGTGACAGTAATAACAGTAGTGTTAAATTCTCTGTTCATTTTAAAAAGCAAGGATACAATTCTTTCTCTGTTCTCCATATCCAGAGACGCCGTAGGCTCGTCAGCTAAAATGATTTGAGGTTTCATAATGATCCCTCTGGCAAATACAGCTCTGGCTTTTTCACCGCCAGAACACTCAAGCGGCTTCTTTTTTAGAATAGGTTTCAAGCCGATTGCACTGATTACGCTTTCGAAATCCTCTGGCTGAAACGTTTTTTTCTCTGCGTAAAGGAAAGGCAGTTTGATGTTATCTTCAATCGTCAAAGAATTGATAAGCGCTGACTCTTGAAGAACGAAACCGATCTTTTGGTTTCGCCATTGCGCTAACTTGCTTGCATGTAAATCATTCGTCAGCGAACCCAAAAGAGTATATTCGCCATGGTAATTTCTGTCTATCAATCCGATGATATTCAGCAAGGAGCTTTTTCCTGCTCCGGATTCGCCTACAATGGCAATTTTTTCACCGGCGGACACTTGAAGGCTGAAGTCATTTAATATGGAAAGCCGCGACTTTCTGCTCTTATAGATTTTTTCTTTCACCCTTAAATCAATTATTTTCGTCATTGTAATACCCCCAGGGAAATCGGAATTTTTTTGATTTTCCATAACATGCTTTCCACGACAATTACTCCCATAAGAATGTCAGAAGCGGCTACCAACAAGAAAGCCAGCCAGTCCATTCCAATCAAACCAAACAATCCGTAAGTGGCGAAAGTAGCATCTTTTCTTAACCAACACCCATATCTGTTGAAAGCAGTGATGATAAAAACAGCCGTTAGGTTCAGAAAGGAAAGTATCCCGAAATAACCGTAAAATATTTGTTTCAGCTTGGAATCACTTAATCCCACCAATAGATTGATTGTAAAGTCTTTCAACATGGAACGGACACTGACGAATGCATTCCAAATAGAAAGACAGGTTATGACGATAAGCAAGACAAAGGTGATGATGCATATCATTTTTAAGGCATGAAGATAATATTCCTTGAAATAATCATAGTTATCCTGTTGGCTGAGGAAATTAAATTCTAAGCCCAAATTATCATTGATGACCTTCCCTAAATCCGCTGTTTCTTCCTTTGTGGTTCCCAGAATGGCAACATCCATGAGGCCATTTAATGTAAGATCTATCGCTGCATGATTCAGAAATTCCTCATTTACAGGAACCAGAATCGAAAAATTGTAGTAGGTCTTGGAATTGAGAGCATAGTAATTAGAACGGTAAGCATTCTGCTTCAAAACCCCTTGAACTTTTAGCGTTATGGGTCGCCCAAGGACAGATTCTTCCATTTTTATGGTTGACCCGACCGGGTATGTTTTGCTTAACCCTTTTCCTATGAGAACAGGTATTTCCCTGTCAAATTGGTAATTGAAATCTAAATCTGTCCCTTGTGAAAGTTCAAATTGTTTTAAGTTATAATACCCCTCATTCATATAGCCCAATGAGATTTCCATACCGTCAGGGTTAGGGATAGATACAATAAATCCATCTGTATAAAAAGCATAATCAAAATTACTATTTAAATAGTCATATACTGCCTGTGTTCCGCTTTCGCTTATGAAACCCATATCCATAGGGCTGTCCGGGTCTAAATTAGCGATGTAAACCCCTTCCTGATTGATATAGTTTGTTTCCTGATACCCTTGAAAAGTCGATAAAATGGAACGGGCAGCAGTAAAAGTAATGTAATTTGCCATACAAAGCAACAGAATCATACCTATGCCAAGTATCGCTTTTCTTAAAAATATTTGTGAAACAAAGAACTTAAAAATTTTCATATTTCCGCACCTGCCTTGCGCTGATTAGTATATATGTGATAAGAATAAGAACTAAGTAAAAATTGCTGGCCAAGTTGAAATTCAAATTAAAATTTGCCAAAACCGATAGGAAATAAACGGGAATTAATATCCTTAGACAATCCCGTATATACCGAATCGTGATATGAAATACAGTAGCTCCTACAAGTATTCTGCAAAATATTTCCTCCTTTTTTCTGCGCAGCATTTGATAATGAAAAACAATTGCGATAGATGTAAATACCAGGACAATTAAGGTCCGGTAATCCATGTAATTCTTCAAAAAAGCTTCCAGAAGATAAGAATCCAGGTCTAAAGTCTTTCCATAATCAAAAAGCAGATTCAGAAAAAAGCAGAAAATATATGCAATACTGAGCTCTAATATATCCGTTGGCCTAAATAGAGATTTTTTCATGTGTGCCCCCTCAAAGCGCTCTCAGCGTTTCTTTTCGGCTTTCTTCTGAGATGCCGCTATTTTTGCTTTATAGAGAGATTTTCCTGTCAACAGGGCAAAATAGAACAGGATAGCGACCAGAAGGATAATGCAGAAATCCCGTTGTGACGAATACGTGGTAAAGCGGATTCCCTTTGTGCAAAGATGCGCTGCAAGGTAGGAAATGGGGAATAACAGCATTCTGTCAAGCCAAATCGTGACAGCCGGCTTATTTCTCAATAGGAACCGCATAATTGCCAGGGCAACAAGGGCGAAAAGGGCGAATAAAAAGTACGGCATGAGAATCAGTCTTGGCAGTGTCACGCCATGTTCTTCTGTATTTTCATTTGACCCATAAATCAGCACATCTTCAGAACCGTTGTTTTGGGCATAGAAAATCCGGATTTTAGGTTCTCTATCGGAAGGTATGACCATGTTTTGTCTTCCGCGATGAGAGGAATGTAAGTCCCAGGTTGTAGTCCAGGCATTTATGCGATAAATCTCAGTTTCCGTTTCATTGTCGAATTCTTTCATACAGCTATAACCTGTCACCTTATTCTCAAATGTGATGGTAATGCTCCCGTCAAGGCCATCGATAACTTGGAACAAGTCGTCGGAATAGGGGAAAAATTTAGGGGATGTTAGAATCCCGAAAGCGACCGCCGCTATGGCGCATGCCAAAATTGCGGTTAAAAAAACAGTCTGAAGGCGTTTGATAAATAATCCTTTTTTGATTCTTTTTAGCGGAACAACAGCAGCATCGGGGATGAAGTCCGCAGGTTTCCGCATATGTGCAAGCTCTGCACGGCAGGCTTCACAATGTTCCAGATGTTCACTGACAAACTCCCGTGTATCCGTACTTACCATGTCTTCTGCATAAAGCGGAAGGATGTCTTTGATTATATTACATTTATGGTTCATCTTTGTCCTCCATTTGCGATAATATTTTATTTCTTGCCCGGTGATAAGTGACGCAGGCCCAGTTATCTGTCTTTTGAAAAATATCTGCAATTTGTTTAAAGCTTAACTCTCCAAAGACCCGCAGCATGAAAACTTCTTTATAGGGTTCCTCTAAATGATGCAGCAGGCGATGGATCTGCATGGCATCGCATTGCTTTGCTATTCGTTCCTCAATGGTGTCCTGGGTGTCCGGGAAATCCATATCATCCATAGTTTCAATACGCTGTTGCTTCTTCAAGTGGGAGAAATAACAGTTTTTTGCAATTTGGCAAAGCCAGACACGGACGTCTGTTTCGCCGCGAAAATGATTTATGGAACCCATTGCCTTAAAAAAAGCTTCGCTTGTGATCTCTTCTGCAATGCTTTCGTCTTTTGACAGCTTTTTGAGAAAAAGAAATACATCATTAAAGTATCTGATATAGATTTTTTCAAATTCTTCTTCGAAACCTGCCACTTTCTCACCTCCTCGCTTATAAGACTTCCCAGTTCCAAAAACCTTACAAGTTTTTTGAAATATTTTTTTCTTTTTTCATTATAGCCTTTGAAGGAACCGCAGGCAAAGAGTATTGAGGATTTTTTCGGAGAAAGAATTCCCAAAGTGCATGAAAAGCCCCTTGAATTTATCCGGCGGAGCGCATATGATGATACTGATAGAGATGGAGACCTTTTGTCATTGTTAGAACATGGAGATAATATCGCTTCTCCCTCCGATATCTCTGCCATTCATGCGGCTGAAGGTTTTTCCTCCCTTGTATCATGTGACATGAACCAGTATCAGGACACGAAAGCGGTAAAAAAGACTTTAACCATACCGTCATGGCTGAACGACCGCGCCATTTCTATGGGAATCAACTTTTCCCAGGTATTACAAGAGGCGCTGCTTTCCAAAATACAGGCTTAACACATCTCGGCTACTGACTTTTTAATGACCTTTTTTCTCAGCTACGCCTATTGCCACAATACAAAATATCAAATATGCAATAGCCGCCAAACGCCCGTTCCGTGTGGAAACGGCGTTTACCATGTGATTATAGGGCTTTGTGTTGAAAGGGGCGGAAAGGCTTGACGCGGGCGTATGGCAGCGGTAAAATGGATACCGTAAGAAATAGAAGGCTTAAGAAGGGAGCGTATCTAATATGATTATTTTTATGCGAGGTGTGTGCCTTTAACGCTTTGAGGGCAGAGAGGGACAAGAAGATAAACGCATAGGATTTCTCTTTTTGATCACGAATTGTCGAAAGGAGAAAAAATGAGCTATATCAATGCAGATATCGTATTGCCCAAAGAGCTGATAAAAGAAATCCAAAAATATGTAAACGGCGTAAACCTGTACATCCCCAAAGTGCCGGAAGCGAAGAGGGCCTGCAGCAGCTACAGGCGGAGTGTGAGTATTCCTTTACATAAGGATATAGGCTGTCCCAGGCTGCGGCGCTCTCCGGGGGCTTTGCGGCGGAACGGAGGGTGCCCCGGTAGGATGAGGAAGAGGATGGAAACAGAGGAGGGATATGGTTCATGGTTTATTTATCGAAAGGACGATTGACAATCCGCAACATGGAACAGGAGGACGCACAGGCGATTACAGAGGCCGAGATTGAGCAGGGCTGGGATGCGTCCGTTGAAAAATACCTGAAAAGGCTGGAAGACCAGAGGGCGGGAAAGGCAGTTTCCCTGGTGGCGGAATATGAGGGCAGGCCCGTGGGATATTTAAATGTGTATCCTAATCCTACAAGCGGCCCCTTTGTCGGGAAGGGCTATCCGGAGCTGGTGGATTTCGGGGTATTGGAAAAATACAGGAAGCTTGGAATCGGCACCGTCCTGATGGACGTGGCGGAAGAAATCGCTGCAAGGTATGCGGACGTGGTCACCATTGGCGTCGGACTCCACAGCGGTTACGGAAGCGCCCAGCGAATGTATGTGAAGCGCGGTTATATACCGGACGGCTCCGGTGTTTGGTTTCGCGATAAGGTATGTGCGCCGTATGGAGAATGTGTGAATGATGACGATCTGGTCCTGCACTTTTCGAAGAAATTGAGGTGACGGTGCCTGGAGGATGATTGGACGCAGGATGGTTCGGCTTGATATGGATCGGAACTGTGTGAGGGTTTATGAGGATAGCACGGTTATTGGGTCGATTGAACTGTATGATAATCTTTATCACAGGCAAAACCAGTATTTGAAAATGGATGATTTTACTTAGGAACTGTCGGAAAATAACTGCTACAACTTCTGTAGGAAAAAGCCCTGAAACACAAGGAAAACGGCTTTCAACTCGTAGCAGTTATTTGTAGACAATTCCTTATGACACCAGAATAAGCGAGGAATTGTTTCGGAAATTACACGACAGGATAGGCAGACATTCTATATCCGTCTTCCGGGTTCTCCCTGGGAGCATGTACTCGGAACAGGCAGGAACCTTTCTATTCTCCGATTATTTCCACCCCATCCGGAAAATCCCGTATTACAAGGGCGCATGTATTTGTGAGCCTCACATTCTTTTTTAAGGGATATGCCAGCTTTCCTCTCTTTTCCCCTGTTATACAATGGACGTCTAATTTCGTGTCTATCAACCCCAGATTATTCTCTAAATTATTGGAAAAAATGAGGCTGCCGGCGCTGACTCCTATGACCAGGCCGCCGTCATTGATATACTCTGTCAGAGACTCATGGAACCCGGTAGCATTGATTCTTTCAAGCAGATATTGTGTATTCCCTCCACACAGATATACCACATCATATTGCCGCAGCTTCTCCGATTCCATTCCGATATGCAGGTCAAATACGTCAATGTTTTCGTCTAAGATACCGCATTTTAACAGGTCGTTCATGCACTTTGGCAAAACTTCTATGGCGCCTGCATCGATTGCTGCCGTAGGGATAAACAGCGCTTTTGCCAAAGCCATATCTTCGCCTGCCATATCCATAAAACACGCTTTGATTTCCTCTGTTTCCAAACCTGCTGATGTCAATAAAACTCTCATGTTGCCCTCCTATTCCGGCCAATTCATCTGTTCATCTGAGATGCCTAATTTCCTGCATTCCATGCGCACACGGTCTTTTTCGGCCTGATTTCCAATCTGATATTTTAAAATTTTATCCTGAAAGACAATATATTTTTCATTTCCTGCCTTAAAATCAACAAACCAATTCTCTCCCTCGTCAGGGACGGACAGCATGACTTTTGAAAGCTGCTCCGGAAAATCTTTTCTGCCGCTGGTAAAGAACAGGGCTGTCCAATATTTTGGTTTTCCGCCGGTATGCCACAATTCGATTTTATGAATGTTAAGGCAATCAATGATGCTGTCGTCCATTATGCTTTCTTTTATCAATATGCCCTCGTACAATTCCTGTTTCTTTTTTCGGATTGCATTATTGCCGCAGACAGGAACCTCTTTCACCTCGTGCAATGCCAGTTCATCTTTTAGCAAAATATCCATCGATACCTGAAAGGTTTCTCCCAGTATCAGCAGTTTTTCCGTCTCCGGTAATGCGATATCGGCCTCCCATTTGGAGATGGACTGCCTGCTGACATTACAGATGGATGCCAGTTCTTCCTGCGTCATTCCGTTTGCTTTTCTTAGCGCTATGATTTTCTCTGATAACTTCATTGCAGTGCCTCCTCATTGGTTTGTATTATACACAATAATGACGCTGTATGCCACCAACATGGAAGTTCTTTTCGGCAACCTGCGGTTGCGGATGGAGATTCATGATTTCGCTCTGTTCGGATACTATAGCAGAAAGCAGATGAGCAGGAAACGTATACAGAGCCATAAAACCCCTTGACAACACAGACCATATAGTGTAGTCTGTATGTGAGACCACAAAGAATGGTCTGCAAGGAGGGAGAAAAATGCAGGAGATACAATTAGGCGTGATAGAAGCCCGCTACGCGGACATGATTTGGGAACGGGAGCCTGTCACCTCCTCAGAGCTGGTAAAGCTTACGGCAGTGGAGTTCAACTGGAAGCGCACCACGGCCCACAATGTGCTCCGGCGCTTATGCGACAAGGGGCTGTTCCGGAACGACAACGGAGTCGTGACCTCGGTGATCTCCAGAGAGGAGTTCTACTCGCTGCAGAGCCGGAAATATGTGGAGGACAGCTTTGACGGCTCCCTTCCGGCGTTCATCGCGGCGTTCACGAAAGGGAAGCCCCTTACGGAGGAGGAGACGGAAGAGATACGCAGGATTATTGACGGCAGACGGGAGGTGTGAGGATGGGCGGAGTATTCTCGAAAGTGTTGCATATGAGCATCGCGGCAAGCTGGCTGATACTGGCGGTAATCGCCTTGCGGCTGCTTCTGAGGAAAGCGCCGAAATGGATTCGCTGTATTTTGTGGGGGATTGTGGCCATCCGGCTGATCTGCCCGGTCTCCTTTGAGAGCACCGTCAGCCTGGTTCCCAACGCGGAGGACATCGCCTCTGCCATGGTTCGCTTTTCCGGGGAATCCATGGCTGCGGACGGAGGGCCGACGATTGTCAGCCCTATTGAGATAGACGGAGGGGCGTCTATGGATGCCCGTTCTGATGGCATAGGCGGCGGAGCGTCTATGGATGTCCGTCCTGATGGCATAGGCGGCGGAGTGCCAGTGGCCGTCCGTCCCGACGGGACAGTCCCCGGCGGGCATTCCCTGGCGGCAGAATCCAGGGCGAATCTGCCGTATCTTTGGATGGAGACAGGGGGAATCCTCTGGATGATCGGCTTAGGCAGCCTGTTGGGCTATGCGCTGAACGGCTATCTCCGCCTGCGCGGGAGCGTCTCAGAGGCTATCCTTCTGCGGGACAACATATGGATTGGGGATAGGGTGGCATCGCCTTTCATCCTTGGAATGTTTCGCCCCAGAATCTATCTTTCTTCCAGCGCGGAGGAAAGCCGGATGGGGTACATGCTGGCTCATGAGCAGGCCCATATCAGGAGGGGAGACCACTGGTGGAAACTGCTGGGCTATCTGCTGCTCGCGGTCCACTGGTTCAACCCGCTGTCCTGGATAGCCTATATTCTGCTGTCCAGGGATATGGAACTGGCCTGTGATGAAAAGGTGATCCGCGGGCTGGACGAAGCGGAAAAGAAATCATATTTATTCGCACTGCTGGACTGTAGCACACAGCGCAGAATGGTTCTGGCCTGTCCGCCCGCTTTTGGAGAGGTGGGAGTGAAGCAGCGGGTAAATGCGGTATTGGATTATAAAAAGCCCGGATTCTGGGTGGTGCTGGTCTCCGTTTTCGTCTGCCTGATCGTGGCGGTATGTTTTCTGACCACTTCGCCGAAGACCTGGCAGATAAAGGTGACCATACCGGCAGAGGGCACCGAGAGCTTTTATTATTCGGATGAGGAAATCAGCCCCAAGAGCAATACCCTTACCCTGTATGCCGGGGAGGGGATGGGAGACGGTATGATCGTGCTGCTCCCGGTGGAGGCCAGTCAGGAGAACGCATATGGAGAGCCGACTTACATCACGCCGGGGATGCCTGTGAAGCTGGATGTGGAAAAAGGCGCCTGGTATAAAATCGGGGTAAATAAGATGCGGGACCCGTCCGGGGAAGATAAGGTGGTGTATCTGTCGGTGGAAAATGTGGAAGTGAGGATTGCGGCGGGAGCCGGAACCGGAGCGGAAGCCGGAGCAGGAACGGGAACCGGAACGGATGTAGGGATGGGAACCAGGGCGGAAACAGGGACGGAATCGGGAACCGCAGCACAGGAGGAACAGATTTCCGGCGAAGAAGCGGGCGAAATTCTGCAGAGGTATCTGTCCGACGCAGGCCAATGGGCGGCTGACTATGTGTTAGAACCCACGGACCCTACAGACGGAATGGTCGGGGAGAGGAAGGTCTATCGTTTTGAGGTAAGATATCGGAAGTCCGCCGGACAGGACGCTGGTAGGCTGATAGCCAATTATGCGATAACAGATGACGGAAATAACATCTATCAATATGATTCTGCCAATGATGCCTATATCGCCCTCCGGGAAGACGGTCAGGACATTGTGCCGGAACCTCTGGAGGGAGCGATGCCGCTGGCCCCTGTCTTTCCCATAGAGTTTCTGTTTGCAAGCGGCGCAAGCTCCTCCGGGACAGAGCTTGTGCTGAACCAGGACGGCTCATTTGCCGGACAGCATTTCGACCATGAAAATGCCACAGGCGATGGCTTCCCCAAAGGCACATGCTATCTCTGCGATTTCAGCGGGCGGTTTGAAGATATCAGGCAGATAACCCCATATATCTATTCGATGACCCTGGCCGAGCTCGACACGGAAAAGGAGGAAGGGGAGGAGTGGATAGAAGATGACGTGTTATATATCGCCGCAAGACCATATGGCCTGGAGGACGGAGAGGAATTTCTGCTCTATGCGCCGGGCGTTCCGCTGGAAGAGATTCCGGAGGAGTTCCTGTCATGGTGGATGGGGCGGGGGAGCTATCAGGAGGATGCGGGAAGCCGCCAGACCTTGCCTTGCTACGGACTGTTCAATATAGCCACAGGGGAAGGGTTTTTCCAGTACGAGAGGGACAGGGCAGAATGGTGACTGCATCGTCAGGAAACACGCATTGGAGGTTTTGGGAAAAGACTATCGAGATTCATTCTTTGGCTCTGAGGTCTGATTTCGCAATGCCTCCAATTCTGCTTTGAGCTGTTCGTTTTCAGCTTTGAGTGCATTGTTGGCTTCAGCAGCGTCTCTGAGCTGTTCGCTTAAGATGTTGACAGCTTGGAGATTCTGTTCAAAATCATGATAAAAATTGGAGAAATACTTTTGCAGTACCAGCTTTTCTATTTGCTTATATGTACCTGACGAAGGCAAAATTCGTCCGCTTTGCTGGTAAAGTATCCTATTGACACTGACAGTCCTGATATCATTCAGTTTTAATATCGAATCACGGATGATGAATGAAAATTCGCTGTTTTTCAGTAGAAACATATCACTTTTGGAATCAGGATGGTCAATGGGATGATAAACATCAGAATGCTTATGCGAATCAAAGGAAAAAATCGGGAGAACATAGAGCAGTTTTTGCTTCACGCCAATCACAAGTCCTCTATGTTCATAGGACATTTCAGGGATAAAGTTTTTCCCAAACTCAAACTGATATATTTCGCCTTTCTTTACGGCTTTATGTCGGAAAGGTTTGGTTCTGTTGTCTGCCCACCGATAATCTGATTTTGAAAAGCGGCCAAGTTCGTCAGAACTGTATGTATTTCTCAGGATGGTCTCGTTTGTTTTGTGCTTTCAGATATTCTTGCAAGTGCTGTACCTCCTTTTGAGACAAAAAGGGCATGGCGCTAACCATGCCCTGCTCTGGCTGCCCAGAGAGACCTCGTCGGTCAAATTATCCTTTCAAATGCGGCCTCGTCGGCCAAAAAACACTTTACAAGTGCGAAAGAACAATTTTGCGGAGACAGAATTTGCCTCTTTCTCTATTATACACAATTCTTCAAAAAAATCTACTGCATTTTTATGATTTGTAGATAAATTATAGGGAAGGTGAAGTCGGTCGCCTTTCACAGAGAGGTAAAACCAACTTATATTATGCTTGCATATGTAAAGGAGAGCAATCCATGATGATATTAAATTCAGGAAAGACTTGATTTAGAGGAATGGGAGTGACAGTATCTCTCCGGTTGAACCGGGAAGCGGAAATATCAACTTCTGCTTTCTTGCGGCCGGCAGCTTTTTAAAGCTATAATATTCCTATACAAAGCAGAAAGCGGCCGGACAAAAGCCCATGAAAGCCAGAGCCGTCCCGGTGTGCCCGCAGCCTGTGGAATGTATGAAGACATGACAAAAACCAGGAGGTACCGGAAATGATCGACCGAGAACAGATAGGAATCAGAATAGCGGCCTTGCGGAAAAAAGCGGGCCTGTCCCAGCAGGCCCTGGCCGAAAAGCTGGGGGTCAGCGCCCAGGCCGTCAGCAAATGGGAGGGAGGAAGGAACCTGCCGGACATCGACATGTTCCGGGAGCTGGCATGGCTTTTCCATATGACCATAGACAGCATCGTGGAAGGGGATCTTACATTTGCCCAGAAAAGCAGCCAGAAAGCCCTCCCAGCCAGCGTGGAAGCCCTCTTCCCGGATGCCGAAAGGCGAAGGCTCCTGGGCAGCCTGTCCACCTACTGCTCCGACAGGGAACTCTACAATATCGCCAGGGAGCTGGCCGAGGGAAGCCTGGAGCTGACCGTCCAGGCGGGCATCGTGAGAACGGAAAGCGCGGCCTGTCAGGAGGGCAGAGCACACCAGGAAAGCGGCATATGCCAGGAGGGACGCCCCAGGACGGGGGAGAGAAAGGTCTCCATACCTGCCAGCCTTCTCGGCGAGAACACGCTGCGGGAGACAGCGCCCTATTTCGCAAAGGCCCTGGGAGAAATGATGGGCAACACGGAGCCGGGGCTGCGGCGGATCGAGGAGCTGATGCGCTGCCCGGAATGCGGAGAAAAGCTTTCCCTTGGGAACAAAGACGAAAACAAGATAAGTTTTGTCTGTAAAAGCAACCATCCCTACGATGTGACAGACGGCGTGGTATATTTTGGCTCCCGTGAGATTCCTGGAGAGCTGTGGTCTCTGTACATGAGGAATTACCAGGATTATCTCCGGGAACAGCGCCATCCGGGGAATCCGCGCTATCAGATGGGGGCCGTTCCCTGTAGCGAGGTGCGCTGGCAGACGTTGAAAAAACTCCGCCCCCGGGTGATTCTGGACATGGCCTGCGGCACCTGCAGCGGCCTAAAGTACGACTTGCAGCGCATCAACTGGCCCTGTCTCGTGATTATGGCAGACCTGTCCCACCGCATCCTCAAGTACAACAAGCGGTATTTCAGCGAGGAGATGGTGAACCCTTACGTGGACATCGTGTGCCTGGCCTGTGACTGCGCCCATCTGCCGATTCGGGACGGCTGCATCGACATGGTGGTCTCAAACGGCGGATTTGAGAGCATGCAGTCCAAAATGATGGACGGCTTCCGGGAGGGATACCGGGTGCTGAGGCCCGGCGGCCATGCGGTGTACAACATCAGCATCGTGGGGGACCATACCTCGGAAAATACGAAAAAATGGGAATATCTATACGGCACACTGGATGAAAGCTATTCCCTGCATGAAAAACTCTACGATATAGAAGAGTGGGAACAGGTCTGCAGGAGCACAGGATACGCCGCCACAGAGACGAAAGAAATCTACGGGGAGCTGCCCGCGCCGGAGGGAGACGTGTTCCCCTTTGAGAATGAAATCTTGCAGTGGATGGGGGAGTATCTGTGCGTATCGGAAAAGCGACCTGCCCCTGTGTCCTGAAAGCGTCTTTCTATACAAATCCATACAAAGCTATATAGCCTCCTGAGGGATTGCCCCCCCGGAGGCTTTTTTTCGCTTTTAGTCTGAATCCTGTGGCGCCGGCGGGAAAACTGCCCCTTGGTCATCATGCCGGGCTTTTTTCGCCCCGCAAATCCGATGGATGGGCTTTATGACATGGGAGATACTGAGAAGGGGAACGATTTTGGACACAATGGACAAAAATCGACTCTTTACGCGGTTTCCGCCTCCGTGATAGATTTAAGCCAACACAGGCGGGGAATCCGGATGCCGCCTGGAAGAAGAATAAGGGGGTGTACCATGGGTACTCTGTCGAAGCTGAAGAAAAGGTACTTTGGGAAAAAGAGCATGCTGCAGCTATATCTTCTGGCAATCATACCGATAGCGTGCATTATACTGTTCTGCTATGTCCCGATGTCCGGGATTCTGATTGCGTTTAAGGATTACAGTGTCCGCAAAGGGATTCTGGGAAGTCCGTGGGCAGGAATGAAATACTTCGAACAATTGTTCGGAACGCCGATTTTTACGGATATCCTGAGGAATACCATCGTGCTGAGCCTGTTGGGGCTGATAGTCGGATTTCCTTTTCCGATCCTGCTGGCTCTGGCCTTTAACGAAATCCGGAACGCCAGGATCAAAAAGACATTGCAGACGATTTCCTTCGCCCCCTATTTTATCTCGACGGTGGTAGTGGTGGGCATCCTGAACCAGATTTTCTCTTACCGCTATGGCGTCGTAAACGGGGTATTGAACCTGCTGGGGCAGGAATCGGTGAATTTCCTGGGAATGAGGGGGTTCTTCCGGCCGGCCTATGTCCTCTCCGGCGTCTGGCAGGGGGCAGGGTATGGATCCGTGCTGTACATAGCGGCGCTTTCCAGCGTGGACCTTTCCCTGTATGAGGCGGCGGCCCTGGACGGGGCCAGCAGGCTACAGAGGGTCATCTATGTGGACCTGCCCTGTATCGCGCCTACCATCATCATTTCCCTGATCATGAATACAGGCAGCATCCTGAGCGTAGGGTTCGAGAAGGTGTTCCTGATGCAGAATCCCGTGAATTACGGCGTGTCGGAGATCATATCCACCTATGTGTACAAGACGGGCATCGTGCAGGCGCAGTTCAGCTTTTCCACAGCGGTGGGGCTGTTCAATGCGGTGGTGAACTTCATCATCCTGCTTCTGGTCAATACAGTGGCGGGCAAGGTCTCGGAGACCAGCCTTTTTTGAAAGGGGGAGGAACTATGGCAGGACATATCAAAACATCGGCGGGCGACAAAGCGTACCTTGGAATCATCTATCTGTTCCTGGGATTATTTACCATATGCACCATCTACCCTCTGGTCTATGTCGTAAGCTGTTCCTTTTCCAGCCCGGAGGCTCTGGTGCAGGGGAGAGTCTTCTTCTGGCCCGTGGAGTTTGGCTTACAGGGATACCAGGCGGTCTTTAAGAACAGCCAGGTCTGGTCAGGATATCTGAATACGATTCTTTATACAGTGGTGGGAACCATGGTGGGAACGGCCGTCACCATGATGGCGGCCTATGTCCTCTCCAGGCGGGAATTTCCCCTCAGGAAGGGGATGACGGTGCTGTTCATGGTGACCATGTTCTTCGGGGGCGGAACCATACCCATGTATCTGTGGCTCAAGAGGCTGCACATGCTCAATACGATATGGGCGCTGGTGCTGCCGGGAGCCTGCAATGTATGGATGACGATCATCGGACGGACATTCCTTCAGTCCTCTGTCCCGGAGGAGCTGTTTGACGCCACCTGCCTGGATGGGGGAGACTATCTCCGGTACTTCACCAAAGTAGTCCTGCCCCTCTCCAAGCCCATACTGGCGGTGATGGCCCTGAATTTTGCCCTGGGGCACTGGAATTCCTACTACAGCGCGCTGGTGTACCTGAATGATGCCGGGAAGTATCCGCTGCAGATCGTGCTGCGGAATATCCTGATCCAGAATACGGTGGACATGACGGACATGGGCAGCGGCATGGATGTGAACAGCATGCTCCACAATCAGTATCTGTCGGAGCTTTTGAAGTATTCGCTGATCATCGTGTCCAGCCTTCCGCTGCTGGTCATCTATCCTTTCCTTCAGAAGTATTTTATCAAAGGTGTGATGATCGGCTCCGTGAAGGGATGACTGTGGGAATGGGACGAAAGGGGTCTGTGGACGGAGGCCAAAGGCGCTCCGTATCATATAGAAGAATATAAGGAGGATATGAGCATGATGAAGAGGAAGAGACGATTGGCGCTGGGGCTGGCGGTATCTGTAGCGGTTGCGATGTGCGGATGCGGCTCGGGCGGCTCGGAGGGCAGCGCGCAGGAGAGCCGGCCGCAGGAGGGGACAGAGGCACAGGACAAAGATGCCGGGGCTTCCGAGCAGGCGGCAGGAGCGGAGAGCGTCTTCCCGCCGGAGGAGACTGTGACGATCAGGGCGATGATGTGCCAGACTCCCGGCGTGGTGGAACTGGAGCAGAATACGGTGTTCCAGGACCTGGAGGCGTACGCCAATGTGGATTTCGAGCTGACCCTGGTGCCGGAGGAAGGGTATAAGGACAAGCTGAACCTGATGATGGCCAGCGACGACTACCCTGAAGTCATCACGCATGCCGATTTCTCGAACCAGGATCTGGAGAAGTACGGCGTGGAGGAGAAAATCCTGATACCCCTGAACGACTTGATTGACCAGTATGCGGTCAATCTCAGGGAAAGGCTGGCGGAGCATCCCGAATGGGCGGAGCAGATGAAGAGCTCCGACGGGAACATCTACGGGATTCCCTCCGTTGACTCCGGCGGGGAAGGGCATGGGGACTGTGGCTATAAAATGTGGATCAATAGGGAATGGCTGAAGGCCGTAGATAAGGAAATGCCCACCACGACGGATGAGTTCAGGGATGTGTTCATGGCTTTCAAGAACGGGGATCCCAACGGAAACGGCATGGAGGATGAAATCCCCCTCACAGGTGCCACCGGCACCTGGGCGGCGGATCCGTATCTGTTCCTGCTGAACGCCTTCGGATATTTCGATGAGTCCAACTACTATGTGAAAGACGGAAAGGTCCAGAGCATCCTGGACCAGGATTATCTGAAGGCGGGGCTGGAGTACATCCACGGCCTGTATGTGGACGGCCTGATCGATCCGGCTGCTTTTACCCAGAGCCTGGAGCAGATGACGGCTGTGGGAAACAATGAGGGGACGGTTATCGCCGGGACTGTATCCTGTGGCCATATAGGGATGTTCCTGGATATCAACAACCCGGAGCGGTATGGCCAGTATGAAATCATGATGCCCCTGGAGGGGCCCAACGGTTATCAGGCCATTCCCTACACTCTGCAGCACAATGTGAGCGGGGCAGCCTTCGCGATTACGGATGCCTGTGAGCATCCTGAAATCGCCATACAGATTGCGGATCTCTTCTGCGGCGAGGAGTGGAGCGTCCGGGGACAGGCCGGTAAGCAGGGGGAGGACTGGGATTATGCCGACGGCAGCAGGACAGGCATGGACGGCGTGACTGCCGCCAAGTATAAATGGCTGGCCTATAAGGCGCAGGCGGCGGCAGACCAGAGCGTCAATAACTGGGACTGGACCCTGAGGCTGATAGAGCCTAACTGGAAGAACCTGTTTGAGGTGGACGGCGATATCATGGATTCCACGAATTATGAGGCGAGGCTGTATGCGGATACCATGAAGCTGAAACCCTACGCGGCGGATGTGGACATGATTCCGCCCCTTGCCTTCACGGGGGATGACGGGGATGCCTATGCCCGGATGTCCACCGCGGTCAGCGACTACGCTAAAAATGCAATCGTGGAATTCATCACAGGGACCAGGGACATCGACGCGGATTGGGACGGCTATCTGGCCGATCTGGAGAGGCTACAGTACCGGGATATGCTGGATCTGATTCAGAAGACAATCGACGCGCAGTAAGTGTATGCCTGTCAGGCCGGGGGAAACGCTTTTCAGAGAGGGAAAGCGTTTCCCCTGTGCAGGTTGGGGGGATTATGGGAGATAAATTTTATGCAAAAGGAGCCAAATCAATCTACTTCCGGGTTCTGAAAATGTTCCTGCTGATCGTCATGATACCTTTCCTGATCCTGCTGATCGTATACGCAGGATTGACCAGGAACATCGAGAATCTGATATGCGAGAGGAACTTTGAAATCGTAAAGACAGGGGCGGAGGATTTCGAGAGGCTGCTGAGCAATCAGGAAAATCTGGCAGTCTTTTTTGAGTGCAGCCAGGATATCATGAACTTTTATTATCGGGCAGACCCTCTGGCGGAGGGGAAGACCACCAGCGCCATTCTGGAGGCGCAGAATGACCTGAACGCCATGGGGATAGCCAACAGCGATGTCCTGAATATACAGATGTATGCGGCCCGCAGCGGCGCGTTGATCGACTATTCCACCTGTGCCCTGTACCTTGACAGATACTTCTGGAGCGGTGGCTTCGGGCTTGTGGGATATGACTGCGAGGGCTGGGTCAGAGATATCCTCCAAAATGAGGAGCAGGCGGATTTTCGCGAGGCGGAAATGTTCTTTCGGGGAAATACCCGGGACGTGCTGATTTATAACAGGAGATACGCCAGCGCCAGCTCCGCAGGCGACAATAATCGAATCATCTTCTATATCGACGCTTCGAAGGTAAAAAACGCATTTTCCGCCGCACAGTATGAGGAGGGCTTTCTGGCGGTCATGGACAGCCGCGGCACTGTCATCCTGTCGGATCGCCTCACGGGAGAGAAGGAGCAGTATCTTGCCGACAGTGTCTTTGCGGAAAACGGATACCGCAAATGCGCCATTGGCGGCAGGAAGATGCTGCTGGTGAATTATCGCAGCGGCACTTTGGGGCTCTCCTATGTGCTGGCGGTTCCCTACAGCGATGTCCAGGCCGTAGCGGAGCCGCTGATCCAGACAATGAAATACTTTATCCTGCTGGCGGCGGTCGTATGCGCCCTGCTTGTGGTCAGATTGTCCGTCCGTTGCTCCAGGCCTCTGGTCAAGGTGCACCAGACGCTGAAAATAACGGAAAAGAATATATCTATGGATGATTTTGTAGAGAGACTGGTGAAGACGGTCAAGCGCAATGAAGTCATGAAAGAGGAGATGCAGAGGCTTCAGGGACTGCTGCAACATGAGGTGTTCAAGAACGCCATGATGGGTAATGTGGCGGAAAAGGAGGAGATACGGGCGGCCATCGCCCAGAGCGGCATCCGACAAAGGGCGGATTGCTATGTGCTTCTGATCCTGAGCTGGAACGATCTGGCGGACGACATCAACATCGAGGAAATCAGCGCCCAGAAGATTTACATGGTAAGCATCATCCGCAGCCTGGAAAAGGGCGAGGTGGAACTGGTATTCCAGCTCGACCTGGAGAAGTCGGTCATCCTCCTGTCATATGACGGCTGCTCCGGGCAGGAGGCCAGGGACAGGGTGGAAAGGCTGGTGAGGCAGGTGATGGGGGAAGCTGTCCGCAACATCAATTACAGCATATCCGTCTCAGGGGACATGTTCCACAGCCTGGAAGAGATTTCCAGAGGCTTTTTCCACGCGAAAAAAGCCCTGTCCGTCTCCCAGAACATATTCGGCAATCATCCGATACAGTGGTATGAGATAGCGAAAGGATATCTTAAGACCATGCCTCAGGAAGAGGAGGAAGAGTACGCGTCCTCCCACAATGTGCGGGTGGTGGAGGAGATTCAGAAATATATCGAAGAGCATTTTTCCGATCCGGGGCTATCTCTGACATCTATCGCAGAGGTGTTCTTCATCACGGAAGCGTATGTGTCGAAGCTGTTCAAAAGGATTTCTGGGCAGAATTTTTCCAAATATATCGAAAAAGTGAGGATGGAGAAGGCCAGGATTCTGCTGGAGGAGGGGAAGACGGTCAAAGCGGTCTCCGAGATGGTAGGCTACAACACGCCGCAGGTATTCCGGCGGGCCTGGAAGCGATGCTACAGCGGTCTGCCGTCGGAAAACCTGACCGCCAGGGCGGACGGGGAGAAGGAGGCCGGGAAAATCTCTAAAAAGTCTTGAAATCCATAGGCCCCACATGCTATAGTGTTAAAGGCCGATGGATGCAAGGCTTATACTGCATAACGCTGAATACTGCCTAATGCAATCAAGCGATTGAACCAGTCAGCGTTATGCAGTCTGGTTTCACGGCAAGTGAAATCGTTAAGCAGTATATTTTCAGGAAAGACGGCATGGGGGAGACATGTTAGAAATCTTTTATCCGGACAACGAAGCGCAGAGCGCTTATGGAATCGATTATGAAGGACTGTACGGCAGAGGCTACCGGGGCGTCATCTTCGACATCGACAATACCCTGGTGCCCCACGGCGCCCCTGCGGACGACAGGGCGGTAGAGTTTTTCGCGGGCCTGCGGAAGCTGGGCTACCGGACCGTGCTCTTGTCCAACAACAAGGAGCCCAGGGTGCGGCCTTTCGCAGACAGGGTGTCGTCGAACTACATATGCGATGCCGGAAAGCCCGGGCGCGGGGGGTATGAGAGGGCCATGGAGCTGATGGGCACGTCCCCGGAGAGCACGCTGTTCGTGGGGGACCAGCTCTTCACGGATGTGTGGGGGGCGAAGAGGGCCGGAATCGTCAGCTATCTGGTGAAGCCCATCCACCCCAAAGAGGAGATACAAATCGTGCTGAAGCGCAGGCTGGAGCGCATCGTGCTGTTTTTCTATCACAGGAAGAAACGGCAATAAGAGTTTGGGCCAAGCCGCTTTCCGGGAAGGCGGAACCTCTTCCCGGGAAGGGGCATTGAGTTGTAGCGTTAAAGTGCAGCATTGATGTGCAGCATTAAAGCACAGAAATGCGGAGACGGAACTGGAATCAGGAGGATGACGGACACCATGAAGATAGACGGATACACCCGGGTCTGCGGGGTGATGGGGAATCCCGTGGAGCATACCATGTCCCCGGCCATACATAACACCCTGGCGGAGGCATTGGGGGAGAACCTGGCCTATGTCCCCTTCCGCGTGCCTGCGGGGGCGGCAGGGGAGGCTGTGCGGGGGGCTTACGCGCTGAACCTCCTGGGCATGAACGTGACGGTGCCTTACAAGAGCGAGGTGATCCCTTTCCTGAAGGAGACAGATCCCCTGGCGGAGACCATCGGGGCGGTGAACACCCTGGTGCGGACGGAGGGCGGATTCAAGGGCTACAATACGGACATGCCCGGACTCTACCGCGCCATGTGCGAGGACGGCGTGAAGATTGAGGGGGAGGATGTGCTGATCCTGGGAGCGGGAGGCGTGGCCCGGGCCGTGGCCATACTGGCTGTGGACAAGGGCGTGAGACAGGTCCACATCCTGAACCGCACGGCGGAGAAAGCGCTGAAGATAGCGGATGAAGTGAACGATCTGGCAGGCCGGGCCTTGGCGAAAGGCTGCGGGCTGGAGGATTGCGCCTCCCTTCCCGGGGAAAGCTATCTCGCCATCCAGGCCACCAATGTGGGGATGTTTCCGAAGACGGAGGAGGCGGTCATCGAGGACGCCGCTTTTTACAGGAAGATACGGATTGGCTACGACCTTGTCTTCAATCCGGCCAGGACCCGGTTCATGGCCTTGGTGGAGGAGAACGGCGGCAGGGCATTTGGCGGGCTTAAGATGCTGCTGTACCAGGGCATCATAGCCTATGAGCTCTGGACGGGGGCCCGGGTGGACTCCGGGCTTGCTGAGAGGGCCTATGGGGCCATGAAGGAAGCCATGCACATTTCATAGCCCGGTCTCCGGCGGCTGGGGAGCCAGCTGTCCGGTTCAGGGCTTCGGGCGGATACGTAAAAGGAGGTCCACAGTGGGAGCGGAATGCAGGAGGCGGAGGATGAAGCGGAAGAATCTGGTACTGATCGGTTTCATGGGAAGCGGGAAGACATCTGTAGGGCTGCGGCTCTCGTACAGGCTGCGCAGGCCCGTGGAGGATACGGACAAGTTGATAGAGCGTCGAGAGGGGCGCAGCATCAGCGAGATATTTGCCCGGGAGGGGGAGGAATATTTCCGCAGACAGGAGACGGCTCTGCTGGAGGAGCTGGTGGGCCGGCGGCACAAGGCCATCTTTTCCGTGGGGGGCGGCACCCCGGTGCGGTCGGAGAACAGGGAGCTGCTGAAGCGCCTGGGGACGGTGGTGCTTTTGCGGGTGCGCCCGGAGACGGTGTATGAGCGGCTGAAGGAGGATGCCACCAGGCCGCTCCTGCAGTGCCCGGATCCACTGGGACGGATTCGGGAGCTGATGGAGGGCAGGAGGGAGGCCTACGAGTCCTGCGCGGACGTAATCCTGGACGTGGACGACATGGAGATGGGGGACATCTTAGAAAGCATCGCAAAGGAGATGAACAGGATGAAGCTTTTGGTGATTAACGGGCCTAACATCAATTTCCTGGGAATCCGGGAGAAGAGCGTATACGGCGCCCAGGATTATCAGTATCTGCTGGACATGATTCGGAAGAAGGGGGAGGAGTCGGGAAACGACATCACGGTATTCCAGAGCAACCACGAGGGGGCCATCATCGACCGGATACAGGAGGCTTATTTCGACGGCACTGAGGGAATCGTGATCAACCCGGGGGCCTACACCCACTACAGCTATGCCATCCGGGACGCCCTGGCCAGCATCACGGTGCCAAAGGTGGAAATCCACATCTCCGACATCACGAAGCGGGAGGAGTTCCGGAAGGTGTCCGTCACAGCGCCGGTGTGCGACAGGCAGATATACGGCCTGGGGCTTGCGGGGTATCTGAAGGCCATCGACTGCGTCCTGGATATGGGGAAAAAGCAGGGCTGAGGCAGGTTCAGATGCGCTTATCCAATCTTTTTCCAATTTTTTTTCAAAAACAGTTGAAATTTGTACATATTTATATTAAACTAATGTAGAATTATATTTGTGAGCACAATTTAGGAGGAATACGAAATGATTTCTGCAGGTGATTTCCGGAACGGTATTACCATTGAGTATGATAACAATGTGTATCAGATTATTGAATTCCAGCATGTGAAGCCTGGCAAGGGCGCGGCCTTCGTGAGGACGAAGCTGAAGAACATCAAGAGCAGCGGCGTGATCGAGAAGTCCTTCCGCCCTACCGAGAAGTTCCCCCAGGCACGGATCGATAGAAAGGATCTGCAGTATCTGTATTCGGACGGAGATTTGTACTATTTCATGGATACGGAGAGCTATGAGCAGATTGCCCTGAACAGCGATGCCGTGGGCGATGCGCTGAAGTTCGTGAAGGAGAACGAGATGTGCAAGATCTGTTCCCACAACGGAAGCGTATATTCCGTGGAGCCTCCTCTGTTTGTAGAGCTGGAAATCACGGATACCGAGCCCGGCTTCAAGGGAGATACCGCTACAGGAGCATCCAAGCCCGCTACTGTGGAGACAGGAGCGCAGGTATTTGTTCCGCTGTTCGTGAACCAGGGGGACAAGATTAAGATAGATACCAGGACAGGGGAGTATCTGTCCAGGGTCTGATTTCACCTGATTCGTTCCGAGATGATATAGATTTATGCTGCTCTTTCTGGTGTCTGCTTCGGCGCAGGCGCTGTTGCGCATGTTCATGATGATTGATTGAAGACAGCGCAGAAAGAAGGAGAGTATGGATATAAACGAATTCGCAGGCAAGGTCTGCAATGCCATGAGGAAGACGCTCGGCGCGGATTGCCGGGTGGAATGCAAGGAGGTACGAAAGAACAACGGCGTCATCCTCCACGGGCTGCTGGTTCTGGGAGAGAATCGGAACGTGGCGCCCACGATATATCTGGACACTTTTCTGGAGGCCTATGAGGCGGGAGCGACCTTCGGGTCCATCATCCAGAGGCTGTCGGATATCTGCAGGGAGGATATGCTGCGGGAATCCGTAGACATGGAATTTTTCCGGTCCTTTGAGAAGGTGAGGGACAGAATCTGTTACCGCCTGATCGGCAGGAAGGGAAATGAAGAGTTGTTGGAAGACATACCATATATCGAATTTCTGGATTTGGCCATCTGCTTCTACTATGCTTACCATGGGGACGCGCTGGGAGACGGGACGATTCTCATCCACAATTCCCACATGGAGCTCTGGGACACCTGTACGGCTGAACTGTTCGGGGTGGCAAAGCGCAACACCCAGAAGCTTTTCCCCTGGGTGTGCAGCTCTCTGGCGGAGGTGCTGGACGAGATAGGGGCAGAGGATGGCGAACAGGCATCGGCAGAGGACGATATCTTTCTGCGGGAGATGCCGCTTCAGGTTCTGAGCAATGAAAAGAGGACCCACGGAGCCATCTGCATGCTTTATCCGGATCTGCTGGACGGGCTTGCCGGGAAAGGGCAGCGGAATTTCTATATTCTGCCCAGTTCTGTCCACGAGGTGATACTGCTGACGGACACAGGCACCGAATCGGCAGGGGAGCTCAAGAAAATGGTCACGGAGGTGAACCGTACTCAGGTCGCTCCGGAAGAAGTGCTTTCTGACAGTCTTTATTACTATGATTCCACCGATAAAAGGGTCAAAATAATTTTCTAAGAATTTCCTTAAATTTGTAGTAGACAGATAGAAAAATTTGTGATATTATAGTCAAAGCGATGTAACAATTTTGTAATATTTGCATCCGTAGTCTAATGGATAGAACGAAGGCCTCCGACGCCTTTAATGCAGGTTCGATTCCTGTCGGATGCATTTACATCGCTTTGGCTATTTTCATGACAATAGAAGACTCGCGAAGCGTGGATTCTATTGTTTTTGTCTGGGGGGAGCCGCATGCGGCTCCTTGTGTTACGGCACGGTTGTGGAAGCGGTGCCGCTGTTTGAGGAAGGTGTAGCGATATGGATAAAAAGACGACGTTCCGTGATTTTATAGTAACGAATTCCAAATTCCTGTTTCCGCTGGTAGTGATTGTGGTGGCGGCATGTACGGTCTCCTATGCTCTGGGGGCCAACAGCCGGAAAGGGGATCAGGGCGAGTCCCAGCCGCCTTCTACGGAGGAGTCCGTGGAGCCGGTGAGCCTGGCCGAAGAGGGGAGCGGGGAGGAGCCTTCCGCCGCGGAAGAGGTTCCTACGCCCAAGGAGACACCGCTGGTGCTCAACGAGGATGCGGGCATCCAGACGCTGGTCACGACTTATTACGACACCATGGCTTCCGGGGACAGCGCCTTGATGGCCTCCCTGTACGATGAGCTCACGGAGAATGAGCAGCTGCGCTGCGAGGAGATGGCAAAGTATGTAGACCATATCTCCAACTTGGAGATTTATACGAAGGAAGGCCCTGAGGCAGGCGCTTCTTTGGTCTATGTATATTACAGAATCTGCTTTCTGAACCATGAGGAGGAGGTTCCCGGCTGGCAGATGTTCTATGTCCTGGATGACGGACAGGGGACGCTCCGCATCAAGAACGAGAAGAACTTCACGGAGGACGAGAAGAAGTACGTGGTAGATGTCTCGGCACAGGACGAGACCATAGAATTCAACAACCGGGTGAACGCGGAATACAACGAGCTGATGGAGGCCAATCCCCAACTGCTGGCATATTTGGGAGAGCTGGGGGTTCAGGTGGACGCGGCGGTAGGCGTGAGGCTTGCAGAGCTGAACGCGCCTCCGGCCCAGGAGGGCAATCCGGAGGGCGGTGAGGCAGCCGGCGAGGGTACGGATCCGGCAGCCGGAGGGGAAGGGATCCCTGCTGATGCCCAGGCGCCCGTCCAGAACACGCCCCAGAGCGCGCTGGCCACAACCACCGTCAATGTCAGGAATTCCGACAGCGAACAGGCGGACAGGCTGGGGCAGGTAGAGGGCGGCACCAGAGTCCAGGTGCAGGAGGTTCGTGCCAACGGCTGGACCAAGATTGTCTATGAGGGCGGTGACGGCTTCATCAAGACCGAGTACCTACAGATGGAAGAGAGCGCGGAGGGCCAGGAGAGCATCGGCACCGTAACCGCCAATACCAATGTCAACGTGCGCGCCGCCGCAAGTGAGACGGCCGAGCAGGTGGGCATCCTGGTAGGCGGGGACACGGCGGAGCTTCTGGGCACAGAGGGCGATTGGTGCAAGATAAAGTTTGACGGCAAGGTGGCTTATGTGAAAGCGGAATTCGTCACCCAGTGATGCATAATATGCGGAAAATGTGGGAAGCCTTTTATGGAGGGCAGCGCGCGGGCGCATCCTCTGTAAGAGGCTTTTTTATTCCCGCGAGCAATGAGCCAAGCGACCGTGCTTGCATGGTCAGTTGGCGAATGCCGCGAGGGTCAAATACCCCCGCTGCTCTGCAGCGTTGCAAGTTTGATGCCCCGTTGCTTGCAGCGGGGTATTTGATTCCCACAGGAAGGAGATACATTCGAGATGAAATCACAGGAAGCGGCAGTGTACAGGGAGGTTCAGCGGAATACGGAGATGGCCATGAAAGCGATCGACACCATTTCCGGCAAGGTGTATGACGATGACCTTGCCCTGCAGATTTCCAGACAATCCTTAAAGTACGCGGAGCTTTACAATGAGGCGTCCAGGCAGCTCATGGAGGGGAAGGCGGAGCGCTATCAGAGCAATGTCCTCACCGACGCCATGCTCAGGACCGGCATCCATTACAATACCATGCTGAACACCAGCACGGAGCATATCGCGGAGATGATGATCAAGGGCAGCAACAACGGCATCCTGGAGATGGAGAAGGTGCTGAAGCACAATGAGAACGCCGGGGAGCGTCCCACGGCGCTGGCGAAGCAGCTAATCGACTTCGAGGAGAGCAATATCAAGCGCCTGAAGGACTATCTGTAGGCGGATGTTCCCGGGGCCGCAGTCGGGGATTGTGCAGATTGATGAGAAAAAAACCTGAAAACTTTTCCGATTTAGTGAATTAAAGTGTTGTGCATTTTGCGGCCGCAGGTTATAATATTTTAGGGACAATAGTGTGAAGGGCTGTAGCAACGGCTCTTTAAGAAGGCATAGGAGCAGTCCTATGCTTTTTTCATAGAAAAGAAAGAGGAGGATGATGCAATGTCATATGTTGATGAGGTCTATGAGCTGGTAGTGGCCAAGAATCCCGCCCAGCCTGAGTTCCATCAGGCTGTCAAAGAAGTTCTGGAATCCCTTCGCGTGGTGATTGAGGCGAATGAGGAGAAGTACCGCAGGGACGCGCTGCTGGAGAGGATCGTGACGCCGGAGCGCCAGCTGCTCTTCCGGGTGCCCTGGGTGGACGACAAGGGACAGGTACAGGTGAACAATGGCTTCCGCGTGCAGTTCAACTCCGCGATCGGGCCCTACAAGGGGGGACTGAGGCTGCATCCCAGCGTGAACTTGGGGATCATCAAGTTCCTTGGATTCGAGCAGATCTTCAAGAATTCCCTGACAGGCCTTCCAATCGGCGGCGGCAAGGGCGGCTGCGACTTCGACCCCAAGGGCAAGTCGGACAGAGAGGTGATGGCTTTCTGCCAGAGCTTCATGACAGAGCTCCACAAGTACATCGGCGCTGACACAGATGTGCCGGCAGGCGACATCGGCACAGGCGCCAGGGAAATCGGCTTTATGTACGGCCAGTACAAGAGGCTCACCGGCCTGTACGAGGGCGTGCTCACGGGCAAGGGCTTAAGCTACGGCGGATCCCTGGCCAGGACGGAGGCTACCGGCTACGGCCTGCTGTACCTGACGGAGGAGATGCTTAAGTGCAATGGCAAGGATATCGCAGGCAAGACCGTGGCGGTGTCCGGCGCGGGCAATGTGGCCATCTACGCCATCCAGAAAGCCCAGCAGCTGGGCGCCAAGCCTGTAACCTGCTCCGATTCCACTGGGTGGATCTACGATTCGGAAGGGATTGACGTGGCGCTCCTGAAAGAGGTAAAGGAAGTGAAGCGGGCAAGGCTCACCGAGTACGCGGCCGCAAGGCCCAGCGCCCAGTACCATGAGTGTGCGCCTGGCAGCAATGTGTGGACGGTGAAGTGCGACATCGCCCTTCCCTGCGCCACCCAGAACGAGCTGGATCTGGAGGACGCGAAGACCCTGGTGGCCAACGGATGCTTTGCGGTGGCTGAGGGCGCGAACATGCCTACCACCCTGGAGGCTACCGAGTACCTGCAGAAGAACGGCGTCCTGTTCTGCCCCGGCAAGGCGGCAAATGCAGGCGGCGTGGCCACCTCCGCCCTGGAGATGAGCCAGAACAGCGAGCGCCTGAGCTGGACCTTCGAGGAAGTGGACTCCAAGCTGCAGGGCATCATGGTAAATATCTTCCACAACCTGGACGATGCGGCGAAGAAGTACGGAATGGAAGGAAACTACGTGGCGGGAGCCAATATCGCAGGGTTCTTAAAGGTGGCGGAGGCCATGACGGCGCAGGGCGTGGTATAGGATGAGCAAAACAGCCCGGGAACGGAGAGTTCCCGGGCTGCTTGTATCCTGTTTCTATCCTATGTTCATCCTATATCTGTCCTATGTCCGCCCCGCCTATTCGCCGAGGGCCTTCAGGATGCGGTTCATGTCCGCAATCAGGCTTTTGGAGTAGGTCTCGGCTTCGCGGTAGACCTGTTCCGCCTCCGTGTACCTGCCGGCATTGAGGGCATTGATGGCAGAAGCGCCGTATTTATGGAACTTCTGGTGCTTGGGCCCCAGCCCCTTCCATATGGGCACGATGTCGGGGATGTCCGGCGTCATGGCATAGTAGAAATGCCCGAATCCGCACTTGGAGGAATCCAGCTGCAGGGGCATGACCTGCTGGGAGTAGACCATCTTCTTCAAATTGGCCAGCCAGGCATTGTGGGAGGAGATGGCGGAGCGCATGTACTGGGCAAATTCCGCGTCCTCCAGGTGGTAGAAGGCATCGTGGGACATCTCGCCCATCTGCCGTACCGTCTCGTCCAGGATTTTCTCGATATCCACCACGGGTTGGGTGGCCTGCCGCAGATCGTCCCCCACGGAGCGCATGAAATCAGAGCTTTCCCGCAACTGATTCTGCATCTCGGTCATAGAGCTGCTGATCTCCTCGCTGACGGCAGCCAGGGAACTTACAGAATCGTTGATTCTGGACACGGCGGCATGGTTCTCATCGTTCAGGGCCCATACATGCTTGATCCTGTCGGACATGGAGGCCAGGGACTCGATAGTGCCGTTGGCGCTTTCGATGCTCTTCTTGGAGGCATCCTTCATGCTCTTCACGAAATCCTCCATGCCGGAGGTGAGCTGCTGGGTCTCCTGGGAAAGCTCCCTGATTTCATTGGCGACCACGGCGAAGCCCTTTCCTGCCTCACCGGCCCTGGCGGCCTCCACGGAAGCGTTCAGCGCCAGCAGATTGGTCTGCATGGAGATATTGCCGATGCCGGAGATGATTCCGCTGATGTGGTCGATGATGCCGAACAGTTCGTCCATGTTCTTCTGCATTTCCCGGGAAGCTTCGATGGTCTGCTGGGAGAGGTCCTTGATGGAGGTCAACTCCTGCTGGCCTGCTTCGATTTTCTGATACACGTCATCCGTCTCGCCGGAGACGCTGACGATGGTATTGGCCAGCTCCTCATGCTGGTTGCTGGCAGCCCCCACAGCAGAGCCGAAAATGGTCTCCGTGGCATTCGTCACCTGCTGGGAGATGTCGATGATTTTGTCCGTCTGATGCTGCATGGTCAGATCCAGCGAGCTGATCTGCATGACCGCTTTGATATTTTTCTCGAACAGCTCCGCGAACTGCTTCCGCCCGCCGGCCAGCCTTTCGTAGATGCCATTCAGCTCCGGCTCCGCGGAGTAGTCGGCTGCTTTCAGCTTCGAGACAGCCTGCATCAGTACTTTTTTCTTTTTTCCAATGGCCATATCTTTTCTCTCTTTCTTTAGGATAATCGCCTTCCTTTATTATACAGTAGTTTCCGTTTTTTGCAAACTCTTTTTCGGATAATTTATGCTGGATAAATTTACATAAGGAAAGTGGGCGGCTGTGCCGTTGTTGCTGGGGCGGAAATATGGTAAACTGGAGAGGTATCGTAAAAACGCAACTTGCCTGGTTCGCCCGGCCTGTATTCCGGGGAATGGCGCTGGAAAAGACAGTGAACAGAATATTCTGACGTTTCCGGTCATGACTGTGGACTTTCCATGGGCATGGCCGGATTTTTTGGGAAAAGAATCATTTGACAGGCACAGGCCGGGCCGTTAAAATAGAACATATTGACAAACATGATTCGGAACGGATAGAGGGAGGAAATATGGGGAACAGACCGAAAAAAGTGGAATTTTATCTGGGCGGCTTCGGAAGAGCGATCCCGCTGTTGACAGCGGCAGCCATGATAGCCTGGGCGGCGTTCAGCCAGTCCAATGTGAACGGATACGTGATCGCGTTCTTCGCCGCGCTGGTGGCAGGCGTCCTGTTTGCCAGGGACGAGAAGGCCTACGGGGAGGCGCTGGTGTACGGGCTGGGCAAGCCCATGTTCGCTGTGATCGTGCTGTCGGTGATTCTGGCGGCGGTCTCCGGCAAGCTGATCTCCTCCAGCGGCGCGGTGCAGACCATTGCGGCTTACGTGGTGGCGGCAGGGTTTACCGGCAGACTTTTCGTGGCGGCCACCTTTCTCATCACCTGCCTGCTGGCCTTTGCCACGGGCACCTCGGTGGGCACTTATTTCGTGGTGATTCCCATCCTGTTCCCGGTGGGCGTGATGGCGGGGGCGTCGCCGGAATTCATGATTGGGGCCATTGTGTCGGGTGCGGCCTTCGGCGATAACCTGGGGCCCATCTCGGATACGACGATTGCGTCTTCCACCACCCAGCATGCGGATCTGGGGACGGTGGTGAAGACCAGGATGCGCTACAGCCTGCCTGCAGCTGCGGGGGCGCTGGTGCTCTTCCTGCTCTTCGCCGGGGATGCAGGCACAGGCGCGGCGATTGACGGGACGGAGGCGGTGGCGAAGCCCGTGAGCCTTGTGATGCTGATTGTGCCCGTGGCCATCATCGTGCTCTGTCTGTTGCGGAAACATTTGATTACGGCCCTGTCTTGCGGGATCCTGGCGGGGATAGCGGCAGGGCTGGTGTTCGGAATCTATCAGGTAAGCGACCTTGTGGCGTTCCCCGGGGGATTTTCCGTGGAGGGCCTGATCATCTCGTCCATCACGGGCACGGCGGGGACGGTGGCCATGCTGATAGCGGTGTTCTCCCTGCTGGGCGTGCTGGAATGCAGCGGCCTGTTCGAGGATGTGGGGGCGCTTTTGTCCCGTTTTGCGAAAAAGGAGCGAAGCGCGGAGGCCACCATCGTCCTGTCCACGGGAATCCTGAGCATGGTGACGGGGGTGATTTCCGTGGCAATCGTGGCCCTGGGCGACCTGGTGAACGACATCGGGGAGAAGGCGGGGGTGGACAGATACCGCCGGGCAAATCTCCTGGACTGCACGGGCTGCGTGTTCTGCTTCCTGGCGCCATGGACGGTGCACTGCGTGATTCCGGCCCAGCAGTCCGCCCAGTTCGGGGAGGGCTTTGCCGTGGCTCCGGCGTCGGTGCCTTTCGTGAACTATTATTCCATCTGCATGCTGGTGATCCTGCTGGTGGCAATCGTCACGGGATACGGCAGGAAGCGATAGGAAAGGCGGGAGCGGGCGGATGGCGGCGAAGAAATATTATGCGGTAAAAAAAGGGAAGTCCACGGGCATCTTCCAAAGCTGGGAGGAGTGCAGGGCATCCGTGGAGGGATATCCCGGCGCGGTGTACAAGGGTTTTCCCGGGCTGGAGGAGGCTGAGGGCTATCTGGGGCTTGCGCCCGGGACAGGGAAGATTTCCGGGGGAAGGAGCGGTTCCGGTGCGCGGGCGAAGGCTCCGGGGCAGGGGACAGGGAACGGCGGCCCCCTGCCGGAGCAGATTCCGGATTCGGGGGGACCGGACGGCGGAAGCGGCGGGGACGCAGCGGAATCCCTGAAGAAAAACAGCGGTAGGGAAAACATAAAAGGCGAAGAACATGCCGG
>OFGG01000500.1_pt1 | contig 33270 bp, 31 predicted proteins | sample 1521701 | NCBI WGS metagenome assembly OFGG01 (sample SAMEA3504081, study PRJEB24116) | mouse gut metagenome | biome: mouse gut; feature: mouse-associated habitat; material: faeces | place: Denmark | collected 2011
ATCTGTGTGCCTAATTTTGTGGTATGACTATAAAATCTAACCGCACAGGTGGAAAAATTTTACAATGAATCAAAATTTGTTAATACTGTTGATGTCGTAGGAATTTATGTTCCTGAGGCAGGTGTGCTTAAGGATTTGGAGCAGAAACTACAGATTTATACGACTGACTACAATGAATTGCTGGACAATGTCGATGCGGTATACATTCATTCACATCCCATGCAGCATTACCTACAGTGTAAGACAGCTCTTGAAAATGGAAAGCATGTAATGTGTGAAAGCCCTGTTTCTTTCTCAAAAGATGAATGCGAAGAACTAATGGAGTTGGCAGGAAAAAAGGGGCTTACCCTAATGGAGGCAATACGAACAGCATATATTACAGCGTACAAAAGAATGCTTTTGCTTTTAAAGGGGGGAAAGATAGGTAAAGTGATTTCTGTTGATGCGACATGTACGAGCCTGAGTTCTTCTGAAAGAGTCGGAAATAACAAGCACTGGGGCTCATTTGAAGCGTGGGGACCAACTACCGTACTTCCAGTCTTCCAGATTTTGGGAACAGATTCTGCTGCAAGGAAATTTTTTTCTATAAAAAGCGAAGATGGAGAATATGACATGTTTACCAAAATAGATTTTACATATCCGTCAGCGACAGCGACTATAAAGGCTGGGACAGGTGTGAAGTCTGAGGGGGAGCTAGTCATTTCAGGAACAGAGGGGTATATTTATGTCCCAGCTCCCTGGTGGAAGACAGATTATTTTGAAATCAGATATGAGAATCCTGCAGATAATAAACGATATTTCTATCAGGTAGATGGAGAGGGAATTCGTTATGAACTGGTTGCCCTTGCTAATGCAGTTAGGGAGGGGAGTCCTGATTACTACATAAGCAGAAGCATAACATCCGGGATAGCGTCTCTAATGGAAGAGTTTCAGGGAATCTGTGTAAGAATCTAAGATGAACATACAGGAGAATTGTTACATGCTTAATAAAGTTTTGAAATCAGCTGAGATTGATGAGATTATAGACTATATAGGGGACAATTTTAAGGCAGTGCCATATCTTTATGTGAATGTATTGAAATATGGTTCTGGTACAGATAGTGTAACTACATGGATAGATCGAAACGAAAACGGCAATATGGAAGGGGTGTATCTTCTGTATTATGACTGTATTCATTTCTATACAAATAACATGGATATTTATCCGGCCAAGCAATTAACTGAATTTGTTAGAAGTACAAATCACAGGGTTATCATGCTTCAGGGTGGAATTGGGGATCGCCTAGACAATTATTTTTCAGATTATTATTCAGAAAGAAATCATGTAATTGATATGGATAAAGTTGGCCTGGAAGATAGAGAGTATCGCAGTCAGATTGCAGGGAGAGAAGATATATCGCAAATTGTTGATTTGTTAATGGCAGATTCTGAGTATATCAATGTGTATGACAGGAAGATTCTGTCAGAACAATTGTATGATCGTTATGATGGAGATTTTAGCCGGTATTTCGTGATTAAGATGGATGGCAAAGTTGTTGCTGCCTGCAGTACATATGGAGAAGTCCCGGGACTTGCGCTAATAGGAGGTGTTATTGTACATCCTGATTACAGATGCAGAGGCCTGGCAAGTGATGTGGAAAACTTTGCCTGTCATATCCTTGCGTGTGAAGGAATATCAAGGGTGGGTTTTGTCAATTTCCATAATAAAGTTAGCCTGGCACTCCATGAAAAGATAGGTGCATCCAGCATTGCCACGCTGGCAAAGTTCGTCAGGAAATAGAAAGCGGAGTCTTTATGACAAAAAATAGACTTTTTATTCTTTGGACGTAATGTTCGCCTTTGCTGTAGTTGACCTTGGGCTAGGGGCGACTAATGAAGTAGTACAATGTTAAGAAGACTACTGTGCAGCAAAGCGACCAGTCCGGAAAGCATGTCCAGCACCTTGTTTGTGTGGAAGGGGTACTGTGGTATAAAATGACCTACGATGTCAGTTTTTGCCAGCATAGGTCGATAATTGCCATGTTCTACAAAGGGAATTGCTGAAAAATATGCAGACAGATGGAGATAAAATATGTTTGACTTAGGAGAAATAAAGCAGCATTTATTCATTGTTATGGGCTACGAACATTATAATCCTTTAGGAGTAATAAGAAGCTTAGGTGAGAATGATATTTTGCCGATTGTCATTGTTCTAAAAGGAAAAACGCATGTGGCTTCTTCGAGTAAGTATATACGGAAGGTGCATCGAGTAAAGGATAATGATGAGGCATATAAAGTATTAATTCAATACTATGGACAAGAACAGAAGAAGCCATTTATTATTCCATGTGATGACAATATTACAGAATACTTAGATAGAAGGTATGATGAAATAAAAGATAAGTTTTATTTTAGCAACGCAGGTGAACAAGGAAGGATAACATATTTTCAAAATAAGGATATAACGAATAAAGTCGCACAAAAGTATGGTCTGATGGTTCCGGCATCATGGATAATTAGGAATAAAATAATTCCGAATGGAATCAAGTATCCGATTATTACAAAACCGCTGACATCATATCCAGGCTGGAAAGAAGATTATTATATTTGCAAAGATGAAGAAGAATTAGAGAATGCAATAAATGTAATCAGAGCAGGGGATATTCTTGCCCAACATTATATACGAAAGAAAGCTGAGTCATGCATGGATGGAGTTTCTTTTAACAATGGGAATAATATTTTTATTGCTAACTATAGTGTTTCAGGATATGTATTAGATGACTACTATAGCCTAAAAAACATTCATAATGAGTTGCAAAATCATGATTTATTGAATAAAATAGAGCAAATTTTTAAGGAAATAAAATACGAGGGCATTTTTTCTGTTGATTTTCTGATAGGGCTGGAGGATGACATAAAGTATTTCCTAGAGATAAATTACAGAAATTCTGCCTATAGTTATGCTGCGACAAAAATGGGGATGAATTTACCATTGATTTGGGCAAGTTGCATAAAGAATGGTGTTTTACCAGAAGGTTGCAGAAAGAGGATTCCTAAGGACTATATATCGCTCGCTGAGGAAGCGGATTTTGAACATAGAGTTATTAGATTACATAAAATCTCAATTCGCGAGTGGTTTCAAGACATAAAATCCGCTGACTGTTTGTTGTTATGGGAAAAACATGATATTAGACCAGCTATTGAAACATGGATAAAAAAATCAATAAAATTTGTTTTGCAAAAAATGTATGGAAAACGATAGGAAGGATGAATATGGAAATTGTAATATCGATTGCTTTAGGAGTTTGGGTATCGATATCTGGATGGCTTTGTTATAGACATTATAATAAAGACAACAGAAGGGAGAATGAAAAATGAATATTTATTTTTTAGGAATGTGCATATCGTTTATAATATACTTAGTTGTTGGATTGGCTATAAGTAGAAGAGTTAAAGATGCAAATGATTTTTTCGTGGCAGGAAGAAATGCTCCCGTCTTTCTGATTGTTGGATCTATGATTGCATCTTATGTTAGCACTGGTATGTTCATGGGAGATGCAGGTGAATATTACAATGGTTTATTCTCTCCGATGACGATTTTAGCAACTATTCAGATTGTTGGATATGTTTATGGGGCAACTTTTTTTGGTAGATATTTAAGAAGAAGCAAGGTGATGACTATTCCTGATTTCTTTGGTAAACGCTTTTGTTCTGAGAAAATCCGCAAGTTAACCACATTAACTGCAATCGTTACTATGACTGTATATTTGTTATCAGTTATGCAGGGCATTGGGACGCTGATGAGCGTTGTAACTGGTTTGGACTATAATATGTGTATAATTATAGCAATGATTGTTTTTGTGGCAGTATCAACTATAGCAGGTGCATCAGGGGTATTGATTACAGATACAATCATGTTTGCTGTATTCACATCTGCGTTAGTTGTTTCGGCGTTTGTTATTGTAGGAAAAGCGGGGGGGTGGTCTATAGTTGTCAAACAATTAGTTCATTTTGAAGGGAAGCAAGGACTTCTTTCCTGGGGGGGAAATACCGATTATTTATATCCGACAAAGGGAGGAAATATTTTCTGGGGGATTGTATATGGAGTTGTGTGGCTTTCTGTTTGTATGGTTGGTCCATGGCAGTCAAGCAGATATTTGATGGCAAAAAGTGAACATATTGTAATAAGATCTTCCTTGTTTTCGGCACTTGGAATTTTTATGCTCCAGTTGCTAGTAGGTATCACGTCTGTAACAATTAATATTTTTAATCCTAAATTGGAATCTGCTTCACATGTAATGATTTGGGCATCGACAAATATATTGCCGACAATATTAGGTGTGGTTTTATTGACTGGTGTATTGGCGGCTGGTATTTCATCGGCAACTACGTTTCTTTCCCTGATAGGTTCATCTATAGCAAATGACATTTTTAGAGGTAAAGGAAACTCTATTAGAATCGGTCAAACTTCGATGGTAGTAATCAGTTTGGTTGTATTATTGTTTGCTATTACTAACCCTCCACAGATTAGAATTGTGCTTTACTTTGGCGGGTCGATAGTTGCTGCTTCTTGGATGCCAGTAGCGCTTGTGGGCATATTGAGCAAAAGAGTTACAAAAACGGGTGCCTTTTATGGAATGTTTGTAGGTTTTATCGGATGTTTTGTTGTTAAGCTGATTCCATCTCTAATAGATATTAGTTTACCGGCGTATTTTGACTCTACAGTTATTGGTATGCTGTTAAATGTTAGTGCTATTTTTATAGGATCATCAGTAACTTCTGTTACTGATGAAGAAAAGGTGGCAAGAAAAAAGTTATTTGTTGTTCCTATAGCAGAAAAGAAACCGGAGGATGTTAAAAAAACAAATAATTATCTTAAAGCCACAATTATTCTTGGTGCAGTAATAGCAGCGGTTCTTGTATCTGTATGGGGATTGCCCGTAGCTATGCAGTAACATCTACAATATTTATGGGAACATCATAGGGAAATTATTCCCTTTAGGAAAGACAAGGGATGTCCAGAAAGGCATACTCAAAACCTAAAACTTGGAATGGCCGTATGCTCAAAAAGGATGGTAATAATATTTGGAATTTATAAGCAGACATCGGCAATGGCTAAAACAATGAAAAATAATGATATTGGTGTAAAAGATAGATTGGTGGGACTTAGCTTCGGGTAATCGTCTACAAAAGTTACAATTCACGGCCTAGCCGATAAAGAAAACCCCGCAGTTATTGATAGCGGGGTTTTTGCATGGTTAATAGAGGTGCCTGTATATTTTTAACATCACACCTCCAGACCGGCATTAAATCTCTCTTTGACCGATTCGTATATATTTTTACCTGCAGCTTTGATGGACTGGATGATACTCAAGCCGTCGCAGAACCAGTCTACTCCATTCTGGCTGCGAAAGCACATCACCTGGGCCGCTTTCCGTTTGAATTTTCTTGCACATCTTTCTGCCAGGTTGTTATCCGGTTCCACCCTTGGATCATGTAAAAAGAGTGTGTACCTCTCTTTTTCTTCTGCCATCCGTTTGTAAAGGTTATACCCGTCTTTGAAATATTCGCCGGGTGGCTCATATTCATATTCCGTTTTTGCAGTCGTTATGATCTCGTCATACCTCTGATCTAATTCGGCGACTTTTTCCAAATCTTCCTCCCCTCCATTATGTACATCATTCCAATATATGACCGCATCTTTGATCCATTCTTTCATCATGGCATTCCATGTGAGGTTTTTTTCATTTTCTATGCTGCTAATGAGATATCTTTTTATGTGCGCCATGCATTCCTGGTTTTTCGAACCATGCTTTATCAAAGCCGCTTCATGGTCGCTGATCAGGATGCCGTCATAAAATTCCAGGGGAGAGCCTTCCACGCCTTCCTCTCCTTTTTTAGGACGCCCCTGATACAATACCGTATCGCCCGCGGCACAGATCATGACAGCAGTCTGGCCTCCGTTCATTCTGCCAAATGTAAAATCTGCATGCATAACAGGAGCGGAAAAAAGCTTTAAGAAAACCTCATCCCGTTCCTCTTTTGTCTTTTCCGAAAATTGTCTGGAAAGACTGCAGATAAGGCCGGTGGACAGATCCAGCCCCCCGCCGGTGACCTCCTTTATAAAACTCTGCGTTTTTCCGATCCCAACGTAACATTCATTATTCAGCAGGTATGCAAATGCTTTTACCGTTCCGTCATAGGCCACTTCATCTTTTAGGCCCTCCGGAAAAGCAGCATGCACCCTCTGGCCCGTTGTCTGGTTCCTAAATTCCGGTGTCTGGTACTCGATTGCTTCTACATTCACATGCAGTTTTATCAACTGCTTGCGGATGATTCTGCCGGTTTCTTTGAAGTTTGGGTCGTCTGTATATATAGGCGGTGCCGGAATGGCTACCACCTCTGTTGGCTCCATCTGTTTACGCTCATGATGGATATGCCCTTTCTGCCCGCCTGGTTTTTTCCCGCTTTTTTCCCTTCCGTTTGGAATGGTTTTATGGTTTGGGCTCTGTGAGGATGATTTGGAAGAGTTCGTATGGTCCTTATTGATACGTGCCGTTAATGCGGCTATTTTCTGTTCCGCGTCATAGAGGGCTGCTTTCAGCTCATATAATTCGCGGTTTTTATTCCGCAGCTCATCGCGCAGTCTGTCCATAGCGGCATCCCTCTGGCGTTCCACTTCGAGGACGCGCTGCCCAAGACGCGCGATCTCTTTGCGCAGGGCAAATTTTCCCGCATCCGCTTGCCGATAAACATCATCAAATATCCCGGACCATATTTTCCGGACATCAACCGTCTCCGCATGGGCCTTTCTAAGCTCTTCTTCCAGCCTGCGGATTTTAGCATTCTGCTCACGAAAAACGGCTTTGGACTGTTCCTGCATCCGCACATACTTCTCGCCGGATTCAAAAGCTTTCACTTTGTCTTCCGCTGCTTTGAGCCTTATTCTTAATATACCTGTATCAAATGATGGGCCAATAGACATGGCAGCCTCCCGGTCAATAGCCTTTTAGCTCTTTGATCTGTTTCTTTAATGATTCGATAAGTGTTTCCTGGGCTTCATACTTTTTCAGAAGCTTTTCATACATTTTTTTATAATCGGCACTGTCCATGGCCACTGTTTTGCATTTCCTGTTCCGTCCGTCTGTCGGGACGATCTCCCCGGTTTCCGGATCGACTCTTCCAATAAGCTTTCTCTTTGCCCTGGTCATCTTTTTCTCAGGATCCCAGTAAGAATGAGATTCGTATGCATAAGTGATACCAGAACGCTTGTCGTATTGTTTAATAATTGCCATGATAATCCTCCTTTGAATGTGGTTATGTGTATATTATATCACATAACCACATAAGACACAATACTAAAATGCCAAAAAGTATTGAAATTTCAACACTTTTTGGCATTTCTACCTCTTGATTTATATGGTTATGAAAATTCAAAAAACTTAAGAAATCCCCATTTGCTTTTATAAATAATATGCATTATAATATTGACAGACACAGCGGAACTGGGCCAACTTCTGATTCCATATGCGCCGCGGCGCAGGAAGTTATGGTACGATATTGACATGGTAGCATGGACGGAGGGCTGCAATGGAGGCGACGCATAGGGTCAAGGACAAGGATAACAATACGTTAGGGTTCATGATAGACGGAAGATTCATAGCCAGCAGCCTGATAAAGGACAATGCACCTAACATAGAGAACCTTATACTACAGAAGAATGGAGCCATCAGAGCAAAAAGGGCTCTGCCGGAACTGTATTATAAAGACGCCGTCATAAAAGCAGTATATAGGGAGCTGGTTCAGGAGAATCCCTTCGAGAGGAACATACAGTCAGAACTGGAGCATTGGAGAAATACCAGATACAGGCAGGTGCTCCAGCTGGGCGGGACCAGGCAGGTGGGAAAGACCACGGAATTATTGAAATTTGCCTACAAGAACTATGAATATGTGATATATGTGAACCTGGCGGACGACAGGTTTCGGTTCGCGGCCCTGTCAGATTCTGCGGATATGTGGTTGGATATGCAGAATTACTGTGACAGGGCTTACCTTCCGCAGTATAGAGACGACAGGAATACGATCCTGATTTTAGATGAGATACAGACAAGCAAGAAGGTCTACAATTCCATAAGGGCAATGCGGTCAGCCTTAAAATGCGACATAGCCGTCACGGGGAGCTATCTTGGAATCGTCTTTCATACAGAAGGATATTTCCTGCCTGCGGGGACCATAACATATATCGATATGACAGCTATGAACTTTGAAGAGTTCGCCCGTGCATTTGGAGAGGCCGAATTGTTGGGCAACATAGACTTATATGGGGCCGCCAGCCAGCAGCACTACCGTAAACTGGAGAATCTCTACAGGATATACAGACAGATCGGAGGATATCCGGAGGTAGTCAGGACATATGTCCAGACAGAGAACATAGAGGAGTGCCACACGACAATCGGTAATTTGCTGAGGACTTTCAAGGAAGAGTCCCGCAACTACTTCAGCCAGCCGAGAGATGTGGAAATATTCGAAAGTGTATACACATCGGCCTTGAAGGAAATGTGCAGGGAAAAGCGAGGTACGGGCAGAGACCAATTAGAAATAATCAGGAAGCTGGCGGACAATGACACGAATCTGATGATAAATAGAGATGAGGTCGCCAACGCGATAACATGGCTGATTTATACAGGCATGATAGCCACATGTGATTTAGCGGTAAATGGAGATATCAAAAACATCAGTAAGGACAGGAGGCTATATTTTTCGGACTGCGGAATCGTGGCATACTTGACAAATAGGACGCTCGTGGACAGCAGCTCCCTTGAGGGATTGTTGACCGAGACTTTTGTATTTAATGAGCTGCGGTATCTATTCGGACAGAAATCTGTCGGAAATAGGGTGATGGGCGACAATGTATGCTTTTCGACCTGCGGCGCATATGAACTGGACTTTATGCTGGCAAGCTCAGACAGAACAGTGTATGGCATAGAGGCAAAAACCACGAAAGGCAATCCATTGTCCCTGAGAGTGTTCATCGATAAGCATTATATAGACAGAGGGATAGTCGTAAAGCCCGGAGGACACGGCGACAAGTTCGACACCATCCCCATATATGCAGTAGGCTGCAGATTTCCCTATGAATAGGAATCAGGGAGAATCAGAAAGAATCTGAGCTACAAGCGTAAAGAAAGGCGGAGACCACAATGGAACAGCTACAGACAGCAATCGAAGCAATCACCAGGCGCAGCAAAAAGTTCCCCCAGGAGGAATTCGAAACCATATGTGCCAACAAAGAGGAAGCGATTCCCTGCTTGCGCGGCGCCATCGAGAAAGCCATCGCGGAGGGCGAAAATCTGGACGGGGACTATCAACTGCACTTTTATGCAATGTTCCTGCTGGCCCAGTTCCAGGACAGGGATTTCTTCCCCAGGATGATGGAGCTGGCATGTCTGCCGGAGGATACGGTGGATTTCCTGATGGGGGACGCCATGACAGAGAGTCTGCCGACTCTCCTGTACAATATGTACAATGGCGACATCCGGCTCCTCAAGGATGCCGTCTGCTCCCCCGATGTGGGCGATTATGTCAGGTCCGGGCTGCTGAGGGTCATGGGCCAGCTGTATCTGGACGGGACGCTGGGGAAGCAGGACTGGCAGGATTTCCTGCGGCAGATTGTATATGGGGAGGAGATTGGGGACTATGTCTACACCGCTTTGGCAGATGTGATCTGTAGATGCCATTTTGTGGAGATGCTCCCGGAGATATACAGGCTTTATGAGGATGACCGGATAGAGGGGAGGGCCATCGGCGGATATGACGAATGTGTGGACGAAGTGTTCACATACCGGGACAGCCGGGAAAATTTCTGCAAGTCCCCTGTCCAGGCAGTTCAGATGCTCAGGGGATGGGCTATGTTCGATGACCCGGAGGCGGAAAAGAGGAGCAGGGAGCTGGAGAAGAATTTCTCTCAGGCGCTCAGGAAGCTGGATCAGGAATTCAACAGGACAGAGCCGAAGCGCAAGATTGGCAGGAACGACCCATGTCCCTGCGGAAGCGGGAAGAAGTATAAGCAGTGCTGCCTGAACAAGCCCAAATCGCCGCTGGATTTGGTCGAGACTCCCCAGGAAAAGGCCAGATGGCTGAAGGAGTATCCAGAGGCGAGGCAAGGCGGCGATGGGGACAGGATTTATCTGGAGGATTGTTTCAGCCACGAAAGCATCGAAATCGACAAGCTGCTGTACCTTGCCCTGAAGCACCGGGCGATTCCCATCTGGAGGAGGGAAGAGGAAAGCGTGGTACATAACCGGAGGCGGGTCTATCTCTCTGCTGCGTATGAGCGGTTCCGGACATTGCTGGAGGAGGAAGGGATAGAGTCCTTCCAGGCGTATGACAGAAAGCATTCCATCCATTACCACTGCCAGGACTGGCTGGAGGTATTGGAAGAGTTGCTGGAGGAAGAGGATCCGGAGGGAATCCTGGAGGATGTCCGCGGGCTTTTCGGGAAGATGGGAAAATAATCTGAATATTCCTCGAATGCCCATAAATCCCCAAAACCAGTTGTCTTTTCCCTGATTTTATGGTATACTTGCACAAGTTTTGATAGATTAGATAAGCCCCATGGCTGAAGGGCCATACGGGCACGTCGGCATATGCCATAAAGGAAAAAACGGGAAAGCGTTGGGATGACAGATGGAGAGCAGAATTCGGGAAATATCCGCGATTCGGGTGACGATTGGGCGGGCGAAGCTGGCAAGGGATGAAAGAAGCGTCGTAAAGATATTCGAGGTGTTGGAGAAATGCCTGATTCCCTGCGAGTGCATGGCAATCAACATTGACTGGCTTGCAATCGTGGTGAGAAAGCCGGAGAGCGGAAAGATAGACGGCTTCATTGCCATGCTGAGGGAGGAGCTGGACGCTACCACGATTGATGTGAACGGGGAAGTGCGGCTGCTCTACATCGAGCATGGGCGCTTCAATACCCGGAGGATCGGCATGATTGTCTCCAGCCTTTCCATCCAGGACATCGATATCAATATGCAGCGCTATGTGCGGTGCGAAGACAGGTTCGTAATCGGCGTGTCCGTGGAGGATGTGGGCAGGGCCCACCGTATCGTCAGGGGACTGCTGGATTCCGATTACAGGATTTGATTCCAGGGCCAGATGGGGGAGCTCATCTGGCCTTTCTGAAATAGTATTTATAATATGTCCCGTCTACCACTTGCTCCGGCCGGTATTCTTCCTCCAGCCAGGACAGGAGCCAGGTGTTCGTCTGCAGTTCATAGGCAAGGGTCCCCAGATAGCTTTCCGCCACGATGACATCAGGATATTTATCCGGATTCATGCGCCAGTATTCCAGGACAGCGCTGCTGTAGGAAGGGGTAGACATGGTGGACGGCCCTGCCACTTCCACATCCTCATACAGATATCCCAGCGTATTCGCCGGAACCCCTATGATCCATACCTTGTCTCCCGGCCGGATCCACTGCTTCCACTCAGGGTAGCTGTCGCGCTCTATGCAGACGCCATCCTCATTGGAGATGATGCCCCATGCCGGTCCGCTGCGGACCACGGACAGATTCGACAGGATGGAGCACATCTGCCCCTTTCCGGTCAGAGGCGTCCTGATATAGACACATCTGAATGCCAGAAGCATCACGAGACAGATGAAGCAGCGGCATCCCCATCTCTTCATTTCAGCACAGGTGAACGCCTTTTCGATCGGTATCAGGGCCGCGATGATTGCAGGCAGCGCATAGGGCACGGAGGGGAGGAGGGGCATGTTGGACAGGAGCAGCGTGGCCAGGAACTCCAGGCTGCCGAAGGTGGTCAGGCACAGATACAGCCTTTTCTCCCCGTCTGTCAGTTTCCGTAAGTTCCAGGAGCCTGCGGCGATGACGGCCATGAAGATGAGGCTGTAGGCGGTGCGGTTCTGTAAGCTCAGGATGTTCAGGAGGAATCCGGCCAGCAGGATGCCCGCGGAGCAGAGCAGCCAGAGCTGCCGCCTCTCCTGCCCATTCCCTTCGGCGGGACGGCGGAGGGAATGCAGGAGCCTGCTCAGGACGAAGCCTGCCGCGCCCACCGCCAGAAATACCGGAAGGATCCTCAGGGCATCTTGCAGGTATCCGGCCAGCTTGTCCGTCGCGCTGACCGTGTGGGAGGGCTCCAGCGCCAGCATCCCCCTTATGCACTGCAGAAGGGTGTCCGGGCCCAGGGTGAGGAGGAAATATCCCGCCACGGCGATTCCTGCCCCCGCGCACACGCCGGAAAAAGTCAGGATGCCGCCCCGCCTGTCCGGGGAATAGCGCGCCAGCAGCGCGATGGCGCCCGGAAAGAGGACCAGGCAGGAGGGATAGGAGAGAACTGCCAGGCACAGACAGAATGCCCCCGCCGCCAGCGTGAGGCGCTTCCCTCCCCTCAGGTAGGCATGCAGACAGATAGCAGACAGCGTGGAGAACCATAGCTGCATGTTGGCGAACTCCGGCAGCGCGAAGTCCTTGGGGGAAATCAGGAAGAATAGCAGGGCGCAGCCGTAGGCCAGGGGCTTTTCCAGCTCCCGGCGAAGCGCCCTGTACAACAGGAGGGCGATGCCGCCCCGAATCAGGATTCCGCAGACCTGCAGGTAGAGCACGATGCCCGTGGTGGTCCGGAATATTTTTTCATAGATCCACATCAGGGCTGCCGTAAGGAATGCGGAGGTCTGGTGCGGCTCCCACATTTCCAGGAACATCCTGTCCCCGGAGAGCAGCCGCTGGGACATGCTGATATGGTACGTACAGTCATGGGACACGTTGGTCACTGACCAGATGAGGCCGCAGAGCAGGGCCGTCACGGTCAGGACTATATAAATCAGCCGGTGCTTCCGGGACTGGCTGTCTTGAAGGTTTCCGGTTCCTCTCATCAGATTTCTCCATTTTGCGTTCTGTTTTGCTTTCTATTAAGTATGTCGTTCCCCTGTTCCACAGTTCAGGTCCGCCTCAAATCCCCGGGGAAATAAAGCCATGGCGCATACCAGGGGAAGGGCGAAGAAGAACAGGAGCATATATCTCACCAGGATCATGGGGCCCATCAGCACCGTGAGGAGATGGAACACGAAAATCCACATCGGCGTGAACAGCCGGTATTTCCTGCGGCTCCAGAAATAGAGGAACAGGACCATGGTGCACAGAAGATGCCATCCGGGGCTCAGCAGCAGGAAGGCAAGGGGGGCCTTCTGGGCTTCCGGGTCATGGGACAGACGCTCATAGAATGCATGCAGCCCGGGCAGATAGACCCGCTCTTCTCCGGGCGGGGCCACCCTGTAGTCGAAATAGCTTCCCTTCCCGTCCGCGTGGCGGTAGCCGTCGATCAGGGCATGGGGATACCAGGCGTCCACCGTGTTGATTAGGAAGGAATTCACATAGGTCAGGGGATGGGCTGCCCCCAGCCGGATCCAGAGGCGGAAGAAATCTCCCTTATGGGCCAGGAAAGCATCCCTGTGAAAGCCCTGCTTCACGGGGTCGGACACTGTGGGCTTGTACTGCTCCAGGGACTCGCGCCCCACGAAACGGTAAAGGGCCTCCAGGTCCTCTTCCTGCAGGGAGGCGGAATCGTACCGATGGACACGGGCCATCTGCTGCAGAGGCACGGAGAGCATTTCCTCCACCCCACCCGGCGCTACGTCCAGCACCCTGTACACCGGTCCGATATAAATCAGATAGGGGACGATCGTGACCAGCAGAAACGCCACCAGATTCCGTTTATGCCTACGCCAGTCCGCCCGAGCGGATATCCCCAGGACCAGCAGCGTCAGGATGACGATGTACAGGCCGTTGTTGCGGAATATCATGGTGCACAGGGCGGCCGCGCCGAAACGGAGCATCCCCGGCCTGTCCCCCGGAAACCTGCGGTCCGCCGAGAACCGGATGGCGTATAAGAAGAAAAACAGCTCTGCCCCTGTGAAGGGCACATCCTTTGTGGCGCAGATGGAAAAAAGCTGTGCCACCGGGGAAAGGGCATAGACGGCCAGGGTCAGCATCCGGAAGGGGCGCGGCACGCCGGCCTGCGCCATGAACTCTGTCACCGCCGACAGCGCCCAGGCCAGGAAAAGCATCTGCAGGACGGCATATACCGCGATTCCCGCATTATAATTCCCTGTCAGCGCGTGAAGCCCCTCCGTAAGGCCTCCCAGCAGCAGCACATGGGCCACGGGATGGTGGGCGGTGAGCATCCCGTCGCGCACCTGCTCCCATTCATTATAGGCATCGTAGGAGAACGCGCCCGGAAAAATGGAGAACAGGGCCGGAAGCCAGCACAGGAAGAGAAGGCCCGCGCAGAGCAGACGGCTTTTCCGGCGCCCCGCCCCCGGCGCGGCTGTCTCTTTCGCGGGCCTTTCGGCTATCCGGTCGATCAGCTGCCAGAGGAAATACAGAGCCACGGCGCTGCCTGCCCCGGCCAATGCCCATTTCACGTAAAAGGCCTTATCCGTGAGGTCTAATGTATCAAAGCAATCCAGTTGACGGCCCGCCACATAGCAGAAGGCACAGAGCAGTCCGCCGATTGCGGAAAAAATCCATTTTCGCATGCGCATACGGTAAAGTACGGCACCTCCCTTCGCCATTCATTATAATGTACCCCCTGTTCTTTTGCAACATTCAAAATGGATAAAATAAGCCCTTGCTTTTTCCCGGATTGTCTATTATAATGTGAGATACAAAATATAGACAAAAAGTCCGACAGTGAACACAAGATATAGAAAACGGCCGTATCCGTTGCACTTGCGGTGCGGCTTTCTGTATGCGGCGTGTGGCAATGAAGACGGGCATTCATTGAAGAAGATTATTCATAATGAAGAGGAGCATTCATGAGGAGCGGAGAGCGTATGAGGATTCAGAAAAGAGACGGGCGCGTGGTGCCCTACGAAGAGGAGAAGATTGTAGCGGCCATCCAGAAGGCGAACAACGAGGTAGAGGAACGGGACAGGGCTGACCAGGCCCTGGTGGACGAGATCCTCACGGCCGTGCAGGACGAGGGCAGGGAGCTGCAGGCGGTGGAGCATGTGCAGGATGTGATAGAGCAGCATCTGGTGCAGCACAATAAATACGTCCTCTCCAAGAAGTACATGGTGTACCGCTATCAGCGCAGCCTCCTGCGTAAGTCCAACACTACGGACGAGTCCATCCTGAAGCTGATCCGCAACGAGAACAAGGAGCTGGCGGAGGAGAACTCCAACAAGAACACCCGCCTGGCCTCCACCCAGCGGGATTATATCGCAGGGGAGGTGTCCCGGGACGTGACCAGGCGCATGCTCCTGCCGGAGCACATCTCCCTGGCCCACGATAACGGCGTGCTCCATTTCCATGACGCGGACTATTTCATCCAACCCATCTTCAACTGCTGCCTGATCGATATCAAGGACATGCTGGACAATGGGACATCGATCAACGGAAAGATGATAGAGTCCCCCAAGAGCTTCCAGGTGGCCTGCACCGTCACCACCCAGATCATCGCGGCGGTGGCCAGCAACCAGTACGGCGGACAGTCCGTGAACATCAAGCACCTGGGGAAATATCTGCGCAAGAGCAAGGACAAGTTCACCGCCCAGCTGGACGAGGAGTTCGGGGACAGGCTGGACGCCGCGGACAAGGAGCGGATTGTGGAGCTGCGCCTCCAGGACGAGCTGCGCTCCGGCGTCCAGACCATCCAGTATCAGATCAACACCCTGATGACGACCAACGGACAGTCGCCTTTTGTGACTTTGTTCCTGCATATAGACGATGGGGACGAGTATGTGGAGGAGACCGTCCGGATTATCGTGGAGATTCTGAACCAGCGTCTGCAGGGGACGAAGAACGAAAAGGGAGTCTTCGTGACACCCGCGTTCCCCAAGCTGGTGTATGTGCTGGACGAGAACAATTGCTTAAAAGGCGGAAGGTACGACTATGTTACCCGCCTGGCGGCCAGATGCTCGGCCAAACGCATGTATCCGGACTATATTTCGGCCAAGAAGATGAGGGAGAATTACGAGGGCAATGTGTTCTCCTGCATGGGCTGCCGTTCCTTCCTGTCCCCCTGGAAGGACGAGGACGGGAATTACAAATGGGAGGGTAGGTTCAACCAGGGCGTGGTCAGCCTGAACCTTCCCCAGATCGGCATCGTCTCCGAGGGCAATGAGGAGATTTTCTGGAAGCGGCTGGACGAGCGGCTGGGCCTGTGTTACGAGGCGCTGATGTGCCGCCACAAGGCCCTGCTGGGCACGGTGTCCGACGTAAGCCCCATCCACTGGCAGTACGGGGCCATCGCCCGCCTGAAAAAGGGCGAAAAGATTGACAAGCTCCTGTACGGCGGCTATTCCACCATGTCCCTGGGCTATATCGGCCTCTATGAGCTGACCTGGCTCATGAAGGGCTGCAGCCATACCGCCCCCAAGGGCAAGGAGTTCGCCCTGCGGGTCATGGATCATCTGAAGGACGCGGCTGCCAGATGGCGGGAGGAGACAGGCATAGGCTTCAGCCTTTACGGCACTCCTGCGGAGACTTTGTGCTACCGGTTCGCCCGCATCGACAAGGAGAAGTACGGGGACATCCCCAATGTGACGGACAAGGGGTATTACACCAATTCCTATCATGTGGATGTCCGGGAGCCCATCGACGCGTTCACGAAATTCCGCTTCGAGAGCGAGTTCCAGAACAAGTCCCTGGGCGGGGCCATCTCCTATGTGGAGGTGCCTAACCTCCTGAACAATGTGGAGGCCGTGGAGGAAGTGATTCGCTTCATCTACGACAACATCCAGTACGGCGAGTTCAACACGAAGTCCGACTACTGCCATGTCTGCGGATTTGACGGAGAGATTCAGGTCAATGAGGACAATGAGTGGGAATGCCCCCAGTGCCACAATAAGGACCATTCCAAGATGAACGTCACCAGGCGGACCTGCGGATACCTGGGGGAGAACTTCTGGAACGCGGGCAAGACAAAGGAAATCAAATCGAGGGTGCTGCATCTATGAACTATGCGACGATCAAAAAGACAGACGTGGCCAACGGTCCCGGCATCCGGGTGTCCCTGTTCGTCAGCGGCTGTACCCACCGCTGCAAGGGATGCTTCAACAGCGAGGCCTGGGATTTTGGCTTCGGGCAGCGCTATACCCGGGAGACGGAAGAGGAGGTTCTGGAGGCGCTGGCTCCTGATTATATCCGGGGACTGAGCCTCCTGGGCGGGGAGCCCATGGAGCCGGAGAACCGGGGGACGGTGCTGTCGCTCCTGCAGACGGTGCGCCAGCGGTACCCGGGGAAGGATATCTGGTGTTATACGGGGTATCGCTATGAGGAGGATCTGCTGGCTTGGGCCAGGGAGGAGCGGGATGCATGTGCCTGCGGCGCGCAGAAGCGCCCGGAGGAGGAACGCGGTGGGGCCGACAGCCAGGGCGGCGGACCTGGAGCCGGGGAGGTGACGCAGCTTCTGTCTCTGATAGACGTACTGGTGGACGGCGAGTTCGTGGAGGAGCGGAAGAACCTCCGCCTGGCCTTCCGGGGCTCGGAGAACCAGCGGCTGATTGACCTGAAGGAATCGGGGCGGCAGGGCAGGACGGTGTGCCTGTGACTGCTCTCCGTGGAAAGGCTCGGACAGGGCGCCTAGCTGCTGCCCTCCCTCAGAGGGCCTTGGTCAGGAAAATTCCTTAGGATAAAAGACCGTGGGAAATCAGGCGGATGGTAAGCTGTATCATGTCCTCCATGGGCTCTTTTCGTCCGCCCTTGACCCATTGCCTGTAAATGCTCGTCAGGCAAGTGTTGATATAGATGTGCAGATAGAGCCGATTGTCGGCAGGATATCGGTCGTAGTCTTCGGCAAAGTAGGAAATGTCCCCGCTTTCAAGCTGTGTTTCGGCAATGGGGAAGTGCCCCTTGCTGTTCAAAATCTTCTCATCCAGCTTATCGGAGGACTCCGAGAATTCATAGCAGTTGCGTACTATTTTCTCCAGGTCGCGGGGAAATTTCGCGTCTTTCACCGGTTCCAGGAAGCGTTTCAGGGTGTCGGTCTGCACCCTGTGCAGCAGGTCGTCCATGGAAGCATAATGCAGGTAGAATGTCTTGCGGTTGATTTGGGCCCGCAGGGACAGCTCCTGTATGGTAATCTGCTGATAGTCCATCTCCTCCAGCATTTCCCGGAAATTCTTCTGTATCAGGGCTTCCGTCTTCTGGTAACGCAGATCGTCCTGGGGTTTTCTCATGGGCGCCTCCTTTTAATCCACATTTTTCAGAGAATGTTGATTAAGTAACAGATTCTGACAATTGACCATTGTCATGCCGATTTCTCCTGAATTATAATACAAAAATGAGGAATAAGCAATAAAACAGGAACAAAAAGACAGAGACAAAGGAAAGAGAGGAAAGACATGGGAAAAATCGAGAAGATTGAAAAACTGGCGGGCAAGGGCAAAGTGGAAAAGGTGTTGAAGTTTGTCGGCGACAAGGATAAGGAGGTCAGGCTGGCGGTGATTGCCGGTGTGGCAGGTAAGATAGAAAATGAGGATGTCCGGAACACCGTAGTGGGGCTGACGGAAGACGCGGATCCGGATATCCGCAAAGCGGCCATAACGGCTCTGGGAAACGGCAGGGGAAGCTATGTGGAGACCAGGCTGAGATATGCCTTGACCCATGAAAAGGACGAGAAGGTGCTCCAGGCTGTGAGGGACGCGCTGGCAAAACAGAAATAATCGGGGGAGCGTCAGGTTTCCGGTCTGAAAGGAGCTGAGGCAAAGGGAGGACCCATGGTGCGGTTCGGCCCTTTGCCCCGGCTCCTTCTGCGTGGGATAGGATTTGTAAGCAAGCGATATTTTGAAGGCATGATTCGCCATGGCAGGATTCAGATTTTGTTGATTATAGCGTGTAATTATGGTAACATAATTATGGAAGAGAAGGAGGTGGATGCTATGGATGCACTTAGAAAAGAAGAAATCTATACGATAGAGGATATTTTTGCATTGCCTGATGGAGAACGTGCGGAGCTGATTGACGGCAAAATCTATTATATGGCGCCACCGACATGGAAGCATCAGCGTATTTCGGGATATCTGCATAATCAGATATATAATTATATTCGAAGCAATAATGGACAATGCGAGGTGCTGGCTGCTCCATTCGCCGTATTTTTAAAGGATGACGATATCAATTATTTGGAACCGGATATTTCGGTTATCTGTGATTTAGCCAAGCTAGACGACAGCGGATGCCATGGGGCGCCTGACTGGATTATCGAGATAGTGTCGCCGAGCAGCAAACCGAGGGACTATCTGACAAAGCTATTCCAATATCGTACCGCGGAAGTCAGGGAGTATTGGATTGTCGATCCGGACAAGAGGATGACGACAGTGTATTCGTTCGAAAAGGATACTGTAGAACAATATGCTTTTGGAGAGGATATACCTGTTGGGATATATGATGGCTTTTCGATATGTATCCGGTAAAATGTCCGCAGTTCCTGTTTTATACTGCATAACGCTGAATGCTGCCTAATGTAATCATGCGAATGAACCAGTCAGCGTTATGCAGTCTGGTTTCACGGCAAGTGAAATCGTTAAGCAGTATAAGATGCAGGAACTGCGAGATTTTTCATATATGCTATTCATGGCAGCTGGTCTATCAGACGGTTGAGCTGTATGAAGAATTCATCGGCTCCCACCAGCTTCAATTTGTCATAATAGTAGACCATGTCGTATGGGGAGATGAGGAGCGTCCGCCATTCCGTAGTGATGAGGCCGTCTTCGCCCGCTTTGTTTTCGGGATGGTATTCCACGAAGCTGTTCTCGGGGATGTCCAGCCGGATGGGGCTGGCTCCCTCAGGGCAGAGTGTCTCCCAGTCTGTGGTGACGATATAATCCCGGTCCGAGGTGACCTCGATCTGAGGATGATGGGGGTAAAGCGTGGTGTATCTGCCGTCCCTTGTCAGGTCGCCTCCGGCGTATTCTTCCCATATCTGTTTCTCCGGGGCTAAATCGCAGACGGGGATGACATAGCTGCGGCCCACCTTCAGGGAGAAGTAGGAGTCTATCAGATAGATGTCGTCCTCTATCAGCACGGAAGTGCCGGTCAGCGATTCGTCCCCATACCATACTTTGTCCACAGTAAGCTCATATACCACAGAGGAGGATTGGTTGTGGTAGACCTCCCTGGGGCCGAATTTGTCATTGTATGTGTCGTAGGTGTAGCGTTTGAGGTACATGTCCGTAATCCGCCCTTCCAGGATGGCGCTGCTCTCCGACAGCAGTTCTTCGCTGAAGGGCAGAACATCCGCGGTGGACTGGCTGGAGGCGGCATATTCCAACAGGATGTCAGGCATGACCTGTCCCTGGGGAAGGGGAAGGGAGCTGTAGCTGATGGGGAGCATTCCGCTGTCCTCTTTGGATGCGGTTTCCTGGCCTGAGGCCGGGAGGGAGGCATTCGGGGCATCGCTGCCGTCAATCACGTGTTCCCCGGGGGCTGCCGGGCTTCCTCCGCCGTCCGTCGTGCTGCCCGAGCCTGCCAGACCGTCGGAACCATGGGCATTAGAAGTGCCGCTGTCTGATACGGAGTAATAGATATCGGAATCGGACAAGGGCACCCCGGCACCGTCCGGATGCATGCCACCGTTGCCATATTTCGTGAGCAAAAGAGCCATGAGGCAGAGAACACCTCCCCCTGCCGCCGCCCGCATGGCGATATTGCGTCTGCGTTCCTTCGCTTTCCGATAAGCGTCCCTGCGCTCCAGCACAGCGTCCGCCACTTCCCTATAATTCTTCATATACAAAGCCCTCCTTTTCAAGCTCTGATTTCAGCGACTGCTTCGCCCGATAGACGAGATTCTCAATCTGCCGTCTGCTCTTATGCATGACTGCCGCGGCCTCCCCGTTGTCGAAGCCCTCCAGATAGACCAGGTACAGGACCTGCCGGTATTCGATTTTAAGCCTGTCCAGGGCCTGGTACAGGAGGATTCTGCGCTCTGTGCGCAGGTACAGCTTCTCCAGGCTCTCCTCCTCCCCGGCCAGCCGCTCCAGCTCCTCCGCAGGGATGGGAGAGAGCCTGGCGCTGTGCCGCAGATAGTCCATGGCCACGTTGCGGCCGATGGCGTAGAGCCATGTCCTGAAGGCGCTGCGCCCCCAGAACCTCGGCTTCCTGGTGGCCAGCTTCACGAAGGTCTCCTCCATCAGCTCCTCAGCCGTGGAGATATTCCGCGTGAAGCCGTTCAGGTACAGAATCAGCCCGTCCTTGTAATCTCTGATAATCTCGACGATACCTTCATCATCACCATCAAGGAAACGGCGGTAGCTACTGGCACCGTTGTCCATTGATTTCTCCCCCTTTCTGTCTGTTAGACGGGTGTGCGTGGGAATTCTCTCAGGAATTTCGGGAGAAAGTTTTGGATTTCTCCTTTCTTTATCATAACGCAGATTCGCGAGTATGGAAATGGACAGTTTTTCCGATGGGCTGGGAAGCATTTTGATTGTGATTCAGACATATAATAAGATTTTTATATAAAAAGATTCATATAAAAAGAAAAAATATGTATTTTTGTATTGAAATATCTCTTATAATGAGATATGATGGAATCAAGCAAATTATGATGTAACAGGGCAAGCCGAAAGGGAGGTGCATGTCATGACGAAATATGTAGAAAATATCAATTCCTATCTGTCCCATCGAAAGATAAAGCAGACCTACATCAGTCTAAAGACAGGAATCGATGCCAAGAAGCTGTCCCGGATCCTGACGGGGGCACAGGACATAGGCGCTACGGACATGGAAAAGATTGCGGGAGCGCTGGGAAAGAAAGCGGAATTCTTCCTGAGCGATAGTTTTCGCATGGAGCCGATGCCGGACCTGGAGCCGGAGAAAGTCTTCTTCTATGCGCAGAAGCCTACGCCGGAGCAGGAGCGGATTGCGGAAAAGATGCTCAAGCTGCTGGAGAACATTGACGAGGTCATGAGCGCAAGGATTCGTTTTCTGAATATCGCGAAAGGGGCAATGGATGAACATTGAGCGTCTGAGGAAGATAATGGCGTACAGCGAGGCGAACAGGGATAAGGCCCTGGCCAGGGTAAAGGATTTCTGCGCTTACGCTGGCATGAACAGCGATGAGGATGTCCGGGATGTGCTCCAGATTGTAAGGCCGGTTTTGAAAAAGAAGGGATTTCTGGTCTTCGAGATTCCCATAGACAACGATGATATAGGAGCGCTGTGCTATCAGGCGGGCGGGATGGGCTATATCATGATAAACTCGTCGCTGCCAAAGGCCAACGTGAATTTTGCTATATGCCATGAAATCTATCATGTGTTCTACCAGGAGCAGGAGAGCGATTTCCGGTCAAAGGCGGAGCTTGTGGACGGCTATTCTTATGAGCATGAGGAGGAATACGCGGCAAATCTCTTTGCGGGGATGCTCCTCATGCCGGAGGCCAATTTCAGGGGCATGTATGATTTCTTCAGGAAGGAGTCGGAGGGAAATGAGTGGGATACCATCCTCCGGTTGATGAACTATTATCAGATGCCTTACATGGCGGTCCTGATACGCTGCTATGAGCTGGGGCTGCCGGAATCCAACTATGTCCCGGAGGCCTTTCTGCAGGTGGACAGGGAGGCCGTAAGGAGGCGCTTCCTGGAGCTGTGGCTGGATGAGGCCATCCTGCAGGCTGACTGCAGGGACGATTTCCCGCGTCTGGAGAGGATGGTGGAGGAGTTTGGCAGGGAATATATTCTGGGTTCCTATATTAATGAAAGGACATTGTCCATAGTGCTCCGGAATATGAAAACCCTTTACCGGGAGATAAAGGGGGCGTAGCGGATGGGGACAGTCTATACGGAAGAACCGCACAACTGGAATGAAATCCAGCCCTATGTACGGACAGACAGGGGAGAGTTCGCGAAGGAGGTCCTGGCAGGTCGAAAGTGCTTTTTCTATGACACCTGTTCTTTCAGGAGGCATGCGGGCATTGGGGAGACATATGTCAAAAGCTTGCTGAACTATATGAAAAGGCAGGAGACGATGGTGGTCATAACCAGGTGCGTCCTGATGGAGCTGGTATCCCAAAGGGGTATCCTGAACCAGGAATACATGGATTACTGCAGGTGGATGGAGGCATTCGGGATACCGGTATTCCTGATTTATGAGGAAGATATCTTCTCCGTGATGGAAATCTGCTATGGCACGAACGCCAGAATGAACAGCCTGCTTAGCTGGGCGGTGAGGATGCTGAAAAGCCCCGCCAGCACCATCACGAGAGTGCTGGAGGAGGACAGGAGTCTGCGGGATGAGGTGATAGGCGGGAAAAATGCAGACAGGGGAGGCCTCTACAGGGATTTTTTCGCAAAGATAAGAGGGAATAAGGAGCCACAGGACAATCTGGGGGAGGAGCTGCTGGCCGTCTGTCTGTACATCCTGTCCCAGCTTCCCGGGGAGGAGGACGGGAAATTCAGCATCATCACCGATGACAAAGGCGCGGCCCGAAGGATAGACGAGCTGTTTCGGAGGACGAACCGGGGCTTTGGAGGGAGCAGGATCATCCTGTTCAGCACGCCTAAGCTGGTGCAGATTCTGTATGAAGAGGGATTTATCAGGGATGAATGCGCTATCCGGGCCTGGCTGAGGGCCGGGACGGTGGGGAATATATCGGTTCTGGGGACACGGGTCTATGATTTGAGGAGCAATGAGATATCCCTTGGCTGCCAGGAGCTTGCGGGACTCATTGTGGAGAGGGGGATTCACATCACATTCTGATGGAATGAAGGGCTTGCCCGTAAACGGCATCCCGGATTTCGGAAGAGCAATTGCGCAAATCCCCGTTCCATGCTATACTGAAACGCAGGGAAAGGCCCTACGGGAAAGAGAGGGAATGATAATGGCTGTAAACGAATCGGCAGAGAACTACCTGGAGACCATCCTGATATTGAGCAAAAAGCGCCCTGTAGTCCGCTCCGTGGATATCGCAGAGGAGCTGAACTTCAAGAAGCCCAGCGTCAGCGTGGCCATGAAGAACCTGCGGGAAAAGGGGCATATCACCGTGGACAAGTCCGGATTTATCACACTGACGTCTTCCGGCAGGGAGATAGCGGAGATAATCTACGAGCGCCATCAGTTGCTCTCGGCCTGGCTGATGCAATTGGGCGTGCCGGAGGAGACGGCGGTGGAGGACGCATGCAGGATTGAGCATGTCATCAGCAGGGAGAGCTTTCAGGCGATTAAGGCCCATGTGGGGAATGCGGTTTCTTAGCTAAAAAGGATGAAAAATGGAGGACAGATCATTGCACATTAGAAAAAAATCATGCTTAGGACTCGGATTGACAGGAATGCTTCTTTTGACCAGCTGTTCCATCGGAATCGGGAAGAAGGCCGTACTGACTTATGACGGATCTTTGGAACTGGAACTGGGGAAGACCAAGATAGCAGAGGTCGTGGAAGCGGGATTCACAGATAAATATTCTCATGATGGGAAAGCCCAGATTGACGGCAGCTCATGGGAGAATTTCTATGCCATGAAGGGCGACGTCACTTATGGAACCATGTATGCCGCCAATAAGGGCTCACAAAAAGTCGCTTTTGAAGATGGGAAGGTATTCCGTGTCGTGATTGATTATCAAGATCCGGACTATGCCACAGGGGAGATCCTGATAAACGGCGTGAATTATGAGGGATATACCAGAGACCAGATCAAGGAAGCCATGAACGGCGCGGAGATGACCTTGGACAGCGAGACTTATCTGGACTTTGAGGACGGCAAATTCGAGTATACGTTTCATTTTGAGGACGGCTCGGAGACTGTGTGCAGCATCAGCATAGATGACGGTACGGACTGGGAGTTGGTTATCAGATAAGGAGTTTTCTGAAAAATCATTGCCGTATCATTTTATACTGCTTAACGATTTCGCTTGCCGTGAAACCAGACTGCATAACGCTGACCGGTTCAATCGCATGATTACTTAAGCAGCATTCAGCGTTAAGCAGTATAGATAATAGACGAAAAGATGCCGAATCCCATGACGGGCGTGGACGAGCCTGAAATGGCCACGGTGAAAGAGAGGGAGATCAATCATGAAAACGTATCTGAGAGATTTTTTCGAGGAATTCTCGTATCCGGAGGAGGCACGGGCCGCCTTTGAGCAGGCCTATGACATAATTGCGGCAGACGCCGCATTGGAGAGCGGATTCCAGGCGCTCCTGCAATCCTACGCCAGCGACAAAAACATGGACTACGACCAGGCCTTCAAAAAGATGGCGGAGATATCCGCCGGAGCAGGCATCCATGAATACACGGGGAATTTCCTGATGCTGGCCTGTTTCTCAAAGACCCTGCGGGAGTATTACAGGCAGGAGGGGATAGACGTGCAGATCTGGCGCACCTCCATGTGCGACCTGAAATGGAAGCTGGACGAGTGCAGATGCGTATACGGCATCTGGGGCACCTTTGTGCCGGGATGGTACGGGGGATTCTTCAACATGACCCGCTTCGGCTTCCAGAAGCTGCAGTTCGAAATCGTACCCTTCCGCTACCATTACGAGAAGGACGGCATCGTGCTGAACCCGGAGAGCCCTGTCCTGAACACCCACATCCCCCGGACGGGAGAACGGCTTGACCCGGAGAGCGTGCGCAGATCCTATGAGCTGGGAGCCGCGTTCTTCAAAGAGAGATTCCAGATAGACCCCGTGGTCTTCGTATGCCACTCCTGGCTGCTGTTCCCCCGCAACAGGGAGGTGCTCTCGCCGGATTCCAACCTGTATTCCTTCATCTCCGGCTTCGACATCCTGGAGGTGGAGGAGGCTGACGATTATTCGGAGGTCTGGAGGCTGTTCGACGTAAACTACGAGGGTGACGTGGAGAAGCTGCCCCAGGACACCTCCTTCCGCCGGGCCTATGCGGACTGGATCCGGAAAGGGGAAAAGACAGGCTGCGCATACGGCGTGCATATGCTGTAGGCGGATTTTTGGGTACATATTCCGGATTTTGGATATTCCGGATTCTGGCCCGGGCGGCCATATACGGCGATATTTTTGACAGGACGGATATGGCTCCCCCCCCTGTCTGCCGGATTTACGGCGGATGGAGGCGGGATTTTTTTGTTTTCGATTTTCGGGAAAAATTTGAAAACAGTCATTGGCAACAGATTAAAGTTAGCATATGCTAACTAGGCGGAAAGTGAAAATCATTCTCAAATAGAGCTGCGGGAGCAGGGAAGGCCCGGGCTGCATGGGAAAGGAAGGTGGAAGCATGCCATTGTCATTGATTCCCGCAGGGGAGCGCAATGTGATCAAAAAGGTGGGCGGCAGGGAGGAGACCAGGAGATTCCTGGAAAACTTGGGCTTTGCAGAAGACATGGCAATCAGGATTGCGCTGGCAGGGAACCCGAATTGCGGCAAGGCCACATTAGTCAATGCCCTCACCGGTTCCGACCAGTTCGTGGGGAACTGGCCGGGGGGACGGTGGAGAAGAAGGAGGGGCGGCTGAAAAAGTCCTACGCTTCGGGAAGAGCCGAAGAAATCATCATATGAGTGGCTGACAGTGCTGGTAAATACAGGAATTCTGGGAGTTATAGGATATGTCGGCATGATGGCAGGCGGTATCAGGAGTTTTTTGGGTGAGAGAAAAAAGAATGCTTATGTATGTGCCTGTGGGTTTTGTCTGCTGGCGTATACGGTAAATAACTTTTTCAGTTTCCAACAGGCGATGAGTACGCCTACGATTTTTGCGCTGTTTGGGATGGGCAGGGCATTCCAGCGTAACTTAGCTGGAGGCGCTGAAAGGCCCGACAAAAGGAAAATAAAGTGAATACAAGGACAAATAAAAGATGCGGAAGCCGGGAAAAGGACTTCCGCATTTTTTGGTAATCCGGCTGCGCGGAAGTCCCTTTTATAGCGTTCAGTGTCAGACAGATTCTGTATTTCAAAAAGAAACAAAAATAGGGGGTGGTAGAAAAGCGAAAACTGGAGTAAAATAGAAAAGAATGTTTCAAAATATTGGATAACGGAGGGCACCATGAGACTGTTGGATCTGTTAGAGGGGATAAGCTGGGAATGCCTCCAGGGGAAGCGTTCCATGGAAGAAGAGCATTCCAAAGAAGAACATTCCATGGACAAAGAAGTGTCGGCGGTGGTCTATGATTCCAGGAAGATCGTGGAAGGCTGCCTTTTCATCTGCATAGAGGGCGTCAACTTCGATGGCCACGCCTTTGCGGCCGAGGCCGCGGAGAAAGGGGCTGCGGCCCTGCTGGTCTCCAAGCCCGTGGAGGGCCTGGAAGATAAAGACATTGCTGTAATCAAAGTGGAAGATACCAGATACGCCATGGCCTTCGTCTCCGCGGCCTGGTTCGGCCACCCCGCAAAAAAGTTGAAGACGATAGGCATCACGGGCACCAAGGGCAAAACCACCACCACCTACCTGGTGAAGTCCATCCTGGAGAACGCAGGGCTGAAGGTGGGGCTCATAGGCACCATAGAGACCGTCATTGGGGACGTACACATCCATGCCGAGAACACCACCCCGGAATCCTACATTTTACAGGAGGACTTTGCAAAAATGGCGGAGGCCGGGCTGGACGCGGTGGTGATGGAGGTGTCCTCCCAGGCCCTGAAGCTCCACCGGACCCAGGGCTTTGTATTCGATTACGGCATCTTCACCAACCTGGAGCCGGATCACATCGCGCCGGGAGAGCATGAGAGCTTTGAGGAGTACATGGAATGCAAGGGGCGGCTGTTCAGGCAATGCCGGATCGGCATCGTCAATGGCGACGACGGCCATGCAGGCGACATTGTGGAGGGCCGCACCTGTGAACTGGAGACCTATGGCACCGGAAAGGATGCCATGCTGCGGGCGGAGAACCTGGAGTTGGTGCACGTCCCGGGAGAGCTGGGGGTGAACTTCCATGTGGCGGGCCTGATGGATTTCGACGCCCATGTGCCCGCGCCCGGACGGTTCAGCGTATACAACGCCCTGTGCGCCATCGCCATCTGCCGTCATTTCCAGGTGGGCATAGAAGATATCCAAAACGCCCTGCGGACGGCCAGGGTGAAGGGCCGCATCGAGCGGGTGAAGATTTCCGACAGATTCACGCTGCTGATAGATTATGCCCACAACGCCATGGCCCTGGAGAGCCTGCTGTCCACGTTGAAGGAGTATGAGCCCAGGCGGCTGGTGTGCCTGTTCGGCTGCGGCGGCAACCGCTCCAGGCAGCGGCGGTACGAGATGGGGGAGGTCAGCGGGCGGCTGGCGGACTTCACGGTAATCACCTCCGACAATCCGCGCTTCGAGGAGCCCCAGGATATCATCGAGGACATCAAGACCGGAATCGGGAAGACAGAGGGGCGTTACGTGGAGATCTGCGACAGGAGAGAGGCCATCGCCTATGCAATCTCCCATGCGGAAGAAGGGGATCTGATCGTCCTGGCGGGAAAAGGGCATGAGGACTATCAGGAGATCAGGGGGGTGAAATACCCCATGGACGAGCGGGTCATCATAGAGGAGCTGCTGGCCGGAGGGCTGGAGCATATCTGATCTTACGTGGATCGATTCCTTCGCAGCCGGGCTGCGGGGAGTTTCAGTATCATGAGGGCATGGGATGAAGAGAGCCAAACTGATCCGGCTTGTTTGTGACATATGGATTGTCGTTTTTGTTCTTGGATTTATCCTGGCATTGTCCTGGTATCTGGGCGGTTCTTTTGAGACAGCCCCGACAGAAGAGCAGCAGGAAAAAGCGCGGATAGGAGCCGCGGCGCTGACGGCAGTGGCGGGCGCGCTCTGTACGGTGGGCATTGCGGTCAGGATAAAGCTGGGACAAAGGGGAGCGAAATGGAAGAAAAAAAAGAATACTACGCAGATGTCATCGTAGACATCTCCCACGAGAAGCTGGACAGGCCCTTCCAATACCGCGTCCCCGACAGGCTCCGGGACAGGCTGGAGACAGGGGCCTGTGTGACGGTTCCCTTCGGAAACGGAAATAAGCTCCTAAAGGCCTATGTGGTGGGCATAGGGCAGGTCTGCAAATATGACCCCGCTAAAATGAAGGAGATCCGCGGCATCGTCCAGGGCGGCACAGGCGCGGAGGACAAAATGATCGCCCTGGCCGCATGGATTCGGAAGAACTACGGCTCCACCATGATACAGGCCCTGAAGGTGGTGCTCCCCGCCAGGCGCTCCGTGAAGCGGCTGGAGCACAGGACGCTGCAGCGGGCATTGGGCAGGGAGGAGATCGTCTCCTTGCTCGGGGAAAGCAGGCGAAAAAAGCAGGTGGCCAAGGAACGCCTCCTCCGGGAGCTGGTGGAACAGGAGTCCATCCCCTACGAATGGGTCACGGGAAAGCTGGGGGTGTCCGCCCAGACCGTGAAGAGCCTGGAGCGGGCGGGGGCCGTCCGGGTCATCAGCACCGAAACCTTCCGCAATCCCGTCAGCCTGGCCGCCACCCGGGAGCAGAAAAAGCTTCTGAGCGACGCCCAGCGGCGGATCGTGGAGGAAGTGATGGGCGACTTCGAAAGCGGCCGCCCCGACACCTACCTGCTCCACGGCATCACCGGAAGCGGCAAGACGGAGGTCTATATGCAGCTGGTCTCCGAGATGGTGGAGCGGGGCAGGCAGGCCATCGTGCTGATACCGGAGATCGCCCTGACCTACCAGACATTGCTGCGCTTCTACAACAGATTCGGCGACAGGGTCAGCATCCTGAATTCCAACCTGTCCCCCGGAGAAAAATACGATCAGTGCGAACGGGCCAGGAACGGGGAGATCGACGTGATCATCGGACCCCGTTCCGCGCTGTTCGTGCCCTTCCGGAACATCGGCCTGATCATCATGGACGAGGAGCACGAGGGCAGCTACAAGAGCGAGGCCTCCCCCAAATACCACGCCAGGGAGACGGCCATCCAGGTGGCCAGGCTCCACGGGGCCAGCGTGCTCCTAGGCTCCGCCACGCCCTCCCTGGAGTCCTACTACCGGGCCGAGACCGGGGAATACAAGCTTTTCACCCTGAAAGAGCGCCTGACAGGGGGACAGCTCCCGAAAGTCCACACCATAGACCTGCGCAGGGAGCTGAAGGAGGGCAACCGCTCCATCTTCAGCCGCAAGCTCCAGGAGCTTTTGGCGGACAGGCTCTCGAAACAGGAGCAGAGCATCCTGTTCCTGAACCGGCGGGGCTACGCGGGCTTCGTGTCCTGCAGGTCCTGCGGCCATGTGATGAAATGCCCCCACTGCGATGTGTCCCTGTCGGAGCACAGCGGGGGGCGGGGTGGGCAGGGGACATTGATGTGCCATTACTGCGGCTATCAGGAGCCGAAACCGAAGGTCTGCCCCAAATGCGGCTCTCCCTACATCAGCGGCTTCAAGGCGGGCACCCAGCAGATAGAGGAAAAGCTGAAAGAGATGTTCCCCGGGGTGCGCACCCTGCGCATGGACGGGGACACCACCCGGACGAAGGACAGCTATGAGCGGATTCTGTCCGCTTTCATGGGGGGCGAGGCGGATGTGCTGATCGGCACCCAGATGATCGTGAAGGGCCATGATTTCCCCAGGGTGACGCTGGTGGGGGTGCTGGCGGCAGACCTGTCCTTAAGCGTGGGGGACTATCGGGCCGGGGAGAAGACCTTCCAGCTGCTGACCCAGGCGGTGGGCCGTGCGGGGCGGGGAGAGCTTGCCGGGGAGGCGGTGATCCAGACCTACCAGCCGGACCATTACGCCGTAATCCATGCGGCGGCCCAGAACTACGGGGGCTTTTATAAGGAAGAGATCATCTACCGGGAGATGATGGGATATCCCCCTGCGGCCCATATGCTGGCGGTACAGATATTCGCCAGGGTCCAGGATCGGGGACAAGCACTGGCAGACAGCCTAGCGTCCGTGACAAGACGCAATTTCGCCAATCTGCCAGGGCCGGACGCCGGAGGGAGCCCTTCGGGAGCCTGCGGGGAGAGGCAGGGGCTGCAGATCGTCGGCCCTGCGCCCGCGTCCATCGGCAGAATTAATGATATTTTTAGATTTGTCTTCTATGTGAAATGCGCAAAATATGATAAACTGGTACAGATAAAGGATTTGCTGGAAGAGGAAATGCAAAAACGCCAGTCCGCGGATGAACTGGTGCAATTTGATTTCAATCCCATGAATACAATGTAAAGGAACAATCGGAGGGGACAGTGAAATGGCAATCAGGAACATACGGGAGATGGGAGAAGAGGTTCTCTCAAAGAAATGCAAGCTGGTGACGGAGATGACGCCCCGCACCAAGGAACTCATCGAGGATATGCTGGACACCATGTATGAATCCAACGGCGTGGGTCTGGCGGCGCCTCAGGTGGGGGTGCTGAAGCGCATCGTGGTGATAGATGTCACAGGGGAGGATCCTTACATCTTCATCAACCCCAGGATTGTGGAGAGCAGCGGCGAGCAGACGGGGATGGAGGCCTGCTTAAGCGTGCCGGGCAAGACGGGACAGGTCACCAGGCCCAATTATGTCAAGGCCGTGGCCCTGGACGTGAACATGCGGGAGTTCGAGGTGGAGGGAACGGAGCTCCTGGCCCGGGCCATCTGCCATGAGCTGGATCACCTGGAGGGGCATCTGTACGTGGAGAAGGTGGAAGGGCCGCTCCAGGATGCGGTGGAAGAGGACGACGAGGAGTAAAGCGTGAGAGGAAGTTCCAGGTCTGCAGGGTACAAGGGCTGGCGGAGGAACGGATTCGCCCTGCTTAGGCCCTCGCGGGGAAGAAGGTCCGGAGGGAGAGCGCTTTTGCGGGTTGCCGGAGACAGGAAGGCTGACAGGAGGTGCCGGGATGAAGATTGTTTTTATGGGGACGCCGGATTACGCGGCGGTGGCTTTAAGGGCCCTGATCGGGGCGGGGCATGAAGTGACGGCGGTGGTGACCCAGCCGGATAAGCCAAAAGGGCGGAGCAAGGAGCTGGTGCCCTCGCCGGTGAAGGCCTGCGCCCTGGAGAATGGCATTCCGGTGCTGCAGCCCAGGCGCATCAAGCGGCGGGAGGCCATAGAGGAACTTCGCGGATATCCGGCTGATGTGTATGTCGTGGCGGCTTTCGGGCAGATTCTCTCCCAGGAGATTCTGGACATCCCGCCTTACGGCAGCCTGAACATCCATGCCTCCCTGCTTCCCAGATACAGAGGGGCCTCCCCCATCCAGCATGTCATCATGGACGGGGAGGAGCGGACGGGCATCACCATCATGCAGATGGACGCGGGGATAGACACGGGGGATATCCTTTATCAGCGGGAGATCGGGATTTCTCCCAAGGACAATTATGAGACCCTCCACGACAAGCTGGCCCTGCTTGGGGGCCAGGCCATCGTGGAGGCCTTAGGGCTTCTGGAACAGGGGAAACTGGAGCCTGTAAAGCAGGACGATGCCTTGAGCTGCTATGCGCCGCTGATCGGGAAGGAGATGGGAGAGATCGACTTTTCCGGAGAGGCCCTGGCCATAGACCGCCATATCCGGGGCATGACCCCCTGGCCCAGCGCCTATACCGGCTATCAGGGAAAGCAGCTGAAGATATGGCGGGCGGAGCCTGTAGAGGCGGAGGATGTCCATGGCCATGTCCCCGGCGAGATCATACGGACGGAGAAGGACTGCGTGACCGTGGCCACGGGACAGGGGGGGCTGCGGATTTATGAGCTGCAGCTTGCGGGGAAGAAGCGGATGTTGGCCCATGACTTTCTGCTTGGCGTGAAGATGAAGCCCGGGGAAATATTGGGATAGCGTAAAAAAATGTGCGGAAGGATGCATGGGCGGATCCGGGCCGCTCTGTGAGGGCATTCTTCCGGAATTGGTTGTTGTATGTGCCGCCATGGCAGTAGGGCGGGAAAGGAGCGTTACGGTATGTTTATTTGGGACTCTACGTATCTTTTGGTGATCATCGGCATGCTGTTGTGCATGGGGGCCAGCGCCATGGTGAACAGCGCCATGAACAGGTACAGCAAGGTGCGCAATGCCAGGGGCATGACAGGGGCGGAGGCGGCCCGGCAGATTCTGAACAACGAGGGGCTGTACAATGTGCAGATCGAGTGCCTGTCCTCGGACAGCGGAGACCATTACGATCCCCGCACCAATACCGTGCGGCTGTCCGCCGGCAACTACAATCACGCCTCCGTGACGGCGGTGGGGGTGGCGGCCCATGAGTGCGGCCATGCCATCCAGCACGCCAAGGGCTATGTGCCGATCAATATCAGGTCCGCTCTGGTGCCTGTGGTGAATATCGCGAGCCGTCTGGGGATGCCGCTGATCTTCCTGGGCGTGATCCTGAGCTGGAACCAGACATTGATCCAGATCGGCATCTGGGCTTTCGCCACGGCGGTGCTGTTCCAGCTGGTG
>OFGG01000501.1_pt1 | contig 33252 bp, 32 predicted proteins | sample 1521701 | NCBI WGS metagenome assembly OFGG01 (sample SAMEA3504081, study PRJEB24116) | mouse gut metagenome | biome: mouse gut; feature: mouse-associated habitat; material: faeces | place: Denmark | collected 2011
GTCAGCGTTATGCAGTCTGATTTCACGGCAAGTGAAATCGTTAAGCAGTATAAATCATACGCTGCCCCCATCTATTTAGTGTTATCTATTGTATCATTTTTTTATTCACATTTCAATATCAAAAAAACGTACCTATTTTATCCAGAATCCAATCATCTCCATCTCTTTATTATAGCTCACGGTAAATGTGGCAGTTCCCTTTTCGAAGGCAGCCACGATTACGGCCACCGCGCATTCCGCGCCGTCCTTATCCTTCTGGCCCACCACGGAGCTGCTCTTGTACTCCTGAAAGGCTCCCTTCTGCCCGGTGATGGTCTCCATATTGGCGGCCAGGACCTCCGCCGATAGGGCGGCCTGCATCTCTTCGCCCATGAGCGCCACGCATTCCTCGTATTCCCCGGCCGTCAGATGGTCGATGGCCTCATGAGCCGCAGCTTTCACCTTCTCCTCATCGAAGTCGCCGGAAAGCTTCGTGCCGCTGCAGCCCATCAGCAGGAGCATTGACGCGGCCATGATAAGGGCCATGGAAATGCCCTTCCCGAGGATGCGGCCAAGGTTTCCTTTCTTCTTTGCAGTCATCTCCGTCTTCCTATTTGTCCTCATATTTGTCCTCCTTCTGTCCGGACTTCCTATCCCGGACGCTTATTTATTTATGCACACGCCTTAAGCACCCTTTCTCCGGCAGGCGCAGATTCCCGCCGCCAGTGTCAGGCCGCCCAGCGCAGCCGCCCAAAGCTCAATCCCCAGGACGCCCACGCCGAATACAGCCGGCAGTATCACCACCGCAGCGTCCAACACTCCGTGCAATATCACCGCCAGCGCCCAATACAGGGTGCTTCTGCCCGTCCGCACGCCGTACATGACAAGCAGCGACGCACCCACATGGAAGGCCATGGCAGAGAGCCGCTCCGCCCCGGACACCAGGACGCTTGCCCCTGTCGCCCCGAGCAGCTCTGCCTGTCCCGCCAGCGCCATCACCACACCGGCAATCATATTGAGGCCCACCAGCAGCATGGCCTCTATGCCGCCGTGGCCCAAGCCAAACGCCAGGCCGTGCTCCATGGTATCTTTCCCCTTCAGAAGATACCTGGCGGCAATCCACCGGGCCGTCTCCTCCGCCAGCCCCGCCGTCAGCCCCAGGAACAGGCCGTATCTCCAGGGATATAGCTGCATCACCGCAAACCATCCGAAGTTCGGCAGTACGAACTGCAGGACAGGTATGCGAATCAGCAACTGGCTTACCACGAATGCCGCTGCCCCCCAGGCAAAGGCTTTCCCGGTGCCCCTGCGCTTTCGCATCAGGAGCACCAGGCCTACGATCGGCACTCCGAAACATATCGCAATCCCCACAATCAAGCTCGCCACCAACATGTACCCACCTCCTGAATCAAAGACCCCGCTGCAAGCAACGGGATATCAAACTTGCAGCCCTGCAGAGCAGTATTTGACCCTCGCGGCAGTCGCCAAATGTCTGCAAGCAGCCACTTGGCTCGTTGTTCGCGGAAACAAACTTCCCCGCCGCGGACATTTCTGACGAAAGCCGCTGCGCGTCCGCCCAGATTCTGTCCGGACTGTCCGTTACCTATGCCATTATTTTAAAGTCCCCACAGCAAAAAAGCAATATGCCTTACCTAAGGTATGGCATATCGCTCCTGAAAGACAGCATCATCTCAAATCGGACGGTGTAGGCGCCTCCGCCGTCAGCATCACCCTGACGGTAAACACCCCGTCTTTCCAGTCCATCTGCATGTCCCCACCGTACTGCTCCACGGTCTGCCGGATGATTTTCAGGCCCAGCCCCTGATGCCCTGCCTGGCGGGAGCGGAATGTGCTGCCTGCCTTTACCGGGGCTGTGTCGCAGCTGTTCTCCAGGATGACGGATAGGAACTGCCGCACCCGGTTCACCCGCAGCCGGACATACTTCTCCCTGCTCTCCGCCGCAGCCGCCACCGCATTGTCCAGCAGATTGGCGAACAGGGCCGTCACGTCCATTTCTCTCATGAAATCCAGGGACAACTCCCCCACCTTCATGTCCTCTCTGACGTTTAGACGTTGCATTATCTTCGCTTTATCATTTAATATAATGTTCAGCAGCTTTTCCGAGGTGTAGTATCTCTGCTGAAAGCTATTCAGCATCCGGTGGATGTCCCCGGCGTATTTTTCCGCTATATGGGCGGCTCCATGGGAATCCTCACAGACGGCGCTGCGGGCATCACCAAAAACGTCTCCACAGGCACTTCCTCCGGCGGCATAAGGCACATCGCCACAGGTATCCCCTTCGGCGGCGCCGGAAGCCTCCCTCCCCCCATCCCCTCCCACGGCGCCACCGGCATGTTCTCTGGCGTACAGCGCCTCCATGGCCTGGATATGGTTACGGATGTCGTGAATCAGCTTCCGGGAGGCCTCGTACTTCTCCTCCTCCCGCTCGTAGTACTGATGCTGCATCCTGGCCTGGGCCCGGTAGAGATTGCGCTCGTTCTCCAGCCTGTGGTTCTCGCTCATCACGTCCACCAGCACACAGAAATAGATGTTCAGCCCAATCAGCAGCAACAGGTTGATTCCCAGCAGAACCAGCATTTCCTTCGTGGGAAAAATCTGTACCAGATACAGCATGCAGTACATATTGAAGACGGAATACAGAGGCAGCAGGACGGAGAGCGCCACCTGCCTCACGGTGATATGCCGCCCGGCCCTGCGCCCCACCGCCATGGACACCAGCAGGATCACCATGAACTCCGCCATCCTGGTGGCCGCCACCAGCAGAATATACTGGAGCTGGGGCGCATTCAGATACAGAGCCCCCTCCGCCACCAGCACCTGATACGTCAGCACTGCCGCCACATCCGTAAGCCACACCGCCACGGACAGGATGAGATAGTACAGGCAGTAAATCTTCGGCGTCCCATAGGCCCGCCATGCCACCAGCGGGAACAGGAATTGAAAAAACAGATTCACCCAGGTATTCCCCAGGCTGGAGAATGCCACACACACCAATATATAGGCCGATATGATGCCAAGCGTCCGCCCGGGCAGGCCCCGCCGGAACATGCTCTCACGCCAGGACATCCTCTTCTCCCCGGCCATGCCCCTTAGCCGCGATATGCCCTTCCGACGGGCCATCCCCTCCTGTCCGGGCGCGCCTCTCAGCCGCGATACGTCCTTCCGCCGGGGCATATCCTCCCCCAGAAGCCTGTCTTCCCGCCCGGGCAGGCCTGCATACCCTGACATCCGGTAAGCCCCGTAGAACATGCCCCCCAAGAGGAACACGCTTCCCACACAGGGAATCACTATGTAAATCAGGATTTCCACGCCGCCTGCCCCCTTTCTCCCGCCAGATATTCGTTCAATGCCCTGCGGAACCCGGCGGATTTCTTCTGGGACAGAGGGATTATCCTCCCGTCTGTAAGCGTGATTTCATACCCATGGATACGTTGTACCGCATAGAGGTTCACCACGAAGCTCTTGTGGGGCATGGCGAATCCGTAGCCCTCCATCTCCCGGGCCAGCTCGGTAATCTGGCGCTTCAAATGCCAGACCCGCTCCTCAGTGTACATCAGCACCTGACGGCTCAGGTATTCGAAACACAGGATCCTGGAGGGCACGATGTGGACAATCCCCTCTTTCGCCAGGAACTCCAGCTCCGGCTCAGGCCCCGCCAGCCCATAGGCAAGAGCCTCGTCCAACTGTGCGAAGAGCTCCTCCGCTTTCAGGGGTTTCAGCAGATAGGCGAAAGCATGCACCCCAAAGGCGAAGATGGTGTAGTCGCTGTAATTTGTGACATATATCAGCTTCACCTCCTTGTCCACCTCCCGGATGCGCCGGGCGGTCTCGATGCCGTTGGGCCCCTCCATGTCGATATCCAGCAGCAGGATGTCGTATTTCTTTCCAGCCGCCAGAAGGGCCTCCCCGCTGGTGTAGGCATCCGCGGTGAGGGGAAGCTTTTTATAGTGTCTCAGCAGCTCCAGGGTCTCCCCCAGAATCTTTTCGTCATCGTCGCAGACTGCTATCTTTATCATGCCGGGCCTCGCCCCTTCCCTGCCTTACGGCTATGAACCTTCGTATGACTATGTATCCGTCTTCATTCTTTCAAAGACATATTCCGTCTCCGTGGACAATTCCTCCCGGAATGCGTACCCCAGCCTCCTGTACCGCTTGAGCTCCTCAGGTTCCTCTATCTTTTCCTCTGCCAGGAACCGCATCATGTCGCCCCTGGCCATCTTGGCGTAAGTCCCCTTCGTCACCAGCTTTCCGTCCGATTCCTCGCAGAAGGTAATGGTGATGAACCTGTCCTTCTCTGTCAGGTATCTCTCGACACATTTCGAATATTCTTTGGAGGCAAGGTTTATCAAAAGCCCGCTGCTGTCCCGAACCGCCTGATACAGCCTGTTTCCCCAGAATTCATACAGATTCTTGTGTCCGCCCACAGCGGCCTTTGCCTGCATTTCCAGCCGGTAGGGCACAACGCCGTCCATGGGCCGCAGCACGCCGTAAAATGCCGACAGTATCCGCAGATGCTCCTGCACATATTCGTACTGTTCCCTCTCAAATACGGCGGGTGCCATATACTGGTAGGCAATCCCTTCGTAGGCCAGCACTGCCGGGGTCAGGTTCTGGCGCAAGTCCATATGTGCAATGCGGTCAAAATTCTCCCTGGCAATGCTGTCGTTGCATTTCCAAAGGCCTTGCAGCTCTTCTCCGGACTGCCCCCGCAGCCAGGAAAGAAGGCCGTCAGCCTGCTCCACGAACTGCGGCAGCCCCAAAGGCTCCAGGCTGTCCGTATCCACCTTCATCTTCTTGGCCGGTGACAAAATAATCTTCATCGCGTCTCCCTGTAAGCTTTCCGCGCCCTTGATTTTGCGGGCTTAGAAAATCTTCATTCCGTTCACACTTCGTTCAGCATCTTCTCCGGATCCTCCGCCGCCTTTACCTTGTCATTGGCCTTGATGATAATGCCCTCCTCGTCAATCAGGTAGGTGGTGCGCACCACGCCCATGGAAATCTTGCCGTAATTCTTCTTCTCCTTCCACACATCGTAGGCTTCGATGACCTTCCGCTCCGGGTCGGCCAGCAGCGTGAACGCCAGGCCGTACTTTTCCTCGAACTTCTTGTGGGATGCCACCGTGTCCTTGCTGACTCCCAGCACCACCGCTCCCTTTTCCGTAAACTGGGGATACCGCTCCGAAAAGCCGCAGGCCTGTTTGGTGCATCCCGGGGTGTTGTCCTTGGGGTAGAAATACAGGATTACCTTCTTCCCCGCGTAATCCGACAATTTGTGCATCTCCCCGTTCTGATCCGGCAGCTCGAAATCCGGCGCCTTTGTTCCTGTCTCCAACATACTTTTTTCCTCCATTTATGCTCTGTCATCGCTACATTTTTGTCATTACATATTATTACATTTATCGCTACATCTCTATCAGGCCATGCTTTTTCAGCCTGGCTTCGATGCCGCCTCTGGTTCTGCTGTGCTGCCTGGCCATTTCCGCCATGGTCATTCCTTCCTGGAACTCCTGCTTCAGCCGCTCGTCCTCCTCCTCGCTCCAGGCCGCGCCCGCCCCGTCCGGACGGTTCCTCGCCCGGTTGAACTCCGCTCTGTCGAACTTTGGCTTGGCAGAAGATTTCGATTCCTGTCGCCCGGAAAGCTTGCCATCCCCGTCGCCGTCCGCCTCATCCTCCCGGGCCTGGATGGTTGTCACCGAATGGGGGTGGGATTCCACAAAAGACTCGATGGCGCTTAGGAACCTGTCCCCGTATTTCTCCTGTTTCCTCTCCCCCACGCCGGAGACTTTCAATAAATCTTCTGCGGTTTTCGGCAGTTTTATGCACATGTCAATCAGCGTCTTGTCATTGAAGATGATATACGGCGGCAGCGACTCCTCCCTGGCGATTTCCAGGCGAAGCTTCCGCAATGCCTCGAACAGGTCGTAGCCTGCGGAGGTAAGGGCGTCCGTGCTCCTGCGGGGAGCCTTCTTTTTCTCCGAGTTCCTTCCGTCCAGGCCCCTCTCCGGTTCCTTCTCCTGGTAAATGCGCATCATCACCCGGGTGCTTTCATCCCGCAGAGGGGCGATGTCCCCCATCTTCAGCACGCTGTACTGCTCCTGGGTCTGGTATAGATAGCCCTCCTCCACCATCTGGCTGATCAGGCTCCGCAATTGGGGCTCCCTGTAGTCCTTCAGCGCCCCGTATGTCTTATACTCCACGGTGCCCAGCTCCCGCAGTCTTGCCCTGTCCGCCCCCATCAGAGTCCCCAGGACGATGGTGAGGCCATAGCGGCCCTTTGTCTCCGCCACGCAGTTGATGACCTGTTTGGCCTGGGCTGTCATGTCCTGCTCCTGGTATTCCCGGTGGCAGTTGCCGCAGTTGTCGCAGGGCGTGACGGCCTTTTCCCCGAAATAGTTGAGGATGTAGTTGCGCAGGCACCCGGCAGTCCGGCAGTACCCCTCCATGACCTGAAGGCGGCGCATGTCCCGCTGCTTTATCAGCTCCGCCTCCTCCTCGTCCAGGCCCGAGAAGTCCTTTTTCTCCAGCAGGAACCTGTCGATGACCATATCCTGGGCCGAGAAGAGCAGAATGCACTGGGACGGCTCCCCGTCCCGCCCGGCGCGGCCGGCCTCCTGATAGTAGTTCTCCATGCTCTGGGGCATGTTGTAGTGGATGACGTATCTGACGTTGGACTTGTCGATGCCCATGCCGAAAGCGTTGGTGGCTATGATGACAGGGGCGCGGTCATAGATGAAGTCGTCCTGGCTCTTCTTCCTGGCCTCATTGTCCATGCCCGCATGGTATCTGGTGACGGGGACTCCCTTTTTGAACAGGGCCTCGAAAAGCTTGTCCACATTCTTCCGGGTGGCACAGTAGATGATGCCGCTGTCCTCCGGGTGGGCCGCTATGTAGTCTATTACGAATTCGTCTTTCTTCCGGATGCTCTCCACCCGGTAATACAGGTTCTCCCTGTCGAAGCCTGTCACTGCCACATAGGGGTCGATGAGGCTTAAGATGCACAGGATGTCCTCCTTCACCTCCTCCGTGGCTGTGGCGGTAAAGGCGCTGACGATGGGCCTTTTCGGGAGGTTTCGGATGAAGTCCACGATTTTCAGATAGCTGGGGCGGAAGTCCTGTCCCCACTGGGAGATGCAGTGGGCCTCGTCCACGGTCACCATGGAGATTTCCACGTTTCCCGCAAATTCCAGAAAGTCATAGCTTTCCAGCCGCTCCGGGGCTACGTAGACAATCTTGTAGGCACCCTCCGCCGCAAGGGCCAGCGCACGTCTAATCTGCCCCTCTGTCAGGGAGGAATTGATGAACGCGGCGTGGATGCCCACCTCGTTCAGGGCCTTTACCTGATCCTGCATCAGGGAGATCAGGGGCGATATCACTAAACAAACGCCGGGCAGCATCAGCGCCGGAACCTGATAGCATATGGACTTGCCCGCGCCTGTGGGCATGATGGCAAGCACGTCACGGCCTGCCGTGATGGACGCTATGATGTCTTCCTGGCCTTTCCGGAAGGAGTCATAGCCGAAGAAATGTTTTAGGGCTTCTCTTGCGGTCATTCTGTCTCTAATTCTCCTCTGTCATTCTGGGATTTTCTGTGGCGCACCGGCCTGGACACCCGGAACCGCTCCGTCCGGGCTCCGCGCTGTCCGGGAGCCACACTGTCTGGGTGGTCGCGCTATCCGGGAGCTGCACTGTCCGGGTTCCTCAATAATCCGGGCTCAGGTATGTGGAACCGAGCCGCTTTCCTGTTCCTGCAGCTCCATTTCCTCAAAGTACTCCGGTGCTACCCTTTTCGTGAGCCATACGCCGTTCTCTGACAGATAGAACGGGCATCCGGCTCCATACATTTCACCGCTGTGTACCTTTAAGACCACCGGCTCCCCGTGACGTCTCCCCACGGTCAGGGCAGTCTTTCCATCCTTTGACAAGTGCACATAGAGACGGCTCATGGGCTTTATGCCCTCCGCCCTTATGGCTTCCAGTAACGCCGCGGCAGTACCGTGGTACAGGAATTCCGGCGGCTCCTGCTCCTTCAGTTCCACGTCCACCGGTATGCTGTGGCCCTGGTTCGCCCGGATCAGGGTCTTATCCTGGTTGAAGCTGTACCTCATCTTCTTGTCCGTGGCAACAATCTCCTCCAGCATTTCCCTGTCGATTTCCCTGCCGGTGCCGGCGACTCCCGCCAGCAGCTCCTCCACGTCGGCCCATCCGTGCTCGTCCAAGGTGATGTGGGCTTCCTGGGGCCTGTGGCGCAGAATCATGCTTATGTATATGCTCAGTCTGTCCAATTTTCCCATATGGCATCGCTTCCTTCCAAAGCCGTCCTTCTTTCGCGCCTGGCCCTATATCTTTTTCACGTAATTATAATGGCTCTTTGTGACGAGGTAATAGCGTTCCCCCGGTTCCTTCCCAAATCTCTCTGCCAGGGCCTTTCGATATTTGGCCTTATTCTTCTTAGGGCCGCTCAGGATAGCCTGGTACAGCTCCTCCGCGTCGTCCGCGGCCCAGCCGTTCCTGTGCGCCAGGAGCCTGACATAATTCACGCCCCTCTCGTGCCTGTCCTCCAGCAGCAGCCCTCGCAGCGTCTCCTTGTCTTCTTCGTCCAGATCCCTGAGCCGCCGGTACTCCTCTGCGCCTGCCGTCATGCCCTCAAAGGCGGTCAGCGCTCCGTACAGCAGGCCATTATCCATGATGTCCACCGATTTCAATAATGCATGGAGGAAATCCTCGTCGGACGCAGCTTTCTCTGGCTCCTCCAGGGCCGCTTCCCTTTCCCCGCGGAACGGCCCTGCCGCAGGAATCGCCTCCCCTGGCTCTTCTGTCCTCTTCGCCATAACTGTTCCCTTTTTGGATATGGCGATTCCCCTTTCCTTCCAATATCTGACTACACAGTTGTAACCGTTGTCCCTGGAGACGATGATGTATTCGGCGGCCTCCCCTTTGGAAATCTTCGCCCCAAGCTCGGTGACGAGCTGGAAGTCCAGGGCATTATTCCCCTCAAAGCATCTTATCCACTGCACCCTGCCCATGCCGTGCCGCATCAGCTTGTACACGCGCTCGCAGTTTATGTGGGTGCTCTTGCCTGTGTAGAATACGAAAATGGCGTCCCTCTGGTCTATGGTGTCCAGAAGGTCTACCCATTCATCGCTGATGTTCTCGCTGTCTATCAGGTATATCCTGTCGTATGCCGTGGGCGCCTCGGAAGGGTTCTCTTCCGTCTCCGACGCTTCGCCTGCCGAATCAATCGCAGTCTGTGTCACAAGGTTCTCTTCCATAAATTCATTCTCTCCTCAATTATTTTTTTAAGGATGCGGGGACGCTTTTCTGCCATAAAAATAGCTTTTTCCATGGAATGCATTTTTTCCATGGAATGCCTCTCTTTTATGGAATGCCCCTCTTCCATCATAAAGCATGGCACAATCTCTCCATTGCACTCTGTCGATTTCAGTTCTCTGGGTACAGGCTGCCGCCCGGCAGAAAATTCGGAACAATGGAATACCCTTCCCGAGCCTTCCATTGCCATGAATTACAGAAACAGCACTACCGCCTTCAGAATGCTTCAGACTTTTATTCCCTGCTTCTATTAGGGTAACATGGCCAGGGCGGAATTGCAAGGGAAAATTTCAGAGAATGGCTGTGAAATATGACGTGCAGTTGTCATATTCAATGTGATATAATGACAGAAGTTACAGTGGGCAGGGGAGTGGGACATTATGGGAGAAGGGCATTCTGTAGGAGAAATGCATCCTGTGGGAGAAATGCATCCCATGGGAGAAATGCATCCCATGGGAGAAATGCATCCCATGGAAAAAGAGAATTTCATAGAAGAAGTGTATTTCATGGAAGAAGAGCATTCCGTGGAAAAATACAGGCTGTTGTGCAAGCTGGTTCAAAAAGAACAGTTTGGCACAGAGATGACGCAACAGGAAAAGGACGCGGCTGTCCAATCTTTTCTGGCGGCCAGAAGCCAGCCGGATGAAATCCTCCAATATAAGAAGCGGATGCGGGTAAGTCCAGCGGAGGACTGCCTCTATCCGGATTACTATCTGCCGCCCTGTGACGGGGGCAGGAGACTCCGCCTCGTGCAGGGCTATCTGCCGAAGACCAATCTCTTATATGCCAATCACTGCGAAGCGGAAATCCTCCGGCTGCTGGTCAGGTTCGCGCCGGAGCATGCGTCCGTGAAGGATATGGTCCGCCATACGCTGGAGCGGTTCCGGAAGACCTGTTTCGGGAATTTCTGTACGCAGGGGGAGTGCGTCGCCACAGGGATATGCGTGCTGCGCCTCCTGGCGTCCGTCCGGCCTGTGGATGAGGCATGGATAGATAAGCTGCTGGGGCCTCTGGGGGAGAGGTTCCTTGCCTTCGGGCCCGGGCAGGCGGCGTCCCAGAAAGGGATTCCCCTCTCCTATCTGCTGATGGCCTTCACGGATATCGACAATGAGAAGACGCGGAGCCTCCTTGGGCAGAAAAAGGAATGGCTGGTGCAGCTCCTGAGAAAAGGGTGGATTACCGGACGGCTGTCCAACGGCAAAATCTCCGACGGTGATACCTATAATCTGCTCGGCAAATATATCATCCGAAACGCGGTCTGTACTCTGCCGGAGTATCCTGAGAAGGAAAGGTACAGGATTTATGTGGATGACGCAGAAGGACGATGCTACTGCGATATACCATGGAAGTAGGGAATGCCCGCCTTCCATACTCTGGCTGCTGGAAACCGGAAATCCGGCAGTGCGGCACAGAACCAGGTCAGAGCCGCTTGGCCAGGAGGACGACCCGGGCGAAGCCTTCCGGTGGATTGCCAATCAGTATCCTGGGTGATATGCGCCTTTCTTTTCTGTTGTTCCCTAATCGGATTCTCTCCGGCCTAGATAAGCGCGGCAGCATATTCGCTTATCCCATAACCAAGCAGCTTCATGATTTTCAGTTCGTCTTCCGCATCTGTAACGGCGTTATGGGTCTCGCGGTATCTGTTGTTCCCGCTCAGCATTTTCAGGATATCTTCGACGCCATATCCACGCTTCAGTCTGCCGGTTTTCCAGCAGTCCGCGGAAGCCGGTATCGCTTTATTGTACTGCTGGTATGCCGCCAGGCGCATGATGTCGTACCATTGGTAGCTTGCGTATTCCGGCAGATGTTTCTTGTCAAAGGTCGCATTGTAGGCAAAAAGTTTCCGCACCTGGTAAGAGCCCATCCACTGTTTCAGCTCTCCTAATGCCTGTTTTCTGTCTGTGATGCGGGCTTCTTTTTCTGATGACCTCAGTTCATGCGAGAACATTCCTCCCACTCTGTATTCCGGGGTGATTATGTAATATTTTGAGGCGATTTTTTCTTTGGTTGACCCGTCGGCGATTACGATGCCGATTGACATTACCTCGTCATTCCAGTTTGTTTCGGTGTCGATGACTGCGAAATTCTCCACTTTTTCTCCTTTTGCATTCTCATTGCTTATGTACGGTTCGGAGTTGCTTTCTATCATTCCCCTGGCGACTGTCCTTGTGACGGCGCCCGGCAATGCCTTTCTGTCAGGTACTTTTATCTCATGGGATGTATTGCTTCTGGTGTTCCATACCTGGTGTTCCTTAGAATCCCTTTTCCCTGCCGAAAATACTTATTGCGTTTCCTATAAAAATAGCCTGCAGTGAGTAATCGACTGTCGTCAAGTTCACCACAGGCTTTATTCCGCTTACGCTAAGAAGTCTCAACTTCTTGCGACCTCTTTCCTTTTATTCCACTTTTAAGAAATTTCTTCTAACAGGTACGGCTGTCGTCGTTTTTTACTACTACATCATAACTTATTTTCTTTTTTGCGTCAACATATAATGCCTGCCCTATAACTTCTTCTTTGGATGGTGTCCTCTGATAGCGGAACTGGCTGACTCCTTGAAGAGTGCGGCAAAATATTTGGCTTGGAGCCGAACAACAGATACCTAAGTCTGTAAATTTTTCCGAAAGAGATGATAAAAGTTACAGAATGGTGTATTATAGATAAAAAATAGAGTAGAGGTGGATAAAAATGCTCTATATAGCGATATGCGAAGATGAGGCTTCTCAGCTTGCAGCCATAAGGGATAAGGTGCAGATATACTTAAAAGAAAATAATATTTTAGCGGAGCTGGAAGCATATGGCCGTAGCGACTTGTTAAAATACGATCTTCAGGAGGGAAAGTATTTTGACATCATATTGAGCGATATTGAGATGCCCGATACAGACGGAATGAAACTTGCGAAAGAAATAAGGGGCTGTCTGCCGGATGCCATTCTGATTTTTGTGACCGCCTACTTAAAATATGCAATCGATGCATATGAACTGGAAGTGTTCAGGTACATTCCCAAAAGCTGTCTGGATGAAAAGCTGCCGGGCGCTTTGGAGATCGCTATAAAAAGGGTACAGTCCCAGTCGGATAAGAGTTATCTGATACAGACTGCGGCAAGGATCGAGAAGATTCTGCTGAAGCAGATTGTGTATATCCAGAAAGACGGCAAAAACGCCATGATCATCTGTACGGACGGCAGTGTAAAAAGTGTGCGTAAGAGCCTTTCTGATGTACATAAAGAACTTAATTCAAAGGATTTCGTTTTCGTGGAACGGGGCAGCATCGTGAATATCGCTCAGATTAAAAGCATTCAGAAAGAAGAGGTTTTGCTGAGCAATGGGGTGCGCATTCATGCCAGCCGCCCCAGGCTGGAAGAAATAAAAGAACGGATGGCAATATATTGGAGCGAGCACATATGATATTCTTATCTGAGTTCATTGAATGGATTGCCTGTCTGACAGAGGTCGGGCTTTTTTACTGGCTGGCAGACAAAACTTTCAGGAAGGAGCGGAAAAACGTAAGGATATACTGGGACTACATCTTAACCGTCATCCTGGCTGTTGTGATATTGGGACTAAACAATATCGTCCTTTATTCCTCATTCACGCTCTTTTTCTGGATGCTTTTTGGCAGTGTGTCAGCAATGGCGCTTTATCGCGTCAGCTACATAAAGCTTTTGTCACTTACAGTGCTTTATACCTTGTGTTTCTGCTCCACAGATATGCTGGCATCGAATCTGTATTTGTCTGTCGGAAACCACTTCAATATAAACGGCGATACAATCATGACATTCTCCTTACAGAGAATAGGACTGGTGGTTTGGGCAAAGTCCGTAATGATTGTTTTTGTGGTTTCTTTGAGAAAACTGATCATTCCGCTTATCCGGAGTGAGCATGAAAAGAGGGTATTGCTGATATCCCTGATTGCGTTTCTGCTCTTTTTATATTACAGGAAACCGGCGCAGAGCAGTTTTTCTGTGGAGATATCCATTATATTCGGGCTGTTGGTGCTCCTCTGCAGTCTGGGAATATATGTGGGTTACAAATATCTGGAAAACCAGAACGAGAAAATGCAGAGCAGGATAGCGAAGATACAGAACGAATTATTGCAGGAAAACTATCAGGCTGTAAGTCATTTATATGAGAGCAACGCAAGGCTGTACCATGACCTGAATAATCATTTAGATATCCTGTATCAGCTGCTTGTCTCAAAACGTCCGGATGAGGCAAAAGAGTATATCAGCCAGATCGGCGAACCCATGAAAGAAATGGTCCAAAAAAGATTTACGGGAAATGATATTATTGATGTAATCATCAGCTGCAAAAAGCAAAAGGCAGAGCAGCTGGGAATGAAAACAGATATCGATGCGGAATTCCCGGTAAATACAGGCATACAGCCCAGTGATGTATGTACGGTTTTGGGGAATCTGCTGGACAACGCAATAGAGGGAAGCAGAAATATGGACAATGCAGTGATCTGTCTGAAAATACACTGTGTGCATCAGTTCATCTTGATCCAGGTTTCCAATACGACTTCCAGACAGCCCCAAATCGACCCCAAAACCGGCAGATGGATTACCGACAAGGCTGACCGGACAAGGCATGGATGGGGGATGCAGAGCGTAAAAAGCATTGTGGAAAAGTATAACGGAACAATGCAGTATCAATTCAGCGGAACGGAATTAAGAATAACAGCAATACTGTTCTTCTGATGTATACTACATAACGCCAGAATCGAATGAGAGGAGCCGCCTTGTCCGGGCGGCTTTTTTTGTTCGCGGACATAAAACGAAAGGTTCACGGACAAGACGGGCAAATCTGTGCCGTATTATTATATAATCTTCAAGAAAAATAAAATAAAAAAGGAGATTTCAGTATTATGAAAGTAAGGAAAAACATGATTGCTATTATGCTCCTGGCGTGTGTGGGATGTATGGGATGCGCAAAGGAACAGCCAAAAACCGATGCCGGGAATGAGATCAAATCGGAGGATACCCGGAATACCGAGAACGAAACAGAATCAGGAAATACAGGAAGCGCTGCAGGCAAACAGGATTTTCCGGAAAAATTTCAGGAGACTGTAAATGGAGTCACTTTCGATACGGTGATTCAGATATCAGAAGAGGCAGAACTTGGGAATCTGCATCAAGTAACGGCAACGCTCCAACAGCCGGATATCGGAAAAGCAAAAGCAATGTTCTCCGAAGGGAAGACTGTCACGGAGGAGAAGAATGAAACCGGCTCAGGCGAGGATGGGATTGAATATCCCAGCTATACTGCCAACTATGAGGACGGCGCCTTTTTGCGTGCGAGTACGGTTCTGGTCTACAGTACCCCGGTATTCGAGAAAGTATATGGGGCCTTCCGTCTGGATAATGATTACAATGCAGACAAGTATTCAAAAGATGCCGTAATGGAAATAGGGGATCCCCGGACGATATTTGATACTGTCCTCAAAAACATCAATGGGGCAGGATATCAGCTGGAAGAGACTGCCTATGACTATTATGCATTGGATCATGAGACCATGGAAAAGGAATACAGGGCATTTGATAAGTCAGGCCAGGAATTAGGCGCGGATACTCTTTCATGGGGAGCGGAAAATGACTGCTATTTCTTTACGGCAGTTCAGCAGCATGAAGGGCTTCCGGTATACTTTGGGAGCCAGGACTTTCCGGAAGACGGGGAAAGCAACAGGCCAATCCAGGTGTTATATTCTGCGGATGGGATAGAAAGGCTGGAAGTTTCACGGCTGTATTCCTTTTCCGAACCGGGAGAGACTGTAAGCTTATTGGATTTTGGCACAATCGCTGAAACCGTATCGAAAAAATACGGGGATGTCATAGGGGCCTCATATACAGTCAAGCGGGCAGAACTGTACAAAATGCCGGTAAAACAGACAGACAGCACTTATGACATAAAGATTGTATGGCTGTTTGAAGTCACGGAATCAGGGGTGGACAGCGATACCGGCAAAGAATATGAATATACGCAGTACATGTTTGTCGATGCGGCAGATGGTACGGAGGTGTTTTTTTAGTGAAGAAGCGGAAGAGATATTTCCAGACAGAAATCAGCCGCCTGTTCCATAAAAAGGAGCTTTACTTTTCTGTTATGGGAATCGTATTGATTCTATTTTTATCGGCAAATGACGGAATGGGAAATATGGGCGGCTCCGTTTTGTCATCTGTGTTGCTGTCATCTTACGACGCGGGGTTTCTGGTTGCTTTTTCCCTGGCGTCAATTCCATATGCGGCTGCGTTTACGGATGATCTGGAATATAACTACGCAAAGTATCTGGTGGTTCGCGGGAGCCTGGGAAAGTACGTTTTCTCCAAAATGCTCGTCATTTTCATTTCTTCCATGCTGACAATGGGAATCGGCATAACCTGTTTTTCCATGCTGTGTTCCCTGAGGCTGCCGTGGGTGGATGAGGGTATGGCGGAATACATATCGATGTTTGGAGGATACCGTTCTTTTTTAGACCATGGACAGTATTTGCTGTGGTTTTGGTTCTATGGGATGCAGTGGGGGATTTTTGCGGGGATCCTCTCAATGGCGGCAGCGTTTTTTTCACTTTTCTGGCCGAATAAACTGCTGGTATTTTCCGTACCTGTTTTGCTTTACCAGATATTGATCGAATTCGGCGCAGACAGCTTTCGGAAAATAGCAGCGCTTGACCCGCGCGTGGTCTTTGACGCAAGGCATAATATTTGGAACAGCGATTGGAAAATGCTCGCATGGGCGTTTCTGCTGGGGGCAGCGGCATGGCTGCTCCTTGGCTTTGCAGGCATGTTGCAGTCAAAAAGGAGGATATGAGCATGACGGGGTATTTTCGGTCTTTCCGTCAGATGTTTACAGAAAGGGTGTTCAGCTCCAGGACTTATGTAGTGGCAGTTTTGCAGGGTTTTATGCTGCATCTGTATATGAGGCCCGTGGCGGCGTTTTCAAGAGATATGGGATACGCGGCTGCACCGTGGGCATTCCCATTTATCCTGTCAAATATTTTCTATCTGCTATTATTTATGATCGGGATAATTTACTGTTTTTCAGATGTCCCATTTATGCAGTATAAAAATATGTATCAGGTCATCCGTACCGGCAGGCGCAGATGGGCGGCATGCCAGGTCAGCGCGATCCTTGCGCAGTCGTTTTTGATAATGGCTGCAAATGTATTTTTCAGCATGGCCTTATTAAGCGGGTCATGTGAGTTTACCCTGGATTGGGGGAAACTCTATCATACACTGGCATTGACAGGCAGTCCGGAAGAATACCGGTTTCTGTTTGCCTTTTCCTATGAAACCATGCAGATGTTTTCGCCGTTGGAACTGACTGCTTTGACGGTTATCATCGGTACTTTGGGAATCGGTTTTATTGGTCTTTTTATGTTTGCTGTCAGCATCTATATCAACAGGAGTGTAGCGGTTACGGCGGCATTTGTCATGGTGCTCATGATCTACCTGGTCGAGAATATCCATCCGCTGTTAAGAGAGAAGATGGCGATGTTCGCCCCGGTAAACTGGATGAGGGTAACACAAATCGGCGTGAAATTACATGACAGTTTTATCCAGCCGCCGGTTTTTTATATGCTGATGGTGTTGGCGGCCGGGATTGCAGTATGTGCTGTCCTGATATTGATAAAGATAAAGAAGATGGAATTTCAATGGTACAAAGAAGAGTAGGGAGGTGCCTGAGTGGAACAGTTTGTGATTGAGGTAAAAAATGTAAGCAAGTCATTTAAGGGTATTCCTGTACTGAATGACATAAATATCACCTGCAGAAGCGGAAAGATATATGGAATCATTGGCTATAACGGCTCCGGAAAAACCGTTTTGTTCAAATGTATCTGCGGCTTTCTTCATGTGGATTCAGGGGAAATATCCGCAAATGGAAGAGTGATGGGAAAGGAGATGGATATGCTTGAACATGCGGGAATCATCATTGAAGAGCCTGGCTATATCCGCAATCTGTCAGGATACCGTAATCTGGAATATCTATACCGCATCACCCATAAAAAAGATCCGGCGGTGATTCATTCCATCATGCTGAAAGTCGGGCTTGACCCGCAGTCCAGGAAAAAAGTGTGCCATTATTCGCTGGGAATGCGCCAGCGGCTGGCAATCGCCCAGGCCACAATGGAAGACCAGGCGATTCTGATTTTAGATGAACCGATGAATGGCCTCGACAGGGAAGGGGTTGCGGAAATGAGAAAATTTTTTTTAGAGCAAAAAGAGAGGGGCAAATTGATACTTTTGGCCAGCCATAATAAAGATGACATCGAACTGCTTTGTGATGAAGTATATGAGATGAATCATGGTATCTTGGCGATGTATTCCAAATCCACCTAAGCGCAGAATGGGGCAGACTCTTTGTCTACAGCTTGGGGCAGTCCAAACCTATGCCTTGAATCCTTCCAGCAGCTTCAGCAGCAGCTTCTTCCTGCGGTGCTCCTCCAGAGCTTTCTGATCGTCATGCTCCACATAATACCGGAAGAGGTACTCATAGATTTCATCCAGCCGCCCATCTACCTTCCGGAAACCTTCCTGGACAATCTGCAGCGCCTGCTTGCTGTCTCCATGTTCCTCATAATATCCGGCCAGCTCCAGATAGTCCCGGGAGTAGTTCAGATTCGCCTTTTTGCTCTCCAGATATTTCCCGTCTTCTCCACATGCGAGATAGATTTCCGATGCCCAATTCCCCAGCAGATTCCACTTGGTGGTACTACAATGAAGAGCTGATACTTTCCCTCACTTCTGTCTCATAAGCATTTTCTGTTGCCAGATCAAACAAGACCCATTCAACAATGTCAAAGCTGTCCGGGTTATCCTTCAAAAATTTGACGACTGTCTTTACCGCAATGCTCGCAGCAAGCTTTACCGGAAATCGATATACTCCGGTTGATATGGACGGAAAGGCAATGCTTCTGATTCCATGTTCAAGCGCTACCTGCATGGAATGGAAATAGCAACTTGCCAGAAGTTCCTCTTCCCTATTTCCGCCGCCTCTCCAAACCGGCCCTACGGTATGTATTACATAGTCGCATGGCAGGTTATATGCCTTTGTAATCTTCGCCTGCCCTGTTTCACACCCGTGAAGTGTCCTGCACTCTGCTAAAAGTCCCGGGCCTGCAGCCCTGTGAATAGCACCGTCCACCCCGCCTCCTCCTAAAAGGGAATTGTTGGCGGCGTTTACGATTGCCTGGACATTGGTTATTTTTGTGATATCGGATTTTATTGTTTTGAGTTGATACATTGTTTCTCCTTACCTACCAAAAAAACTTATTGCGTTTCATATAGAAAACAGCCTGTAGTGAGTAATCGACTGTCGTCAAGTTCACCACAGGCTATATTCCGCTTACGCTAAGAAGTCTCAGCTTCTTGCGACCTCTTTCCTTATTATATCTCTCTTTTAAAACTCTCTTCTAAAAGATACCGCTGTCGTCAGTTTCTACCTCAACATCATAACTCATTTTCCTTTTTGCGTCAACATATTTTATAATTGCCTACCCCATAATTCCTTCTTCTCTTCTTCGGACGGTGTCCTCTGATAGCGGAATCGGTTGGGTTTTTCTTGTATGGCTACTATGACAAAGATATTTGCGAGGCATTCCTGCTGTTGCAGGCAATGGTGGCGCTTGGATTCGTCGGGCATCCGGATGTCCAGAAAATATTTTCCCTGCTGCGCAGCCGCCATCTGCCCGACGTGGGCCGCAGCTTCGTATTCTTCACAGTCTATGCAGCGATGCACGAATGTGCAGGCCTCCTGGATGATATCCACTACGCCCTCCGGGTCGCTGTATCGGAACTCTTCGTCGGCGCTGTCATACCAATCGTCGTAATCCTGATTGAGACACCCTTCCAGGGCTATGTCCCAGCTTTCTATGCGTTCCAGTTGGGCCTTGAGGGATCTGTGTTTTTGGGTGAATTCTTCTTTGCTGGCTGGTTTCTGAATCTTTGGTTGGATTGTAGGGGGCGTGGTGTTTCCGTAGGTTCTGGTCAGCCGGACCAGGAAGTCTTCCCGCTCTGTTTCCGGGAGCGTTCTGGCTATGTCGTGGATGAATGCCGCCAGCTCTTCCTTTGGCATGGCGGCTGTGGTTTGGTCTATGGTTTTTAGGAATTGGGGGAGAGTCATCATTTGTGTTTGCCATTCCTTTCTAATTTAACATAAAATCATCACCTTTTAAATTTTATTCCATGCATAACTGCAAGAATCCTGTCTGAAATCTTTTCCTGCAGATAAGCAGGATTTAATTTTCTCTTGGCATATCTCAAATAGCTGTCCCGGGTAATCCGTATCAACTGTGACGTAAAATATCGTTCCCAGCTAAAGTAATCCCCACTCTCAATATAGTTCTCAGGATTCTTCAATATTTCCCCAAGGCCGCTGTCCTCTATCACACCAGACCGCAAAATCAGCCATTCAAAAGATTCCGGCAGATACAGTGTCACATTCGGATAATTCTTTATGACCCGCATCAGCTTCTCCATCTCCGAACCAAACGCTGCTCCATCTGCTACCACTAATACCTTCTCGCTTAAATGCCTTATGACCGCCGAAAAGATATTCGATTTACCGTGTGCGCTGATGCAGGTCATTCCGCCATTTTTTTCACAAACATCCTGAAGGAACTGATAACCGGCATTAGAATCCTCCGCAATTACATTTTCCGGCCTGACCGCATGGCGATTGTCTATAGTCGGATACAAATGATAAAACTCATTGTAAGTACGTTTCAAGGTTCCATATTTACCAGAATCGCGAATACCGTAAATTTCTTCTACACTGTATGGCAGGGAAGGAATGCCTTCTCTGGTGACGATGACATAATAATTATCGGTATTCCGAATTGCCGAAGCAAAATCATCGCTCAATACAAACTCATTGCCTTCATCAATGAAAACAATGCTGTCCTTCATCATAGAGAGCTGCCCGGCCCATGTACGGCCTTCCAGAACCGTACATTCCTTATCGCAGGTAAGCTCGACGGCGCTGGCAGTTCCGTTTTCGTAATGTTCGCGTATCATGTCTACCAGCGCTGTTTTTCCAGTCGCGCTGTCTCCCCTGATCACAGTAATATTTCTCTTGATTTCAAAGTCATACCGAATACGTTTATTCTGCAGGCTGATTCTATGTGTACCTCTCATAGCAGCACCTCTCACACATACAGGCCGGCAATCGGGACAAGCTCCTTCATGCTGTGGACAATCTGATTTGTATTCAAAATACGGATATCAAATGTCCCTTCCCCAAAATCCATCAGATGTCGAAGATTGATTGTAAGGTCTTCTGTTTCCGCGAGCCGTAAAATCCACTTGGCACAGTTGTCCCCGCAGGTAGAGGCATTGAATATCTTTGTGCGCTCATTTTTCATAAGGATGAGCGTCTTCACTCCGCCGGAAAGCGCAAGCGGAGGGATTTTTCCCATAACCGGGCTGTCGATTACTGCGCTATCCAGCACAATCGATTTATCGATATCAAGGATCATATCCCTGGCAACAGAATCCGTGATCCACTCATCCTCATAGGCATTTTTAAAATACACTGCTGTATTAAAAACCGCCTCCGGCATTTTCCCATAATAAACATTGAGCATTCTCGCTGGCACCTCCCTGACAGGCCTTCTCTATTTTCGAATAACATTTTATCATAACCTGGTTGAAATAGCCATAATCCATCCACTATTTTTCATGAGTCCCGCATATCCCTTCCAGCAGTTATATCCGTTTCAGGAAATCTTAAACGATCGCCTCTCCCTCCAGATATTTTTTCAACCCCTTAAGCTTCCCCTCCGTCATGACCTCCGAATAATGGAGTCCCTCATGCGTGGAATGCAGCACCGGGTACTTCCCCTTCGTCTTCAAAATCAAATGCTCCGCAATCATCCAGTCGATAACCGATTTTATCGTATCATAGGGCATGTCCCGCAGGGCCCCGAACTCCGGCAGCTTGTCCAGCTTGCTGTCGAATATCTTTTTGCTGTCCGTCCCTTTCAGGACTTCGGCAAGCACGGTCGCCCCATAGTACCTTACCCTGCTTATGTTCTGGAGCGCTTTGACTACGGTAAATATCAGGTGATTCAGCTCATAGTTTCCATGCATCACCGGCGGGATGTCCGCCAAGACGATTTCTATGGAATCGTCTTCCAGCCTTCTGTCAGCAGTTGATTGCGGAGCGGATTGGCTGGCGGAAAGCGTGGAAGCTGCCTGTTGATTCGGGCTTTTCCAGAATACAGCAGCCTTCTCTGTGCGCACGGCTTCCGCTTCCTCCATCTCATATCCCATCTGGTCGTAGAAAAGCTTTTTATTGACCACATTATTGCAGCCGGTCCCATTCCGATTATAATTCGTGCATCCCAGCAAAAATCCGGAGTCCCTGGCCTGCTTCACAATCAGGTAGCCATCCCTGCATTTATCGCACTTCTGGATGGACAGCTTGCCGCCGCGCACATCGTTGGTCATGAAACTGCAGACCTCCGGCTCGTTGGTGCAGATATAGAGCCGCAGGCCGTATGCCTTTTTGTACTTGAGCTGCATGGGATATCCGCACAGGGGGCAGGCCTTCTTCGGCTTGCTGGCGGCTTCGTCTTCGTTCCAGTCGCCATGTAGAACGACGTTTTTATAATCCCGCTTCAGCTCCAGCAAAAACTCGGAGGGGTTCTGCTCCGGTGCGATAAAGAATACACGGTTTTTCGTCCTTGTCATAGCTACGTAGAATAGTCTTCTTTCCTCCGCGTAATCGATGGATTTGTCGCCCTTGATGACGAATGCCAGGACGGGGTCGTCCTCGATTTTGGACGGGAATCCGTAGGTTTCGTTTTTGCCGTTTACGATGATGACGTCGTCGTATCCAAGGCCCTTTGAGGAATGAGCCGTCATGAAGGTGATGTCCAGCTTCGGATACTTGACGCTTTTGATTTTGCTTCCGCGGCTGCTGTATTCGAACAGGCCTGACCGCTCCAGATGGTCGCCGTCAAATCCAAATCGGCCCAGGAACAGGATTGGCCCGGGCTCTTTGTTTTCCTTTTTCTTGTATTCCAGGAGCTGTCCGATGGCGGTCTCTACGGCGGATGCCAGGGCATAATTTGCCCCGCTTCTGCGGTTGCCGTCCCTGCCCTTGAAGGTGCTGTCGTAGGTATAGATGACGACGGGGTCTTCTATCCGCTTGGGGGAGACGAGCTGCTTGGGAATCTGCTGCGAATTGCGCTGGATAAAGTTTCCGGCGATGTCGATGACCTCCTGGGAGTTCCGATAGGTTCTGACAATCTTCAGCATTTTGGCGTATCCCATTTTCTCCGCGAATTTGGTGAACAGGGTGATATCGGAGCCGCTGAATGCGTAGATGGACTGCCAGTCGTCCCCAACCGCGATTATTTTGGCATCTGTCGCCTCGGACAGGGCTTTGGTAAGGTCGAACCTCTGTCTGGAGATATCCTGGTACTCGTCCACGATGATGTATTTGAAGTCCAGCTTCTGCTTCATCTCCTTTGCTTCTGTGAGGATTCTGGCGGACTCGTTTATCATGTCCTCGAAGTCCACCGCTTTGTTTTCCCTGAGCCACCTTGCATACTCCAGATAGCAGTCGTTGCAGATGTCCAGGAACAGTCTGCTCCTGACATTCTGGGTGGAATGGTACATGCGGCCGAATTCGTCCTCTGTGTAGCCGTTGACTTTGAAATTGGAGATGAAGCGGCAGATGAGGTTGATCAGCTTGCGGACGTAGCGGTTCTCCTCTCCCGCCACCAGCGATTCCATGACTTCTTTGTTGGAGCGCGGCCTTAGCTCGAAGCCTTTGGCCTCCAGCTCCTCCCGCAGATGGGCCAGCAATGGCTTTCTGTCGTTGTAGGAGGAAAAAGTGTATATCAACGTGGTTCCGTGCTGTTTGTGCAGACGGACTTTGTTGTTTACCGCTTTTTTGTAGCGGTCTAGTTCTTCGGGGCTGTATCTGTCGTTTTCACCGCTCTGGGAGATGCCGAAGTGTTCTATGTATGCGGTCCTTCCATCCTGGCAGATGATGAAGTCCGGGGTGTATGGCTTCCTTGCGTATGCTATGTTGTAGGGGTAGGCGGGTTCATAGTCATAGTCTATGTTGTTCAGGTAGAGGAAATTGGCGATTTCCACCTCCTGGTGGGAGCGCAGCACTTCGTTCTGGATCGTGACGGACTTTTTCGTCCTTGCGTCTATTACCTGGCACTTGAAGTCCTCCAGGTCGCTTCTCATGGTGGAGTAGTTCGCTTTGGCGATATTGTTGAAGAACGCGTTGAAGTCGTCCCCTTCGTATGGCGCGTCGAAATAGGATGCGAAGAACATGATGAGCTTGTTCACTATGCTTTCGTTCTGCATCACGGAGCCGCGGAAGTAATCGCGGATGACAAAGTACAGCCTGGAATTGTCTACGATGTTCAGCTTCTCCTCCGGGGCGTTCACATGGATTATGGCGTTTCCGGTGGAATGGAATGTGGCTATGGGGCATGGTATCCCCAGGGCGCTTTGAATTTTTTCCTTTAGTTCGTTTACTGCTTTGTTCGTGAAGGAGACTACCAGTATCTGGGAGGGTTTTATGCCCTGCCTGTCCACAAGGTATTTTACCTTGGCGGCTACGGTCGTGGTCTTTCCGGCGCCTGCTCCGGCGATTACGAGGCAGTAGTCTTCATCGGTCAGGACGACTCTCCGCTGGTCTTCGTCCAGGGAGACTGCGGGGTCAACCGGCTTTAGGATGTTGTCGAGGTATTCTTTTTCGGTGGTCAGGGATTTGGTGATGAATTCTTCGTTGTGCTGGTCTATCCTTTTTTCTATTTCGGTATATGCTGCTGTTGTATTTTGGACTTCGGGCAGGGAGATTCCGTTTCTTTGGCAGAAGTCGGCCAGCATGCCGCTGGTTTTGAGGACGTCAAAAAAATCTATGGTGGGCTTGTATTGTTTTATGGGGGCAAGGTAGTCGCTTTTGGCGATGTATTTGTCTGATGCTAATAGGGAATCTATGTATTTTTTCAAATTGAGGAGCTTTAAGACATTTTCGTTTTTGATGGGGGCTTGATTGGAGGCTGCGGGACTCTTTTTCGGTATTTTCATTTGTTTAATATAGCTTGATATTCTGTTGAAGAATCCCATGGTTTGTTTTCCCTTTTTTATTTATAGCGTTATTTTCTTAGACATTTCTGCTGCTCTTCCAGCAAACGCATCTTTTTCCATGATGCTTAAGCAGTCCATTGATAAAATGGCCAGCCCATCTAAACCGTTACTCCAAGCCCAGTTCCTTTTTCCAATCCTCGCCCGTCAACATCCTGATACTTGAATCTTCCGCATACAAATCAAATAGATTCTGATCCGGATGGAGGAAAACCCGGCCTCTGTCATTTGTAATAATTATGTATTCCCCACAGGATGCTTTCGCAATTGCCAACAGTTCACATTCTCCCATGTCTTTGTTCCTGAAGCTCGGTCTCTTTATATCCTCCCGGGTAATGTCCCCTCTCTGTATCAACATATTCAAATAGCCTGGGTCTCTCATCCAGCTATAGTATCTTTTTCTGATTTTCTTTAATTCCTGTGTTGCTCCATCAATATCCTCCAGCTTAATCAGCCTTATGACTTTCATTCCCCGTGCTCCCGTTGCCAAATTATGTACAGCGGTATATATTTCCTTGCTGGATATATCTTCATTCTCTCTGTAATAGCCAGGATCCAATTCATTTAAAATGGTCTGTGTAATCGTTATATCATTGCCACTGCGCTTACACAAATCAGCGACTCCATATATATTTGAATCGATGACATGGAGAAACACATTTGTATCCACCAGATAATACATTATACTACACCTATTCCATTTCTATATTTAATGGCTTCAGCAGTGGCTTTACTGATTTTTCCGCTCTCGATTAATTTATTGACCCTTTTTTCCAATTCAATATAAGCATCCCGCAGAACCTGATACTCCGGCAATGCTTCGTTTGGAATGTAAAAATCCTTCTCGAAATATTCTGAAATTCTACATCCTATAGCCTTCTCTATCTGTCCTTTTATCTGTTTGTACTGTGCCGCCTGCCTGCTTCTGTATAATATCTTTCTAAAAACCGCATCGAAGCTAAGGCAATACTTATGACATAATTTGTCTATATATACTGCTAATTCTTCTCTCTTATCAGCCTGCAAAAAACCTTTTTCCACTGCTTCAAAATAATCCTGCACAAAAAGCTTTTCGGGGTAGAGCAGTTCACCCGCGAACATATTCGCCTCCTGCTCTTTCGTGTCTTTAGACCATGTATAATTTGTGACATTATCAGAAATGCTTTGGCCATTGTGCAAGAGCCAATGTCCCAGTTCATGGGCCAAAGTAAAATTCTGGTGGCCAATAGGGCGTTTATAATTGATGCATATCAAGGACAAACCATTTTCTCCATATCCTATAAAACCTGACAGTTTTGAGATGTCTTCCCTGAACAAAAGAAGGCTAAACCTCTCTATGTATCTCTGGCTTTCAAGCAAAGAAAACAAATTGCCAGGAAAGTCTTCGATTTGAAAGAGTTCCCTGGCGTTATTCACTGCCCCAATCACGCTTTGTGTCATAAGATTCCCCCTATTTTACTTCTGACAAAATATCTGTCACAAAAGCAAAATCATTCATAAAATCCTGAAGCTTTGCTTTTACGTTCATCGACTTTTTATCGTCTAATCCTCGGTTCATGGATGCTGACAACAAATCCCTCTCACGCGCTTCTGAATCTGTAAAGAAATCCTCCTGACAGTGCAGTACGCTGCAGAGCAATGAAAAATCAAATTCTTCTATATTTTCCAATGAAATTTCATTATTGATAATCGCCGCAACTACATCCTCTTCTAAAAAGGTCTTGTCGGCTACTTCTTTTACTGTCAAGCCTAATAAATCCATTCTATCCTGTACTTCTTTTCCGATGTATAGCATGGCAATACCTTCCTTTCTATTTTGATGCAGTAATGTATTTTTTTACATTATATCATATTATTTGTAAATTGATACTGTTTTTACGCATTTTCTCCGAAAAAGCAAGCGGTTGGGGGAATCTGCCCTTCTCCACTTGTCCGCGGTGCTGCTGGCCTACCAGGGAATCGCTTATCATAAAGGGAACCTACGCCAAGATGGCCAGCTGCGTTAAGATTTTATCATAATTTTATCCTGCTGTTTCCTCCAGTCCTCTTCCAGCAGTCCGTAGAAGTACAGGTCTGCCCAGTTGCCGTGGTTATCCCTGGTCTGGCTCCGCTGTATGCCCTCGGGCCGCATTCCCAGTTTCTCCATCAGGCTGACGGATTTTACGGCATCGATGGCTTCCGCAAAAATCTTGTGGGCTTTGCGTTCACGGAAAGCATGGTCGATCACGGCCTTACAGGCCTCAAAGGCATAGCCCTGCCGCCAGAAGCTGCGGTTAAAAAACCAGCCTATTTCATAGACGTCCTCTTCGTACTCGTTGAACAGGATATAGCCTATCATTTTGTTGGTTTTTCTGTGAACCGCTGCTACAGCGCCTTTTCGGGCGATGCAGAAGGAAGAGAGGAAGCTCAGGGTCTTCCCGAGGTCGTAGGCCGGTTCACAGTTCTCCATGGTTTCTTCATCGCCGAAGATTTCATACAGGTCGGGGGCATCCTCCGGGGTGAAGCTGCGGATTGTCATTCGCGGGGTTTCTATGTGCATTTTTGCTCCTCATTATTTATGTTTGGCTGTCTGCGGCGGATTAATGTTGCTGCTCTTTTTCATAAACTTCAATTTGATATTTCTTCTGCCAGCAATCTTTTGAAATACCTCTGTCGCATACAGGGATTGTTCCTTAAGTGGCAGTGAGGGCAATTCGTCATTGGACTGTATCTGCTTTATCGCTTCTTTTATCACTGCACAGGAAGTTATGGAAGCAGACCAATCACTGGGCCGGCCTGCTTTCCATAACTCAGCAATTGCCTAATAGTGGCGCCAATACATGACGCTTACCTAGATAGCGGCCCTGACTTAGGACTTACTGTTGGCAGGCTTATCATAGCATGTTCCATTATAGCTGTCAATTTTCCTGGGAATTTTGCTGTGCTCCATGTTGCATTGTAAGAAATTTGTCAAGGCGCTGTTTCTGCTGGGGGGCAAGCCACTTATCAGCAGGTCATATGCTTTGGTCTCTTCTTTTTTGCTTTATGGTATTCCTCAGTCTGGTGGACTTTATCGATTATCCTGTTTTCTGTCTATGTGTTCTTTATACCCACTTTTTCCCATGCCCGAATCGAGACCTGGAAGTCGGGCAGGCGTCATGCCAACGCCAAAACCTGTTCTCCGGCTTCCGGGGCAAACGTCAAATCGTCTAAGGCATAGCGTAGCGCCATACACATTCATTTACATTATGGCCATCACTCTTATCTTCTTCCAAAAATCTTAGCCAGCATCCCCTTTTTCTTCCTGGGCTTTCCCGCAGTATCCTGGGTGACAGGCATGTCTCTTTTGTCCTGTCCCTTGACCGGGGTTTCGCTGGGCGGGATGAGGGCGTTATCATATTCGTTTCCCTCATGGCCTGGCTGCTCCCTTCTGTTCCCGCTTAAATCCGGTTCGGCGTAGCTTTCTATCATCCCTTTGGTGACCGTCCTTGTGACGGCGTTCAGAAATGCCTTTCTGTCCGGCACTTCTATCTCATAGGATGTATTATCCCTGGTGTTCCACAGAATCCCTTTTTGCAGGTTCATCGCAACTAGATAGCTGGCGCACTGGAGGAAATGTTCGTGGGTCAATGCGGATACGAATTTTAATTCGTATACCACGTCGTCCTTGACCACATCGGCAAATCCCTTCGCCGAAAATCGGACATTTTCATTGCCCTGCTCATAAAAGTCAATCTGGCACGCCACCTGTGCCGCTTCCTCTCTGTTCAACCGCGTCTTCAGCCGGGCTTTTATGAGGGCGCTCTGTTCTTTATCGACAAAGGGGGTGGACACTTGTGTGCGGTATCTCTTCTGCTTCGTTTCAAGGGAAACCAGAAATAAGATTTTCCGATCCAGGGAACTGTTCTGTATCTCTTTTGTATACAGTGCGTGGTATTCCGGATTCAGCAGCATCTTTAGCTTTATGGCCGCATCTATTTCGTAGTTGTCAAAATAAACTGCCTCCTGGTATATTCCGATACAGGGCGATAAATCTATCAGATCATCTGCGCTCTTTATCTGGATGGGCGAAAGGTCTGTGGGTACAAGCTGTCTGGTCTTTAGCTGTGCGAAGCACTTCTCCACATCTTCTTTGTATTTGAAGTCGAACATTTCGCTTATGTCCACATCCTCGAATTTATGGTTGGTTTCCAGAAATGTTGAGAGCGTTTTTTCGGACAGCATTGCCTCATCGGATTTTACGAAAATGATATGGTTTTTCCCTCTGCTGGCGGCGACGCAGAAGATATTCCGCAGAACCAGATAGGATTGCTGTGGTTTTGATATCCTTACGCCCCAATAGCTTTCCGTAAAGTCAAAGACGACGCAGATTTTCCTTTCCAGACCTTTGCTGCTGTCGTAGGTGGTAAAGATTGCGGAATCTTCTTTCGGCTCTGTCTTTCCCACGGAATCGTTATCGGATATGGTGGCGTACACTGTCTTTTTGTTGAATTTCTGCGGATATGTTTCTTCCAGGAGATTTAATGTGTCGGCCATGGCGCCTGTCCTTGCCCCCAGGCATAGGATATCCCCGGGAGCCTGGCCTGCCAAAAACGCCAGGATATCTTTTTGCGGCATTTCTTCCACTGTGCATTGTGGGTTCACTCCCCTTATTTCTTTTTTCCACACCCTTCCGAGCATTGCTGCCAGGGCATGGGACAGGCGGAAGCACTGGGTAAACCGCAGTTTCAGATGTTCTTCCAGGAATTCTTTCATGAAGGATTCCACATTTAGGGTGGTCTTATCGTATATCTTCTGTTCCATGTCGCCCACTGCGATGATCTGCATAGCGGGATTGCTCTCTTTTATCAGCTGCAGCAGCCCTGCCAGTTCCTGTTCTACGTCCTGATATTCATCCATTATCAGGATATCGTATTTTTCGATGGGCGGTTTCTGTCGGATGAAGGTCTGTATGAGGTCGGATATTCCTGCGGATATGTTGTTTCTTTTTAGCGTTATGTAGGCAAATCCGTGGTAGTTTGTCACTGTGACGTTTCTTTTCCTGATTTTGGATTTTGCGTCCAGTTTCAGGAGTTTATTGTAGGTCAGGTATAAGACCTTTTTCGTGTCCGGCAGCTTATTGCACAGGTTTTGGATTGCGGTGGTCTTTCCGCTTCCGATGCAGGCGTCCACGAGGATATTTCTTCCCTGTAGCGCATGTTCTATGAAGGTCTGCTGCTCGGGGGACAGGGGGATGTTGGGGGGCGTGGGCATGGGGGATTCGCTCTCTTTCGTATTTTTTTCGGCGCTCGGAATGTATGTTGTAGCTGTCTTTGGTGGGGATTCATTGGGTTTAGGTAGGTGATATTGCGGTTTTCGGGCTTGTATTTTTGTGATTGCGGTTTCTGCTTTTATGGTAGGGGATTTCTGCATATCGGAAGGCGGTGTATATTGTGTCGAAAAAGCTTATTGGGTTTCCTATAGAAAATAGACTGCGATGAGTAATGGGCTGTCGTCAAGTTCACCACAGACTATGTTCCGCTTATGCTGAGAGGTCTTATCTTCTTGCGGCCTCTTTTGTTATTATATTTATATGCCAATATTTATGTCACTTTATATGTCACTTTTATAAAATGTTACTCTAAAAGATATGGATGTCGTCATTTTTCTACTTCTACATCATAGCTTATTTTCTTGTTTGCGTCAACATATTTTGCCATTGCCTACCCTGTCCATTCTTCTTTGGGTGGTGCCATCTTGGGGGAATGGGCTGGGGTTGTCTTGGATGGTATTATGATAAGGATATTAGGAGAGAGAGGAAATCTTTCATGCCTTGCTGATAAGCCAATTTTTCCCATATTGCCGCGCTCCATGTCATGCTGTCTATATAGTCATCAAGCCGCTGTTTCTGGTCTTCTGTCAGGTCTTTTGTCAACAGGTCATATGTTCTGGTCTCTTCTTCTTTTGCTTTATTATATTCCTCGTTCTGATGGACTTTTTCGGTTATCCTGCCTTCTGTAAGCGCCTGTGTTATGAGTTCTAGGACATCTTTTTCCACGTAATCATTCCTTTCGTTTTATCTTGCTTTAGACCATATAGTCTTTCAAGCCATGGTGGCAGGTCGATTTATACTCTAATTTGGCGACCTCATTTTTTGCTGCTGATGCATGATGTTCTTTATCTGCCTATGATCTGGGATAGTCTCTTGTTTGGCGGATATTCTGTCATGATGCAAGGGCTTCTATTGCCAGGAGTGACCATTCCTCTATATGTAACCTGGCACTATATAAGTATAGATACATTTGTAAGTATATGCAAGCAAAACTTTGCATCTCATAATATTTTTTGAAGAGGTGAGGGAATGGTCAGTTATAAGCCGCTATGGATGACTATGGAGAAGCAGGGGATTTCTACTTATACGCTTATAGAGCAGCATGGGATTAATCCCAGAACGATAAACAATCTGAAACACAATAGGGGAATTACTGTCTATACGTTGGAACGGCTTTGCAATATCCTTGGGTGTAAGCCGAATGATGTTTTAGAGTTTATTCCGGATAAAGAGGGCTGAAAGAAGACTGGTGGTGTTGAATGGTGTGGCTGTGGGGAATCTCCTTTCTTTCGTACTTTTATCTGCTCCCGGAATCTCCATGCCGTAGCTGTCTGAAAGTTGCCAGTTCTGAATCAAGCTCATCTATTGTTTTGTCTAAATAGGAATATCCTAATTCGTCGTAAATGTCGATTCATTCAGATTTTCTGATTCCTAAAATCTCTGCTGCCCGGCCGTGGGAGATGGTCTGGTTTCCGTCCCAGGGAATTTTCAAAGTGCCTGGCCTCTTTGACATCGCCGAATTCGCCTCCCAAAAAGGCCAGCATGAGCCCTTTTCTCACTCCTTTAGAACGGCCCGCAGCTCCGGTAGATAGAGCTTCCCCTCCCGGTAGCTCTTTTCCAGTTCCGCCTGGAACCTGTCCGGCTGCTCTTTCCTCAGTTTCCTGAGCCTGTCTACCTCTTCCTGATGGTGCCATCGGCTGTGGAAGTCCGAAGACCGAAAAGCATCATCCCTTGACCACGGGGATTCGCATTGAATCAGCTCTTGATTCTTCTCCACGAACCGGACAAGGTCTTCATACTCCTCTTTTACATATGGCAGCTCCTGCTCATCCCGCAGTCTCTCCAGCTCTGCTTTCAACTGCTCCATCAGGCTCTCTGCCATTTCCAAGTTCTGTTCAATCTTCCCCGGCAGCTCAAACATCCAATATTCCATCCGCCAACAATACCCCAACATGGGAATGGCTCCCATATAGTTTTTGAAAAACAGCTGATAGCTCTTCGTCCCGTTCAGGTTCCCTGAAACCTCAAGGCCATTCACGAAACGGATGACCCGGAAAAAGACAAGTCTATCGTACAAGTCACAGTAATTGCATCCGGCAATCAAATCCCGGGAGATTGCCGGATGCTCCGTTTCCTTCTGATACCGGGAAAAGTAGAAATCAAGGAACGCTTCCCACTGCTCCCCGCTGGCTCCGACAATTCCCATGGCTTGAAAGAGCGCCAGAAATCCGTTTATTCCAACTCGAAAAACCGTTTTATTGCCCTTCCCAAATCTCCCATGGTTCATATCATCCAAGTATTTCTTCCACGCCTGCTCCCTGGCTGCCCCCGTCTTCTGCAGGACATTCTGCCACAGTTCCCTGACGGCATTCTCCATATTCGTCAGCTCGGAGGTGCCGTTGGCCAAGACGTTCCAGACAATTCGGTCTATTTTCTCATTCTTTTCCTTCCCTATAATGTCAAGTGATTTTCCTTAAAAAATCAAGGAATTTAAAGTTTATATCTCAGGTGAATGAGCCAAGGAGATGGACATTTCTCTGCATCTGGTACGAAAATAGAGGGTGCAGGGTACACGAAACAGAACGTCTTGGTTTTTCGTTCTGCATGGCCTTGTGTATACCCCTCCTTCTATGGCAGCGCACCTCCCGTGTCTACCAGGATCACCGTCTCGCGGGTCCTAACTTCCTTCGTTCCGCCTGTCCATAACCAGGGTGTCAGCTTAGCTCCTTTACAGGGTCCTGCCCTATGGAAAATATTCCTGCCGACTACTGGCTCATTCTTTGTTTTAAGTATTACTGACCTGATCGGTATGCTGACGAAGCCGGCACCTTGCGGCGGACGTTTTCCCGGCCTGTCCCATACCTTCCAGCCTTCCTGTCATGGCTGGATTCAGCTCCCGCCATCCTTGCCGGAGGCTCAGTCCAACCGTGACAGGGCATTGCCTGTTTTTCGTTCCTGCTGTTTGTTATGACGCCTGTACCTGCGGCCTCCTGATGTCTCCCAGCAGTTTCTTTGGGTCATACTCCACGCCTTTTGTAAGAATCGTATAAAATATCCTCAGCGCTTTGCAGGCTACCGCCACCACCGACTGCATCTTTTTCAGCGGGTTCTCTTTCCTTGTCTGGTAGTATTCATGTATTTCCCGGAACTCCTCATTCTTCCCAATCAATGATATAGCGGCCTCGTACAGCACGTACCTCAGGCGTTTCCGCCCACGGTAACTGATGCGGCTTTCCCCGTTATGCTTGCCCGAATCATTTGCCACGATGGCATACCCCGCCAGTTTCTGCAGCTGTTTGGGGTTGTCAAAACGTCCTATGTCACCCACCTCTGCTATAAAGCCACTGACCGTCGCCATCCCGATTCCCTTGATTGCCAGCAGGTTGTCTATATATGGAACCTCCCCCAGCTTTTCCTCTATCCTCTGGAGCAGCCCCTCCATCCTTGACGCATATACATCCATGTCGCCCAACAGGTTCTTAAGCTCCATCCGCGCCGCTTCCGGCGCTTCCTTACTTCCGACG
>OFGG01000505.1_pt1 | contig 33050 bp, 26 predicted proteins | sample 1521701 | NCBI WGS metagenome assembly OFGG01 (sample SAMEA3504081, study PRJEB24116) | mouse gut metagenome | biome: mouse gut; feature: mouse-associated habitat; material: faeces | place: Denmark | collected 2011
GGGCCAGTCCCCCTCCCCCTGATAGATGGACACATCCACCCCGGTCTTGGCCCGTTTGCCGTCCTTCTCATAGGTCAGGCGGCCCTGGTCGTCCACGGTAAAGGCGGAGCGGTCGTAGGGGTTGAGGGGCATTCCCTCCAAGGCGGTCAGGGTCCGGTCCCCAAAGCGGAAGGTGACGGGCTCCTCTGTGGACGGGGAGGGGGCGGGCGGCTCCTCCGCCTGCTCCGGCCGCAGGGCGAAGAACAGCGCGGCGATGGACACGATCAGGGCCAGGGCTGAGAGGATCAGGGGGAGGTTGATCTGCACCTGGGGGCTCTGGCGCTCTCTCCGCCGCCGGGGCGCTTCCCGCCTTCCCCGCGTCTCACGGCGCTCCGATATTTCCCCCCGCTCTTCCAGTTCCTCCCGCTGGGTGGGTTGTTCCTTCATAGCGCTCTCCTCCATGCTTCGACGGTTTTTCTTATCTTACCACAAAACCGCCTCCGCCGCAAGGGTTTGTAAAAATAGAGCGCCCGATTTGTAGGGGCGGCCTCAACAGGACGGCCCCCGGCGTTTACCGGTGATACAGCTTGTTGGTCTGATATTTGGGCTCGCAGGTGAGCTGGAGGCCCAGGCGCTTATAGGTGCTGGCGTCCGCCGGGGAGAGGATCACCGAGCAGTGGGCCTGACAGCCCTTGAGGGCGGCCAGCTGCTCCAGGGCCCGGGCTGCCTTGGGCTCGGCGTTGGCGGAGGAGGCCAGGGCGATGAGTACCTCGTCGCTGTGGAGCCGGGGGTTGGCGGAGCCCAGATAGGCCACCTTGACGGTCTGGATGGGCTCGATGGCACTCTGGGCAATGAGGTGGACCCCGTGCCCCCCTGCGCCGGACAGCTTTTTCAGGGCGTTGAGCAGGGCGGCGGCGGAGCAGCCCATCAGCTCGGAGGTCTTGCCGTCCACGATGGAGCCGTCGGAGAGCTGGATGGCCATGGCGGGCTCGCCGGTGGCCCCGGCCAGCTCGTTGGCCCGGGCGGCCACCGGGCGGATATCGGTGGTGATTCCCGCCTGCTGCATCAGCAGCTCCAGCTTGTACACCGCGCTGTCCGAGCCCTTGCCCTGGCGGCGGTCGCACAGGGCGTCGTAGTACCGGCGGATGATCTCCTGCCGGGCGGCCTGCTGGCAGACCTCGTCGTCCACGATGCAGTTCCCGGCCATGTTCACCCCCATGTCGGTGGGGGACTGGTAGGGGCAGGAGCCGGTGATCTTCTCGAACATGGCGGCCAGCACGGGGAAGACCTCCACGTCCCGGTTGTAGTTCACCGTGGTCTCGCCGTAGGCCTGGAGGTGGAAGGGGTCGATCATGTTCACGTCGTCCAAGTCGGCGGTGGCCGCCTCATAGGCCAGGTTCACCGGGTGCTTCAGGGGCAGGTTCCAGATGGGGAAGGTCTCGAACTTGGCGTACCCCGCCCGCACCCCCCGGAGGTGGTGGTGGTAGAGCTGGGACAGGCAGGTGGCCATCTTGCCGGAGCCGGGGCCGGGGGCCGTCACCACCACCAGGGGCCGGTTTGTCTCAATGTAGTCGTTTTTGCCGAAGCCCTCCTCCGACACGATCCGGGCCACGTCGTGGGGGTAGCCGGGAATGGGGTAGTGCAGGTACACCCGCACCCCCAGATCCTCCAGCCGCCGCTTGAACAGGTCGGCGGCGGGCTGGCCCGCGTACTGGGTGATGGCCACGCTGCCCACGTACAGCCCCTTCTCCCGGAAGGTGTCGATGAGCCGGAGCACGTCCTCGTCGTAGGTGATGCCCAGGTCCCCCCGCACCTTGTTCTGCTCGATGGCGGCGGCGTTGATGACGATCACCATCTCCACGCTGTCCCGCAGCTCCAGCAGCATCCGGATCTTGCTGTCCGGCGCGAAGCCGGGTAGCACCCGGGCGGCGTGGTGGTCGTCGAACAGCTTGCCGCCGAACTCCAGGTACAGCTTGCCGCCGAACTGGGCGATCCGCTCCCGAATCCGGGCGGACTGGGTTTCCAGATACTTCTGGTTGTCAAAGCCGATCTTGTTGCACATAAGCAGCGGGGCCGCCTGCGGCCCCTTCCCCCTCTCCCGATCAATTCCTTCAAAGTTTAACACAATCCGGATCGTTCGGCAAGGACAAATCCCGGCCTGTCGAAAATCTTTCCGCCCCCATGTTCAAGCAGGTAAAGCTGTGCTATAATCAAAGCGGTGCCACCGCGCTGTGGTCCACGCGCCTCAAAAAACGAAAAGGAGCCCACGCCTATGAAGCTCATCGATGCCCACGCCCATGTTGTGCAGTGCATTGCCGGAACCGGCTCCCAGGGGGAGCTGCGCCCCTGCGGCGGGGGCCGGGCCGTCTACGCCACCGGCCAGGCTTTCCAGATCCTCCCCCCGGAGTTTGGGGAGTACGCCGCCCCGCCGGAGGCCCTGCTGCGGGTGATGGACGATCACGGGGTAGAAAAGGCCGTGCTGCTCCAGGGCAACTACTTCGGCTTCCAGAACCTCTATACCTGGGAGGCGGTGCGGGCCTACCCGGATCGGTTTGCCGGGGCGGCGTCCTACGACCCCTTTTCCGGTCAGGCGGACCGGATCAAGGCCCATCTCTTTGACGAGCTGGGCTTCCGCATCGTCAAGTTTGAGGTCAGCAGCGGCTCCGGCCTCATGGCCAACCACCCCCCGGTGCCGCTGGACGGGGACGTGATGGATCGGGAATACCGCTATGCCGCCCAGCGGGATCTCATCTTCGTCATTGACATCGGCAAGCCCCGCAGCGTCAGCTGGCAGGTGGACGCCCTGGCCCGGGCCATCGCCCGCTATCCCTCCCTCCGGTTTGTGGTGTGCCACCTGCTCGCCCCCCAGCTGGGGGACGGGGAGCTGCTGAAGCGTTCCCTGGACAAGCTGGCCCTGCCCAACGTGTGGTTTGATCTGGCCGCCCTGTGCCTCAACTCCACGCCGGAGACCTACCCCTACCCCACCGCCCGGGGATTTGTCCGGGACGCGGCGGACATCGTGGGCCCGGATCGCCTGCTGTGGGGCAGCGATATGCCCTCCGCCATGACCCGGGACAGCTATCGGCATTTCATCGACTTCATCGCCCTTCACCCCGGCCTGGGGGAGGGGGAGAAGGAGGACATCCTCTGCCGCAACGCGGATCGGCTGTTTTTTTCCCGCTGAACCCCGCGCCCTGAAAACCCAACCGGGAGAGGCCTTGCCTCTCCCGTTTTCCGTTACACCTGAGCGTACAGCCCCTCCAGAAACTCCCGGGCCTGTACCGCGCTGTCGTTGGTGGTGTTCTCCAGGGTGGCCTGCACATAGGGCTTGTACCCCTTCAGAAAGCGCAGGATGGAGCGGTAATCCATCTCCCCCGTCCCGGCGGCGACGGCCCGCAGCCCGCCCCCCTCCCGGACAAAGTCCTTCAGGTGGATCACCGCGATGTGCTCCCCCAGCTTTTCCATGGCGTCCCGGATGACCCGATCCCGGTGATCCGCGTTGCCGGAGTGCAGCAGGTTCACCGGGTCGAAAATGATCCGCAGGTTGGGGCTGCGGATGGCGTCCAGCACCGCCAACGCCCGGTCCGCGTCGCATACGATGTGCTGCCACACCGGCTCCATGGGCCCCGACACCCCCCAGTGCTCCGCCCGCTCCACCACCGGGGCCAGGTTGCGGATGAAGGTGATCAGCGCGTCCCGGCTGTGGGTGTTGGCGTCCAGCTTGTACAGGGCGTTGGGCGCGCCTGTCTCGGTGCCCACCACCCCGGCCCCCAAAATGGCCGCCGTCCGCAGGTGCCCATAGTAACGGCTCTGAATATCCAGCAGCTGTTCGGGGTCCGGGTGGGCCAGGTTCAGATAGCACCCCAGTACCGCCGGGTCCAGGCCGAACCGGGCCAGCACCCGCTTCACATACAGGGCCAGCCCCTCGGTGAGGGCGCGGCTGTCGAAGTCCACCCCCCGGATCACCTTGCCCAGGGCCAGGTGGACGCAGGAAAAGCCCTCCGCCTGGGCCGTCTCCGCCCGGGCCTCCAGGGTCTGGGCCTCCGGGCCCAGGGCGGCGTTTACGTCGTGTAGTCTGATTCCGATCTGCATGGCGCGTCCTCCTTTGCCGCCCGCCGGGGGCGTTTGACCAGGGCGGGCCGGGTCTTGTGGGTGGTCAGGGTGTCGTAATCGTCCCACAGGTAGCCCTTCACCCGGGCGTCCAGGGCCCGGAAGGTGACGGTCTCCATTACGGCTGCTTGCCGATATAGGCCAGGATGCCGCCGTCCACGTACAGGATGTGGCCGTTGACGAAGTCGGAGGCGGCGGAGGCCAGGAACACCGCGGGGCCGCCCAGGTCGGACGCCTCGCCCCAGCGGTTGGCGGGGGTTTTCGCCAGGATGAACTGGTCGAAGGGGTGCTTGGAGCCGTCGGGCTGGGGCTCCCGCAGGGGGGCGGTCTGGGGGGTGGCGATATAGCCGGGGCCGATGCCGTTGCACTGGATGTTGGCCGCGCCGTACTCGGAGCAGATGTTCCGGGTGAGCATCTTCAGTCCGCCCTTGGCGGCGGCGTAGGCGGAGACAGTCTCACGACCCAGCTCGCTCATCATGGAGCAGATGTTGATGATCTTCCCGTGGCCCTTCTTCAGCATCCCGGGGATCACCGCCTTGGCGCAGATGAAGGGGCCCACCAGGTCGATGTCCACCACCTGCCGGAATTCCTCCGCGCTCATCTCCGTCATGGGGATGCGGCGGATGATGCCCGCGTTGTTGAACAGGATGTCCACGCCGCCCAGATCGGCCTCGATCTTGGCGACCAGATCCTTCACCTGGACCTCATCGGTGACGTCGGCAATGTAGCCCTTGGCGTCAACGCCCTTGGCGGCGTAATCCGCCAGAGCCTTGCCCAGATGCTCCTGGCTGCGGCAGTTGAAGGCGATCTTCGCTCCCGCGTTCGCTAGGGCCTCCGCCATGGCGAAGCCGATGCCGTAGGCCGCGCCGGTGACCAGGGCTACCTTCCCCTCCAGGGAGAACAATTTATTCATGTCCATATCATCTTACCTCAATTCCGTGATGGGGATGTTGTCCATGTCGTCAAACGCTTGGTTCTCGCCGCCCATGGCCCAGATGAAGGTGTAGCTGCCCGTGCCGCAGCCGCAGTGGATGGACCAGGAGGGGGAGATGACCGCCTCGTAGTTCTGCATGACGATGTGCCGGGTCTCCTGGCCCTGGCCCATCATGTGGAAGACCACGTTGTCCTCGGGGATGTTGAAGTAGGTGTAGACCTCCATCCGGCGCTCATGGGTGTGGGCGGGCATGGTGTTCCAAACGCTGCCGGGGGACAGCTGGGTCAGGCCCATGGACAGCTGGCAGGTGGGCAGTACATCCGGATGGATAAACTGGTTGATGACTCGGGCGTTGGCGGTCTCCGCCGCGCCGCAGGGACGCTTGGCGGCGTCGTCAAATTTCAGCAGCCGGGTCTCGTAGCTTCGGTGGGCGGGGGCGGACACCAGATAGAACCGGGCGGGATCTTCAGCACTGTCGCTGGCGAAGACCACGTCCTTTGCCCCCATGGTGATATACAGGCAGTCCTCAAAGCCCAGATTGTGCTTCTCTCCGTCCACGGTGATGGAGCCGGGGCCGCCCAGGTTGAACACGCCGGCTTCCCGGCGCTCCAGGAAGAAGCTGGTGCCGAAGTTGGCCCATACGTCGATGCCCTGGTCGATGGGGACCTTCTTGGTCACGGGCATGATGCCCAGCACCACCATGCGGTCCACGTGGGAGTAGGTGGCCTTCACCTGGTCGGGCTGGTAGAGGTCCTGGATGAGGAACTCCTTCCGGAGTTCCTCGGTGGTGTAGCGCTTGACGTCGTTGGGGTTGGCGGAATAGCGGATTTCCATTTCATTACCATCCTTTTCACATATTTGAACAGTTTTTTTGCCTAGTTTTCACCACTTTGCCTCCCGGTCAGGACAGTGCATGTCTATCCGGGCGGCGCGCATCTCCACGTAGCAGCCGCACTGCATACAGGTGCCGGACTCCAGGCTCCCGCAGGCCTTGCAGGCCTGGAGCCGGGTTTCATAGACATCGTCGGGGGTGCGCTTTTTGGGCGGCATGGTCTCCCGGTAGAACTTCACGCTCTCGTAGTAGCTGTTTTCCCCGGTCATCTCCCGCAGGAGGCACCGGCGGCACCGGCTGGCCCCGCTCACGCGGGCTTCACCTGGAAAGCCGCCACGCAGCAGGGGGGAAGAACGGCCTTGAAGCCGTCCTCTGTCAGCCCGATACCCTCCATCTCAACAGGCCGGACGTTCTCTGGCGCGTCGAAGGTGTTGTGTGCGCCCGCCGGACCGGCCAGCACCCGGCCCGTGACCCGTTCGATCTTTCCCAGACCGGCCAGCGCGCAGTCCAGCTCCGTTCCCCGGGCATCGTCCAGATTGGCGGCGGTGACCAGCACCGTGCCGTCCGGGGCCTGGCTGGCGGAGATGTGGAGTCCGGGGACCCGGTCCTCCCCGTCCGCACCGGTGAGGGAGGTCTCTACATAGCTCTCCAGCTGGCGGGCGTCCTGATGGTCCTTATACATCTCGAAGACGTGGTAGGTGGGGGTCAGCAGCATCCGGTCCCCCTCAGTGAGGACCATGGCCTGCAGTACGTTCACCAGCTGGGCAATGTTGGCCATCACCACAGTGTCGCAGTGGTCATTGAAGATGTTCAGGCTCACGGCGGCCACCAGCGCGTCCCGCATGGTGTTCTGCTGGTAGAGGAAGCCTGGATTGGTCCCCGGCTCCACGTCGAACCAGGTGCCCCACTCGTCCACGATCAGCCCCACCTTCCGGTCTCCCTGGTAGTGGCGGATGATCCGGGAGTGGTTCTCCACCAGCTCCTCCATGCGCAGGGCCTTCCGCAGAGTGGCGAAGTATTCCGTCCGGCTGAAATCCAGGGCGCTGCCCTTATGCTCCCACACGTTGGGGACGGTGTAGTAGTGGAAGCTCACCGCGTCCACAAATCCGCCGGCGATTTCCATCAGCACGCGGGTCCAGTGGTAATCGTCCGCGTTGGCCCCGGAGGCGATCCGGTAGGGCTGGCGGGTTTCATCATAGGCGCGGAGGTAGGTGGCGTACTGGCGGCACAGGTCGGCGTAGAACTGGGGGCGCATATTGCCGCCGCAGCCCCAGGTCTCGTTGCCGATGCCCCAGTATTTCACGTGCCAGGGCTCCTCTCTGCCGTTGGCCCGGCGCAGGTCCGCCATGGGGGACTGCCCGCCCATGTTGCAGTACTCTACCCAGTCGGAGAACTCCTGGACGGTGCCGCTGCCCACGTTGCCGGAGAGGTAGGGCTCGCACCCCAGCTGGCGGCACAGCTCCAGAAACTCATGGGTGCCGAAGGAGTTGTCCTCCGTGACGCCGCCCCAGTTGGTGTTGACGATCTTCTTGCGGCTCTCCCGGGGACCGATGCCGTCCTGCCAATGGTAAGTGTCGGCGAAGCATCCGCCGGGCCAGCGCAGCACGGGGATACGCAGAGCCCGCAGGGCCTGGACCACGTCCGTGCGCATCCCGTTTTCGTTGGGGATGCCGGAGCCCTCGCCCACGTAGACGCCGCTGTAGATGCAGCGTCCCAGGTGTTCCGCGAATTGGCCGTAAATATTCCGGTTGATGACGCCTTTGGATCGGTTGGCGTTGATGACTGCCTTTGACATAGTGGTTTCTCCTTGTTTTCTGTTTTGAGTTTCCGCTTACAGAACCAGCTCGGCGTTCAGCATCTGGTTCCGCTTGCGGTATTGGGACGGCGACATGCCGATGTGCTTTTGGAAAACGCGGTTGAACTGGGAAAAGCTGGCGAAGCCGCAGGACAGGGCCGCCTCGGTGATGGGAATGCGGGTATTGATGAGCAGGGACTGGATATTCCGTACCCGGGTCATCTGGATGTAGTCCGTGAGGGTGAAGCCGGTGACGTCCTTGAACTGGTGGGAGAGATAACAGCTGCTGATGTAGAATTTCTGGGACAGGGTGTCCAGGGAGAGGTCCTCGGAGTAATGGGCGTGGATGTAGCTGGTGACGGAGTAGATCTTTTTCTCCATGGGGGACATTTCGGATTTGTTGGTGTACTGGTTGCGCCCCTGATTCAGGAACAGCAGGGTCAGAAATTCCGTGAATTTCAGGTGAATAATCAGATCCCGCATGGAGTCCGTTTTAGGCGCCAGGAGAAAGATGTCGTTGAGCTTGCTGAACATCTTTTTCTGAAGGTCCGCGTCGAAACGGAAGATGGGGACTTCCCGGTGGAAGATGCCCAGCAGGCGCTCGTACTCGTTGGACAGGCCCGTCACATTCCGCGGAAGGTTGAATTGAATAATCAGCCGCTTGCAGGGATCTCCCGGCGGGTACTGGGACCGGTGGAGTACATTGGGCGGGATGCCGATGATGTCAAAGGTCTCCATGTCGTAGGGCTTGCCCTCCAGGATATGCCTGGTATTGGGCCCCATCATGACGCACAGCTCATAAAAGGTGTGGAAGTGCTGGAACTGCATGTTCTTGTCTTCCGTACGCACATCGTAATCAAAGAAGTAGAACAGGGTGTCGTTCTCCCCGTTGACACGGATGAAATATCTGTCCTGATACAGAAATAGATTATGTAAGAGCATGGGCCGTCATCCCTCTTCCAGGCGGAAGTCCAGGCAGTCCTCGCAGCAGCATGGGGCGTCCTGCGGAAGGCCCATTGTTCCGTCCTCATGGAAAGTGCAGTTCCGGAAGACGGTACGGGAGGCGTTCTTCGCGTATACCCAACAGGATTTTTTTTCCGTGCAGGCCGGTCCGGCGCAGGGGCGCAGGTCGTGGAGGCCCGTCTCGTAGTCCGTGGCCCGGCGCAGGCGGAGGGACACGCCGTCAAAGGTGACGCCGGAGATCCCGCCGGGCTCCTCCGCGTACAGCAGGATGCCGTTCTCGGCGGTGCAGAAGATGTTGCCGAAGCGTATATCCCGGACGGCTCCCGGCTCCGTCTCCTCCCCGCGCCGGAGGACCGTGATGGCAATGGGCTCCCCGTTTCCCCAAAACACGTCCGGGTGAAACAGGCGGGTCTCAATAGTGAGGTTTTGAAAGATCACGTTCTCAACGTGCCCCCGGTCCCGGAGCTGGAGGGAGATGCCCCGGTTGGAGCGGCTGATGACGCAGTTTTCTACGATGATATTGCGGAAGCTGTCCTCGCTTTCGCTGCCGAATTTGATGGCGGCACTGGTGGAGGTCAGTGTGCAGTTGGTTACGGTGATGTTTTCGCAGGGACCGTACTGCATGGCGTGGGCGGTGTTCTTGAAGACGATGCAGTCGTCGGCGCATTCTATGTGGCAGTTGGCGATGCGTACGTTCTGGCAGTGGTCGGGGTCGATGCCGTCGCAGTTGGCCATCCGCAGATTATTGAGGATGCGGATGCCGTCGATGAGTACGTCCCGGCAGCCTACCATGTGGACGGTCCAGAAAGCGCTGGCGGAGAGCGTGACCTCCCGGATGGTCAGGCGGGAGACATTCTCCAGGAACAGCAGGGGAGCCCGAGGATAAAAGGAGCCCTCAATGTGCCACCTGGTAGCCTCGCCGTAGAAAATCTCCTCGCTGCCGTCGATCCGGCCCAGGCCGGTGATGGCCAGATCCTCGCAGTCTCTGGCGTAGAGAAAATAATGGGTGGGCTTCCCGGCGTACGTGCAGTTTTCATAGGAGGGCACCGCCATTTTCTCCGGAGCGTTTCCGCCGAAAAGCAGGTAGTCCGTGAGATGGCTGCTGCCCTTCAATACCGCCCCCATCTCCAGGTGGAACTCTACATGGGAGCGGAGTACCAGAGCCCCGCTGCGGAAGGTCCGCCCGCCGGGCAGGACCACCCGGCCGCCTCCCGCCGAGGCGCAGGCGTCGATGGCCGCCTGGATGGCGGCGGTGTCGCTGTCCGTTCCGTTTCCCAGTGCGCCGAAATCCAGTACGCTGTAGTCCATTCTGGCATTCCTCCCTGTGAATTCGCTGTCGCATTTCAGGAGTATTTTAGCACGGGCGGCGGCGAATAGCAAGCACAATATTGCGTTCCTTTCGGTCTAAAATGATGCTGTTGACTATTTTGGCCAAAAATAACCGGTTTGGACTGTGCAAAACCAACATAAAAGCAGTTTCTCAAAAAAAAAGAAAGCAAAAAATGCAATATGTCAAAAGAAAAAAGACAATTTATGCGTAGTAACCGTCGGAAATCATCAGTATGATAAAAACATCCCACCTAGCCGATTGGATTTGTTGGGCAAAACAACTATATGGGAGGACACTATGGTAAAGTTCAAAAAGTGGATGTCACTCGCACTTGCAATCGTTATGTGTATCGGACTGCTGGCCGCTTGCGGCGGGGACAACACGACCCCCGACACCCAGACCCCCGGTACCACCACCGCCCCTGACACGACCCCCGGCGATACCGCCGAGCCCGCGCCGGATACCCCGGAGCCCCCCGCAGCCGAGGGTTATTCCGAGTCCCCCTTTATTACTGCTCTGGGCAGCTATGGTGCGGTGGAGGACCGCCTCCCCGCTGCTGACGACATCATGGTCGAGACCGTCAACGCCGCGGGCGAGCCCCTGGAGATCGGCGTCTACGGCGGCGAGCTGAAGCGCAGCGCCGGCGGCGGCAACTGGGATGCCGGCAAGCCCATCGAGGAGGGCCTGTTCCGCTTCAACACCCATGCCGAGATCGAGCCCAACGTGGCCAAGAGCTACGAGGTCAACGATGACGCCACCGTCTACACCATCCACCTCCGCGAGGGGATGAAGTGGTCCGACGGCGAGCCCTTCACCGCTGAGGACTGCGTATGGTTCTACAACGTGGTCTGCCTCAACAAGCTGGACAGCAAGGGCGTGCGCAACTGCCACAAGGACGCCAACGGCGATCCCGCCGTGGTGGAGAAGGTGGACGACACCACCTTTACCGTCACCTTCGGCACCCCCAAGTACGACTTCATCGAGGCCCTGACCGTGGACCTGAAGTGGCACTACGCCCCCAAGCACATCTTTGAGGACATCTGCCAGAAGATCCTGGACGGCGATGAGGCAGGCGCCATTGCCGCGGGCAAGGAGCTGACCGGCGTGGAGTTCTCCGATACCGGCGCTCTGGGCAAGGAGACTCTGTACTACTTCTGGAACTACTCCGGCATCCCCACCCTGAACCCCTACGTGCTGTCCACCGAGGACGGCAAGAACAATATCAAGGGCGAGTACTACGAGTTCGTCCGCAACCCCTACTACTGGAAGACCGATGCCAACGGCCAGCAGCTGCCCTACATGGACAAGATTGTCTACACCACCGTGCAGAATGTGGACCAGACCCTGATGCTCCTGCTGGACGGCACCGTGGACTACCAGACCATCGCCGTGCAGGACGCGCCCACCGTTCTGGAGGCCGAGCAGACCTCCGGCACCAAGATCAACCTGTATGAGTGGGCCGGCGCGGAGTGGGGCAGCGCGGCCCACCAGGTCCACCTGAACCTGGGCATCGCCGATGCCAACAAGAACGCCCTGTTCAATAACGCCGACTTCCGTCAGGCCATGTCCATCTGCGTGGACCGCGAGGCTCTGGCCTCCGCCCTGACCGACGGCTGGCAGGAAGGCGGCCAGGCCGCTCCTCAGGAGGGCACCCTGGGCTACAGCGAGGAGTGGTCCAAGAAGTGGACCGAGTATGATGTAGAGAAGGCAAAGACCCTCTTTGAGAGCGCTGGTCTGGTTATGGGCAGCGATGGCTTCTATGACTTCGCCGACGGCTCCGACTTCGAGCTGAACATCGTCTCCGTGGCTGAGCTGAACGCCGCCGAGACCTTCTCCCTGCTGGACACCTATTACCGCGCCGCGGGCATCAAGTGCAACTTCCGCGACTATGACCGCAGCTACATCGACAACGAGCTGATGGCCGGTTCTCTGGAGTGTATGCTCTACCCCGTCACCCCCATCGGCGACGTGTCCATCGCTCTGAAGCCCAACTCCATGGTTCCCGGCTACGCCACCAACGTGGCCTGGTACGGTACCATGAAGAAGGATACCGCCACCGGCGATCTGCTGGAACTCATCAACCTGAAGGAAGAGCTGGATAAGACCGCCGATGCCGACGCCCGCAACGAGATCGTCAACAAGATGCTGAAGCTCCACGAGGAGAACCAGTGGACCCTGGGCTACGTGGCCGCCACCCCCGCCATCCACGCCGTCAACGCCCGCATCCACAACTTCCCCAACAGCCTGGTGTGGTCCGACATCTACCGCGACATGGGCATTGCCCGCTGCCAGTGCTGGTATATCCAGGAGTAAGAACCTGTAATGCGTTCCAACACATAATTTGAACTCTCCGGGGCGGGACCGCGCGGTCCTGTCCCCGGGAGTCCCCGGCAAACATTCGCGCATCATCAAACTGACGCGGGAGGCCGCTTCTCTTTCTTGGATAGGGGGCGCCTCCCGCTTCGTTTTGGAACCTGTCCGGCATCTCGACCCGCGGGTGGGGAGGTGCTGAACGGCGCCGACAGGTCCCAATGATTAACCGAAAGGACGTGCGGAAATGCTCAAATATATAGGCAAACGGCTCCTTCTGTTTATACCGACCATTTTCATCATCTCCGTGGTGATCTTCTTCATCATCCAGCTGCCCCCCGGAGACTACGCCACCTCCTACGCCGCCGCCATGGCGGCAGAGGGTGAGATCATGACCCCCGAGCAGATCCAGGAGCTGCGGATGCAGTTCGGACTGGATAAGCCCTGGTACATCCAGTATTTTAACTGGATGGCGGATATTATCACCAAGGGCGACTTTGGCTACTCCTTTGAATACGGGCGGGCCGTCTGGGACGTCATCGCCCAGTATCTGCCCCTGACCCTGGGCATCTCCTTCGTGATCCTGGTCTTCCAGTACGCGGTGAGCCTGCCCATCGGCATCTACTGCGCCAACCACCAGTACTCCGTGGGGGACTATATCTGGTCCTTCATCGGCTTCATCGGCACGGCCACCCCCAACTTCCTGCTGGCCATCCTGGTCATGTACTTCATCTATGTGAAAACAGGCGCCATGTACCTGGGGCTCTTCAGCACGGAGATGCTCCAGAACGGCATGCGGCCCGAGTACATCCCGGAATTTCTGGGCCGGTGCCTGATTCCCATCCTGGTCATCGGAACCTCCGGCACCTGCAGCATCATCCGTACTGTCCGCGCACAGATGCTGGATGAGCAGGCCCGGCAGTACACACTCACCGCCCGGGCCAAGGGCTGCTCTGAGGCCACTATCACCTACAAATACTGCCTGCGGGCAGCCATGAACCCGGTGGTGTCCGGCCTCTCCGGCGCGCTGCGGACCATCTTCTCCGGCTCCACCGTGTCGGCCATCGTTATGAACATGGCCATTCTGGGGCCTGTGCTGCTGACGGCCCTGAAATCCCAGGACATGTATCTGGCGGGCACCATCGTCCTGGTCCAGGCCATCCTGGTGGTCGTGGGCACGCTCCTCAGCGATATCGCCCTGGCCTGGCTGGATCCCCGGATCCGGTTCTCGGAAAGGAGTTGATCTCATGGCTGTTTTTAAGAAAAAGAAGCCTCAGAATGATGAATCCCGCTACATGGCTTCCCAGTGGAAGCTGATGTGGATCAAGCTGAAAAAGCACAAGCTGGCCAAGTTCAGCATGATCGTCCTGGCGGTCTTATATTTCGGCGCTCTGTTCGCGGACTTCCTGGCCCCCTACAGGCTGGAGGATTTCACCGGCCTCTACAAGGACACTGCCCCCACCACGATCCACTGGCGGGACGAGAACGGCAGCTTCTCCCGTCCCTACGTCTACAAGCTCCAGAAGGTCAACGATAAAAAGACCTACACCGTTATCACCACCGAGGATACGTCTGAAAAATACTATGTGAGTCTCTTCGCCAAGGGCCCGGAGTATAAGCTCTTCGGCTTCATCCCCTGCGACCGGCACCTGTACGGCCTGGTGGACGAGCAGGGCGAGCCCAATATGGAGGCCCGCATCAACATCTTCGGCGCGGACAGCGTGGGACGGGACATCTTCTCCCGCCTGCTGTACGGCAGCCGGGTGTCCCTGACCATCCCCTTCGTGTCCGCCGCCATCAGCTTCGTGCTGGGCATCCTGCTGGGAGGCATCTCCGGCTACTTCGGCGGCTGGATCGACAACCTGATCCAGCGTATCATCGAGGTCATCTCCGCCATCCCCAGCATTCCCCTGTGGCTGGCCCTGTCCGCCGCCATTCCTCCGGGGATCTCCGTGACGGCCATGTACCTGTACATCACCATCATTTTGTCCTTCATCGGGTGGACCGGACTGGCCCGCACGGTCCGGGGCCGGTTCATCGCCCTGCGGAAGGAGGACTTCGTGATGGCCGCCAAGCTGGCGGGTGTCAGCGACTTCAAGATCATCGTCAAGCATCTGGTCCCCGGCTTTTTGAGCTACCTGATCGTCAGCCTGACCCTGGGCATCCCCGGGTCCATCCTGGGCGAGACCTCCATGAGCTATCTAGGCCTGGGCATGAAGGCCCCCGCCACCAGCTGGGGCGTGCTGCTGAAGGAGACCGAGGCCCTGGCCACCGTGGCCCAGTGCCCCTGGAAGATGATCCCGCTGATCTTCGTCATCATCACCGTCCTGGCCTACAACTTCCTGGGCGACGGTCTGAGAGACGCGGCGGATCCCTACAAGTAAGAAGCGGAAAGGAGCGCGTATGATGGAAAACGAAGCGCGTCAGAATGATACCATCATTCAGGTAAAGGACCTGAAGGTCAACATCAAGACCGACGACGGCATCCTGACTGCCGTCCGGGGCGTGGATTTCGAGATCAGAAAGGGGGAGACCCTGGGACTGGTGGGCGAGTCCGGCTGCGGCAAGAGCCTGACCAGCAAGGCCATCCTGGGCATCAACGACAAGAAGTGTTCGGCGGAAGGGGAGATTATCTTCGACGCCGACGGCTTGGGCCGGACGGACCTTCTGAAGCTGAAGCCCAGAGGGGACGAGATCCGTTCCGTCCGGGGCAAGCAGATCTCTATGATCTTCCAGGAGCCCATGGTGGCCTTCTCCCCCATGTATACCATCGGCAACCAGATCAACGAGGCCACTCTCCTGCACATCACCAAGGATAAGAAGAAGTCCAAGGAGATCTCCCTGGGCGTGATGAAGAAAGTGGGCATCGCCAACGCGGAGAAGCGGTACGACCAGTACCCCCACGAGTTCTCCGGCGGAATGCTCCAGCGTGCCCTCATCGCCATGGCTCTGGTGTGCAACCCCAAGCTGCTCATTGCCGACGAGCCCACCACCGCCCTGGACGTGACCATCCAGGCGCAGATCCTGGAGCTGATGAAGGAGCTGCAGAAGGATTTCGGCATGTCCATCCTCTTCATCACCCACGACCTGGGCACCGTGGCCCGGATGTGCGACCGGGTGGCGGTCATGTACCTGGGGCGGATCGTGGAGTCCGCCACGGCCCTGGAGATCTTCAAAAATCCCCAGCACCCCTATACCAAGGGGCTTATCGGTTCCGTCCATAAGATCGGCACCAAGAACCAGGAGAAGCTGTTCTCTATCGAGGGCACCGTGCCCCTGGCCCTGAACCTGCCCGCCGGGTGCGGCTTCTACGAGCGGTGTACACAGCGGATTGAGGGCGTGTGCAACGCATACGATCCTACTCTGGTCCAGGTGGGCCAGGATCACCAGGTAGCGTGCTTCGCCTGCACCGGCTGTCCCAAGGACGGCGCCTGCAGCGGGTGCGGCAAGGAAGGAGGTAAGGACGCGTGAGCGGTAAGAAGCAGATTCTGGATGTACAGCACATCCATATGCGTTTCAACTCCAAGGGTGTCTGCGTCCGGGCGGTGACCGGCGTGAGTTTCACGGTGGACGAGGGGGAGACCATCGGCATCGTGGGCGAGTCCGGGTGCGGCAAGACCACTCTGGGGCGGTGCATCGTCCGGGCCTACGAGCCTTCCGAGGGCGAGGTCCTCTATACCGCCGGGGACGGGGAGACGGTGAATTTCACCAAGATCGACCCCAAGACCATGAAGAAGTACCGCAAGGAGATCCAGATGATCTTCCAGGATCCCTACTCCTCCCTGGACCCCCGCATGACGGTCTACGATATCATCAAGGAGCCCCTGCTGGCCAACTTCCCCAAGATGCCCAAGGCCGAGATGGACCAGCGCATCATGGACATCGCCGCCAAGGTGGGACTGAACACCTCCTACCTCATGCGGTATCCTCACGCCTTCTCCGGCGGACAGCGGCAGCGGATCGGCATCGCCCGGGCTCTGGTACTCAATCCCCGGGTGATCGTGTGCGACGAATCGGTCTCCGCCCTGGACGTCTCCATCCAGGCCCAGGTTATCAACCTGCTCCACGACCTGCAGAAGGAGTTTGCTCTGACCTATCTGTTCATCAGCCACGACCTGTCCGTGGTGGAGTATATCTCCGATAAGGTGGGTGTGATGTATCTGGGGAAGCTGGTGGAGTACGCTCCCACCAAGGACCTGTTCAGCCACCCCATGCACCCCTATACGGAGAGCCTGCTGTCTGCGGTACCCGTGGCGGACCCCACCCAGCAGATGGAGCGCATCCCCCTGGAGGGCGAGATCCCCAACCCGGCCAATCCGCCTACGGGCTGCTATTTCCATACCCGCTGCCGGTACTGCAAGCAGCAGTGCAAGGAGACCGCGCCGGAGTACCGGGAGATGGAGCCCGGCCACTTTGTAGCCTGCCATCGGGCGGAGGAGCTGAAGCTGAAGGGATTCCAGTATGACGACTAAGAAGCTGATTATTTTCACCGACAGCGGCGATACCATCATCGACGAGGGCACCCAGATATACGATGAACAGGGCATTGTCCAGGAGGCCCAGTTTATCCCCGGCGCGGGGGAGGTTCTCCGCCAGCTCCACGAGGAGGGCTTCACCATCGCCCTGGTGGCGGACGGAGAGTGGGAGTCCTTCCAGAACGTATACCGGAAGAACGGTCTGGGGTACTGCTTCGACGCCTGGGTGGTCTCGGAGGTGGTGGGCCGGCAGAAGCCGGAGGCGGTGATGTTCGAGACCGCCTATGAGAAGCTGGGTCTCACCGGGGCCGACAAGGAACGCATCGTCATGATCGGAAATAATCTCAAAAAGGATATCGCGGGCGCCAACCGCCAGGGGCTGATTTCCATCTGGCTGGACTGGTCCCCCCGGTATTTCCACACGGCGGAGGAGCCCGACTGGGAGCCGGACTATACGGTGAAAACGCCGGCGGAGCTGCTTCCGCTGCTCCACGATCTCAATGCAAAGCTGGAGGATTAAAAGTTGAGGTTGGCTATGGAAAGAAACGAATACAAAGCGGAGATCGAAAAAAAGCTGGCGAAGCTGATCGACGCCTTTTGCCCCATCCTCTATGAGGACGATGAGATCTTTCTGAAAAACATGGAGGGCCGTAACCTGGCGGGAGACGATGTCCGCCGGTATCAGCACTGGGAATGGACCCAGGGCGTTGGGTTATACGGACTGTGGAAGCTGTTTGCAAAAACCGGAGAGAAAAAATATCTGGAGGTGCTGGTCAAGTATTTCGATCAGCAGCTGGAGATTGGCTTCCCGGCGCTGAACGTCAACACCATCACCCCCTTTCTCACCATGGCCTACGTGGGAGAATACCTGCACGAGGAGAAGTATCTGGCCCCCTGCCGGGAGAGCGCCCGCCGGATTATGGAGAGCTTTCCCCGAACGGAGGAGGGGGGCTTCCAGCACATGACCTCCGACACCCTCAATGACCAGGAGCTGTGGGACGACACCCTGTTCATGTCCGTGCTGTTCCTGGCCAACATGGGGCGCATCGAGGGGAACCAGGCCTACATCGACGAGGCCCAGTACCAGTTCCTGCTCCACGCCCGGTACCTGGCGGACCGGGAGACCGGGCTGTGGTACCACGGCTGGACCTTCCACGGGCGGCACAACTTCGCCGGGGCCCTCTGGGGCCGGGGGAACTGCTGGATCACCATCGCCATCCCGGAATTTCTGCGGATGGTCCCCTGCGCCGCCCCCGTGAAGCGGACGCTGGCCCAGCTCCTCCTAAACCAGGTTGAGGGCCTGAAAAAGTATCAGAGCGCGTCCGGCATGTGGCACACCCTGATTGACGAGGCGTCCTCCTATGTGGAGGCCAGCGCGACCTGCGGCTTTGCCTACGGCATCCTGCGGGCGGTCCATACGGGGCTCATCGACGCATCCTGGGAGGCGGTGGCTCTGAAGGCCCTGGAGCCGGTGCTGGACTGCATCGGGGAGGACGGCGTGGTCCGGCAGGTGTCCTACGGCACCGCCATGGGGCGGGAGAGCAGGGCGTTCTATCGGGACATTCCCCTGAAGCCCATGCCCTACGGGCAGGCGCTGGCGATGCTGTTTCTCAGCGAGTGTCTGGAGATTGAGGCGTAATAGAGGTATGCGATGAATATTGGCAGGCAATGGGAAGACCGGCTCCGGATCTGGTCGGAGCAGTTTGAAAAGCACTATTTTACGGCGTGTGTCCCTCTGTCCCTGTCCTTTTTCACCACCATGGATCAACTGGCCTTTGACGAAGCTGTCAAAGGCCGGTTTGTCCCCGCTCAGCCGGGGGCACGGTGGGGGAAGAAGTGGGAGTACGGGTGGTTCCATACCCAGGCCGTCATTCCGGCGGCACTGGAGGGAAAGCGGGCTGTCTTCACCCTGGGGGCCGGGGAGGAGATGCTGGTCTGGGTCAACGGCCGGGAGGCCGGATCCATCGACCGGCAGCACAAATATATCACCCTCTCCCGTTCCGCCCGGGCGGGGGATGTGTACGACATTTACGCGGAGTGCTACGCGGGCCATGGCCTCCGCCGGGAGGGTGCGGGCCCCGTGGGTCCCGATGAGGAGCCGGTGCCCGATCCCCCGGAGGCCCAGGTCACGGTAAAGCCGTCCCTGCTGGGGAGCTGGAACGAGGCGCTGTTCCAGGCGGCCATGGATTACCAGGTCCTCTACAGCCTGGTGCAAAAGCTGCCGGAGAAGAGCCTGCGGGCCATGAAAATTGTTGAGGGACTGAAAAAGTTCACCTATACGGCGGACTTCGAGCTGCCGGAGGAGGAACTCACCGCCAGCGCAGTGGAGGCGGACCGGTATTTGCAGCCCCTGCTGGCCTGCCGGAACGGTTCCACCGCGCCGGACTATACCGTCTTCGGACAGTCCCACCTGGACCTGGCCTGGCTCTGGCCGGTGGAGGAGACCATGCGGAAGACGGCCCGGACCTACGCCAACCAGCTGGCGCTGATGGAGGAGTATCCGGACTACCGGTTCCTGCTCTGCGAGCCGCCTATATTGGAGTATTTGAAGGCCCTTTATCCGGACGTCTACCGGCGGGTGAAAGAAAAGACCGCCTCCGGGGGATTCTATCCCGAGGGGGCGCTGTGGGTGGAGTGTGATACCAACATCCCCTCCGGGGAAAGCCTCATCCGGCAGTTCGTCCGGGGAAAGCGCTGGTTCCGGGAGGAGCTGGGAGTGGACAGCCTTATGGCCTGGATGCCGGATACCTTCGGCTTTTCGGCGGCGCTGCCCCAGATCATGAAGAAGTGCCAGATCCCCTATTTTGCCACCCAGAAGCTCACCCGCCAGGACCCGGAGGCGGAGCCCTTCCCCTATAACCTCTTCTGGTGGGAGGGACTGGACGGCAGCCGGGTGCTGTCCCACCTGTTCCGGCGGAACAACGCCGTGTTCTCTTCCGGGGAGCTGGTCTCCCGGTGGGAGGACGACCGGGTCCAGCAGGAGGGCATCGATGGCCTCATGTTCCCCTTCGGCTACGGAGACGGTGGCGGAGGCCCCACCCGGGAGATGGTGGAGGCAGCCCTGCGCTGCCGGGATCTGGAGGGCGCGCCCCGGTGCCATATGGAGAACCCGGTGAGCTTCTTCCGGCGGGCGGAGGAGCAGGAGATCGAGAATGTCTACTGCGGCGAGCTGTATCTGGCGTGGCACCGGGGAACCCTGACCTCTCAGGCCCGGACCAAGCGGGGCATCCGCCGGGCGGAGGCCGCTCTGAAGGCGGTGGAATACCACATGGCGGAACAGATGCTGGCGGGCAGGCCTATCCGGGAGGCGTGGAAGCAGAAGTTGGAAGAGCTGTGGAAGCTGCTGCTGTTCAACCAGTTCCACGACATTGCGCCGGGCACCTCCATTGCCCGGGTCCACGAGCGGGCGGAGCTGGAGCTGGAGATGGTCTGTGCCGGGAGTGGAAAGCTGCTGGAGGAGATGCTGGGCCGGCCGGGGGAGCGGATGACCGTCTACAACCATCTGGGATGGAAGCGGACCTTCCGGGGCTGGGAGATCCCCGCCCAAGGGTTTGCGGTGGTCGGAGCAGGCCGGGCGGAGGGGACTGACCGGCGGGCTGCCGTCTGGCGCGTTCCGGCGGGAGACGGCGGCGGATATATGCTCCGCAATGAGCATCTGACCTGCCGGGTCAATGACGCCGGAGAGCTGACCAGCGTCCGGAAGCCGGGAGAAGAGAAGGAATTTCTGGCGGGGGACGGCAACCGGTTTTTGCTGTTCAAGGATGTGAACACCTGTTACGACGCCTGGGAGCTGGGCAGCATGTATGAGAAGCTGCCGGTGTCCCTGGACAGAGCGGCACGGGTGGAGATCCGTGAGGATGCGGACGGAGCGGCGCTGATTGTGGAACGGACCCTGGGCAGATCCAGGCTGGTGCAGAAGATTTTCCTGGGAAATGACGCCCGGCGTCTGGACTTTATTACAAGACTGGACTGGAAGGAGCGGCACAAGCTCCTCAAGGTGGCTTTCCCGGTGAACGTTTACACAGCGGAGGCCATCGAGGAGATCCAATTCGGCTACGTGAAGCGCCCCGTCCACCGTTCCCGGCAGAGCGACAGGGACCGGTATGAGGTGTGCAGCCACCGGTACACGGTTCTGCAGGACGGCGGGGCCGGCGCGGCCGTACTCAACGACTGCAAGTACGGCGTGAGTACGGCGGGCAGCGAGATCCGCCTGACGCTGATGAAAGCGCCGCTGATGCCGGATATGTATGCAGACCAGAGGGAGCAGGAATTCACGTACTCCTTTTATCCCTTTTTGGGGCCCTTCGCGGAGAGCGGCGTCCTGCGGGAAGCTTACGAGCTGAACGAGCCGCCGGTGGTGGGCGGCGTCCTCCCGGCGGGGGCGGAAGCGGCCTTGCGGCCAGTGTTTCTGCCCGGAGAGAAGAATATTGTGGTGGATACCATCAAACCGGCGGATACCGTGGAAAACGCGATCCTGGTCCGGGCATACGAGGCCATGGGGATAGGGACGCACGCCTCCTTTACCATGACGGAAGCTGTCCGGCGGATCAGCGAGGTAGATATGCTGGAGGAAAACGAAGCGCCGCTGCCGCTTCAGGGCGGCAGGCTGGCCGTATCCTTTGGAGCGTTTGAGATCAAGAGCTTTTTGCTGTACCTGTGAGCGCGCGGAAGAATATAAGACAGGAAGATTTTGCAGATGTATCGAATTGGAATTGATCTGGGAGGGACCTTTATTGCCGCCGGACTGGTGGACGAGTCCCTCCGGATCCTCGACAAGCTGAGCGTCCCCACCAACGCCCCCCGGTCCATGGCGGGTATTGCGGACGATATGGCCGCTCTGGCGGGAAAGCTGCTGGAGCGCAGCGGCCTGCGGCGGGAGGAGCTTGCCGCCGTGGGCGTGGGCGTCCCCGGGACGGCAAACCGGGAGAACGGCCATCTGGAGGACGCCAACAATCTGGGCTTTGACGACGAGCCCTTCGTCTCCGTGCTGGAGGAGCGGCTGGGCCTGCCGGTCCGCTTCGGCAACGACGCCAACGCGGCGGCCTGGGGGGTACAAGGCGGGCGGGGGCCGGGAGGACTCCTTCGTGATGATGACCATCGGCACCGGCATCGGCGGCGGGGTCATTCTGAACGGGAGGCTCTGGGACGGCGTCAACGGCGCGGCGGCGGAGTTCGGCCACATGACCATCCGGTATGACGGCGTGCCCTGCACCTGCGGCCGGACGGGGTGCTTCGAGGCCTACGCATCCGCCACGGCCCTCATCCGTCAGGCCCGGGAGAGGATGGCGGCGGACCGGGACACTCTCCTGTGGAAGCTCTGCGGCGAGCCGGACAGGGTAGAGGCCCGGACCGTGTTTGAGGGCGCGGCGGCGGGCGACAAGGCCTGCCGGGCGCTGCTGGATACCTACACCACTTATCTGGCGGAGGGGACGGCCAACATCATCAATCTGTTCCAGCCCGCCGTCCTGTGCGTAGGCGGCGGGGTGAGCCGGGCCGGTGAGGCGCTGCTGGCGCCGCTGCGGGAGAAGACGGCACGGCGCATCTACTCCCAGAACGCCAAACAGAACACACAAATTATCCTGGCACAGCTGGACAACGACGCGGGCATCATCGGAGCCGCCCTGCTGGAGCCATAAACAGTAGCGAGGTAACAACCAATATGAAAGCACATTACAACCGAATTCTGCGGGACACAGAGAAAAGCGTGGAGCGCTCCCTGGAGATCCAGAACCGGATCGAGAGCAGCCCCTGGTACGGTGCGTTTTCCCAGCCTGACGGCGTCTATCAGGCCAAGTATGCCATCTACCGGGTCTCTACCATGATTGCGGCCTACTGCAACCGGGAGACGAAATTCTATCACGACGAAACGGTCCTCCAGCGCATCCACCTGGGACTGGACTACGTCCAGCGGGTGCAGCACGAGAATGGCCTGTTCGACTACGTGACCTGCAATTTCTTCTCCGCGCCGGATACGGCCTTCTGCGTGGTGAAGATCATCCCTCACCTGCAATACCTGACGGCTCGGGAGAACCTGACCGCGGAGGAGTCCGTGATCCGGGACCGTCTGGAGAAGATCGTCCACGCCGGAGCCCGCGGGCTGCTGGAGGGCGGCTTCCACACCCCCAACCACCGCTGGGCCATCGCCTCCGTGCTGGCTGTCTGCGGGAAGATGTTCGGGGAGGAGGATCTGACCCGCGGGGCTTTTGCCTATCTGAACGAGGGCATCGACTGCAACGAAGACGGAGAGTATGCGGAGAAATCCGCAGGCAACTACAACGGCGTAAACAACGACGCCATGCTGCTGCTGGCGGAGGGGCTGGACGATCCCTCCTACGACCAGCATGTTATCCGAAATCTGCGGATGATGCTCACCTACTGGGAGCCGGACGGCAGCGTGTTCACGGCGAATTCTACCCGGTTCGACAAGGACCTGACCGTCTATCCCTCCTCTTACTATTTTGAGTACCTGACTCTTGGCGTCCGGTATGATATACCGGAGTTCATCGCCATGGCCAACCACATCTTCGATATCATTGAGGCGAAGCGGCTGGAGGCCCCCGATTTCCTTATGGAACTGATGAACCGCCCGGAGCTGATCGCCTTTGAGTCGGAGGAGCGGGGCGCGCCGGAGCGTTACCATGCCTTTTACCGGGATTCCGGCATCGCCCGGGTTCGCCGGGGGCGGTATACCTACACCGTCATGAGCGGCAAGTCCAACTTCCTCTACGTCCACAACGGCGAAATCAAGCTGGCGGTGAAGATCGGCGGCAGCTTCTGCGAACACCGGGCTTTCAAGGCGGAGCGGATGGAGGAGGACGCAAGCGGCTTCCACCTCCACCAGACCATGCGGGGCTGGTACTATCTGCCCTTCGAGGAGAAGCCCGCCACAAGCGACTGGTGGAAGATGGACAATGCCAGCCGGAAAAAGAAGCTTGGGCCGGACATGGACATCGACGTGACCGTCCGGGAGGCGGAGGAGGGCCTGGAGGTGGAGATCCGGACCTCCGGCGTGAAGGGCGCGCCCTGGCGGGTGGAGCTGGCCTTCAACGGCATCAAGCGGATCTCCAATGAGCATATGACCATGCCCATCAACGGGGACGAGGTGCTGGTGCTGCGGGACTCCGATTTTGAGGTGATGAACGATGTCTCCTCCATGAAGATCGGACCGGCCTTCGGCGTCCACCACTTCACGGAGGGCAAGGAGGACAGCGAGGTCAAGACACCCGGCGCGGCCACGGTGTACCTCACCGACTACACCCCCTTCCACCATACCATCACCATCCGGCCCTGAACGGTCCGGAGCAGTCGAGGGAGGCGGCATCATGAAGCTTTGTATTCGCGCCCATGACCTTGGGGTCCGTGGCACGGAGGATATTCTGGGACAGCTTGAGCGTCTGGGCCTGGACGGCGTGCAGATGGTCTGCTACAAGGTCTATGACGGCATCCCATACGAGCCCAACGCCATCACACAGGAAAAGGCGGCGGAGATCGGCGGCGCGTTCTCCTGTGCGGGGAAGATCATTCCGCTGGTGGGCGCTTATTTCAATCCCGTTCATCCGGACAGGGAGAAGGCGGCCCGGGGCCGTGACATCTTCGCGGGTTATCTGCGCAGCTGCCGGGCCATGGGCTGCGGCGTGGTGGGATCGGAGACCGGCTCCTACAGCGGCGACCCATGGGTTTACCACCCCCGCAACCGCACGGAGGAGGCCCTGCAAAAGGTGGCCGCAACATTCTCCGAACTGTGCGACATCGCCTCGGACTGCGGGAGTACGGTGGCCATGGAGGGTGCGGAGGGGCACGTCTGCTGGAATGTGGACACTCTGGACAGAGCAAGGAAGATGATCGGGCGGAAGACTCGGGTCATCTTTGACCTCTATAACTACATGGATGCGGACAATCAGATGGAGTATCTGGGGATCCTGGACAGGGGGTTGGACATCTTTGCGGGAGAGATCCAGCTGTTTCATATGAAGGACTGCAATTTTGCCAGAGGACAGAGACCTGTGCAGGTTCCGCTGGGCACCGGCGAGCTGGACATGAGCGCCATCCTCAAGCGGATCAAGGCGTATGACCCGGAGGCTGTCCTGATGCTGGAGGAGACCACAGGAGAGCATATTCCTCACGCGGTGGAGACCATCCGCCGGCTTTGGGCGGAGGTTTGAAGGCGGCGCGGTCTGTTTGGCATAGAAAAAGGAGGGGAGCCTGTCGGAGACGGGCTTCCCTCCTTTTGGTGTGGTGACGGATGCAGCAACTTTTTTGAGTGAAGGGCCGTCATTCCGCGTACTGTTTCCGCTCAGCCTTGTACGGATATTTTCTTAGACGGGCAGACGCGGAGACTCCTGTTCCCCTCTTGCCGCGCTTCGCTCTCTTCCTGAAATTTTCCTAAATTCCTTTACGAATTTTTCACCACTTTTCCCGCTTCTATGGTATAATCAATTTGATTTATTTTTCGCTGTCCTACGCTGGGCTGCAAACGGGGTGTACATCATGAGTAAATTTGTCCGATTTGAAGGGGTCAAAAAAGTCTACCGCATGGGCGAGGTGGAGATTGAAGCCCTGCGGGATGCCACATTTGCCGTGGAAAAGGGGGAGCTGTGCGTCATCGTGGGCCCCAGCGGCGCGGGGAAAACCACTCTGCTGAACATCCTGGGCGGCATGGATACTCTGACCGAGGGGCGGGTGTTCCTGGGGGATGAGGAGGTTTCCGCCTACACCCCCCGGCAGCTCACCGCCTACCGCCGCCACGATATCGGCTTTGTGTTCCAGTTCTATAATCTGGTGCCCAATCTTACCGCTCTGGAAAACGTGGAGCTGGCCGCTCAGATCTGCAAGCATCCCCTGAACCCGGAGGAGGTGCTGCGCTCCGTAGGCCTGGGGGAACGGCTGGGAAATTTCCCGGCCCAGCTCTCCGGAGGAGAGCAGCAGCGGGTAGCCATTGCCCGGGCTCTGGCGAAGAATCCCCAGCTGCTGCTGTGCGACGAGCCCACCGGGGCCCTGGACTACCACACGGGCAAATCCATCCTGAAGCTTTTGCAGCTGATGAGCCGGAAAAACGGCATGACGGTGGTCATCATCACCCATAACAGCGCTCTCACCGCCATGGCGGACCGGGTGATCCAGGTGAAAAACGGGACGGTGCTGTCGGTGGACATCAACGACCGCCCCGCCCCGGTGGAGGAGATCGAATGGTAAAGACGCTGCTTCGCTCCGCCCTGCGGGAAATCCGGCAAAGCGCGGGGCGCTATCTGGCGATTCTGGCCATTGTGAGCCTGGGAGTCGGCTTTTTCGCCGGACTGCGGGCCTGCCAGCCGGATATGATGGCTACCGGAATCAAATATCTGGAGGAGCAGGAACTCTACGATTTCCGGCTCCTGTCCACCCTGGGCTTTACCCGGGAGGATGTGGACGCCTTTGCTGCCCGGGAGGACGTGACTGCCGCCCGGGGTGCGGTATATGCCGACTTTCTCACGGAGATCGAGGAGGGAGTTCAGGTGGTAGTGAAGGCCCACTCCCTGACGGAGGGCGTCAACCTCCCCAAGCTGACGGCGGGCCGGATGCCCCAGGCTCCCGGCGAGTGCCTGGGGGACGCGAAGTATTTCCTGGAGGAGGACCTGGGCAGGGTGCTGCCTGTGGCGGAGGAAAACGACGAGGATATCCGGGAATTGCTCCACTGCGGCGGATACACTATCGTGGGGCTGGCATGGTTCCCCTACTACCTCAACTATGAGCGGGGGACCAGCTCTCTGGGCAGCGGCAGCGTGGCCGCTGCGGTATACATCCCGGAAGACGGTTTTGACTTCGAGGTCTACCACGAGGTGTTCCTGTCCATGGCGGACATGGGGGAACCCTATTCCGATGCCTACAGCCTGCGGCGGGACCAGTTGGAGGACGGCATAGAGAAGCTTCTTGGTGAGCGGGCGGAGGTGCGGTACGATACCATTTACGCCGAAGCCATGGAAAAGATCACCGACGCGGAAGTGGAAATCACCGACGGCTGGGAGGAGTATCATACCCAGCGGGCCGATGCGGAGACAGAGCTGGACGACGCCTATCGGGAACTCACCGATGGCGAGTCTGAGTATGAGCAGGGCCAGCGGGACTATGAGCAGGGCAAGAAGGACTATGCCCAGGGTCAGAAGGATTACGCCGATGGCCAACAGAAAGTTGCTGATGCCCGGAAGGAGCTGGACGACGCCCGGCAGAAGGTCAGCGACGGCGAGCAGGAGCTTGCGGATGCCCGGAAGGAGCTGGACGACGGCTGGACGGAGTATTACCAGGCCAAGGCAGACGCGGAGCAGGAGCTGGAAGACGCCCTCCGAAAGCTCCAGGACAGCGAGGCGGAGTACAGCGACGGCCTTGCGGAGTACAACGACGGGGTGGACGAGCTGGAGGACGCGGAGGACGAGATTGCCCGGGGTGAAAAAGAGATTCGGGACGGCGAACGGGAGCTGGACGCCGCAGAGGACGAGCTTGCGGATGCCTGGAAAAAACTTGAAGCGGGGAAGCGGGAGCTGGAAGAAAACGAGGCGGCATTAGAGAATGGCCTGGAGCAGTTGGCGCAGGGCGAAGCCGCCTATGAGGCCGGTCTCCAGGCGTTGACCGACCAGGCCGAACAGCTTGGAATGACCGTGGAGCAGCTGGCCGCAGCCAGCTCTGCGGCGGCCGAAACATTGCAGCAGCTGAACAGTGCCAAAAAACTGTTGGATGAGACGCGCGCAGAACTCAATGCCGGTAAGCTCCAGCTGGATAAGGGCTGGGACGACTACTATGACGGCCTCGCAGAATATGAAGACGGCGAAGCCCGGATAGCCGCCGCCCGCCGGGAGATCCGGGACGGCCGCGCCGAGCTGGAGCGCGGCAAAAAGGAACTTGCCGATGGCAGGAAGGAGCTTGCAGATGCCAAAAAGCAGCTGGAGGATGCCCGCCGGGAGCTGGACGATGGATGGAAGGAATATAACGACGGCAAGGCGGAGGCGGACCGCGAGCTGGCGGATGCCTATCAAAAGCTCCAGGACGGCGAGAGGGAATACGCCGACGGTCTGGAGGAGCTGGAGGACGGCAAAGCGGAGCTGGCAGACGGCGAACAGAAGCTGGCGGATGCCCAGAAGGAACTGGCGGATGCCCAGCGGAAGCTTACCGACGCGAAAAACGACCTTGACAAGGCCCCCGGTGAGCTGGCGGACGCCCGTCAGGAGCTGGACGACGGATGGAAGGAGTACAACGACGGCCGTGCCGACGCGGACAGGGAGTTTGCCGACGCGGAGACCGAGCTGCACGATGCCGAAGAGGAGCTGGCGGACGCAAAGGAAAAGCTGAAGGATCTGAAGCGCGCCACCACCTATGTCCTTACCCGGGATGAGAATACAGGCTACGCCTGTTTTGAGAGCGACACCACCATTGTAGCGGCGGTATCGGTGGTGTTTCCGGTATTCTTTTTCCTGGTGGCGGCGCTGGTGTGCATGACCACTATGAAGCGCATGGTGGACGAGGAGCGCACACAGATCGGCGTACTCAAGGCCATGGGCTATGGCAGGGCTCAGATCATGTCCAAGTACCTCTTTTATTCCGGCTCCGCAGCCCTGCTGGGCAGTGCCATCGGCTACAGCCTGGGCGTCACAGGCCTGCCGTGGATCATCTGGGAAATTTACGGCCTGCTCTATGGCTTCGCCCCTTTGGAGTATGCGGTCCTGCCTACACTGGCGTCGTCGTCCTTTGCGGCGGCCCTGCTCTGCTCCATGGGAGCCACGTGGCTGTCCTGCCGGATGGAGCTGAAGCGGCAGGCCTCGGAGCTGATCCGGCCCAAGACGCCCCGGGCGGGCAAGCGGGTCTTTCTGGAGTATATCTCTCCGGTCTGGAGGCGCCTGAGCTTCCTCCACAAGGTTTCCGTGCGGAACGTGCTGCGCTACCGCAGCCGTCTGGTGATGATGGTCCTGGGCATCGGGGGGTGTACCGCCCTGCTGTGTACGGGCTTCGGCATCCGGGACTCCATTGCCCATGTGGCGGATGACCAGTTTGACAGGATCACGCTTTATGACTACGCCGTTACCTTTCAGGACGGACAGACCCGGGAGTCTGCGGCGGCCTTCCTGGACCGGCATGGCTGGACAGAGGAGGAGGCCCTGCTGGTCCACAGCGGCAGCGTGGACGTGCAGTCCCCTGAGGGCAGCAAGCCGGTCTACCTGGTGATCTCCGCCTCCGATACGCTGGAGGGCTTTCTCTCTCTCCACAACAGCGAAGGGCCCGTGGCCTATCCCGAGAGGGACGAGGTGGTCCTCAGCGGCGGCCTGGCGGAGAGCCTAGGCGTGAACGTGGGCGACACGGTGACGCTGACCATCGGGAAGCTGGGGGCAATGGAGACGGTCGTCTCCGGCCTGTGCGACAACTATGTGTTCAATTACGCCTATCTCTCGGCGCAGACCTACCGGGAGCATCTCTATGAAGATCCGGATTTCAGCACGCTGTATGTCATGGCCCATGAGGGCGCAGATCCTTATGAGGAGGGGGCCGCGCTTTTGGAGGACGATGATGTGGGCGCGGTGGCGGTCAACGAGGCGACCCGGGACCGGGTGGACAGCATGCTGTCCCGGCTGAATTACATCGTGCTGGTGGTGGTGCTGTGCGCGGCGGCTCTGGCGTTCATCGTGCTGTACAACCTGACCAATATCAATGTGACGGAGCGCGTCCGTGAAATTGCCACCATCAAGGTGCTGGGCTTTTACCAGAACGAGGTTGCCGCCTACGTATTTCGGGAGATCAACATTCTCTCAATTTTGGGCAGCCTTGCCGGGTTAGGAATGGGAAAAGCGCTCCATGCTTTCGTTATGGCGCAGATCCGCATCGACTCGATGACCTTCTCCAGCCGGATCGCTCCGCTGAGCTATCTCGCCGCTTTCGTCATGACGCTGTTGTTCACAGCCGTCATCTCTCTGGGAATGCGTCCCAGACTGCGGCGCATCGATATGGCGGAGTCCCTGAAGTCAATTGAGTGAGCCGCAGGACGCGGCATCAGAAAACACCTCTGCAGGAGACCAGCCGTCCCTGCGGGAAAGGAGCCGGAATGTTTCGCAGCCTTCACATGAAGCTGGTCCTTATCATGCTGCTGCTGATTACCTCTCTGATGACGGTGGTGGGCACGTTCATGATGACCAATATCACCGGCTTTTTCATCGACGAGTTCTATCAGCAGGTGGATTCCGTCTTTGGCGGCTCCAATCCCGCCAATGCCGCTTTCGTCAACTCCCTGCGCCTGGAGTCCACACAGCCCGACGGCCTCCAGACCATCCAGGAGATGATCGAGGCCAAGGCGGGAGATCTGGGGCTCAACTCCAGTACACGCAATTACTATATTCTGGACGGCCGGACCGGCGCGTTCCTCACCGGCAGCGACGATGAGGCGGGCTTTGAGAGCATTCAGGCCACCCAGAATCTCCTCACCGCCCGCAACAGCATTGCCGGCGGCACGGACGTGGTGGGCGATCAGAGTGACATCACCGCCAACTATATGGACGCGGCCATCCCCATTTCCGGCGGGGAAAATTCCTATATCATCTACATCTATGACAACCGAAGCACCGTCAACGACCTCAACGGCAAGCTCTTCCTGATTATCCTCCAGGCGCTGCTGGTGGGGCTGCTGATCTCCGTGCTGCTCTCCTTCCTGCTCAGCAAGACCATGATTATTCCCATCGAGCGCCTCACCGAGCGGGCGGAACGGGTGGCGGCGGGAGATTTCGGGTCCACTACGGCGGTGGAATCCTCCGATGAGATCGGCATCCTTACCACCACCTTCAATGACATGGCCGCCGTGCTGGAGGACACACTGGAGGAGGTGGCCAGCGAGCGCAACAAGCTGGATACCCTCTTCCTCCACATGACCGACGGTGTGATCTCCTTCTCCGGAGACGGGTCCATCCTCACCTGCAACCCCTCCGCCAGCCGGATGCTGGGCCGGGAGGTGTCCTTTTACGACTACGATGCTCTCTTCGGTCAGGAGCTGCCCCTGCAAAAAGTGATGAGCCTCCAGCGGCCCAACTTCGCCTCCCGGGAGCTGACGGTGGGAGAGCGCATTCTGGAGCTGTACCTGGCCCCGGTCTCCGAGGGGGAGGACGGCGGCGTGATGGCGGTGATGCACGACGTCACCGCCCAGCGGAAAAACGAGGAGATGCGCAAAGAGTTTGTGGCCAACGTCTCCCACGAGCTGCGCACCCCTCTCACCAACGTGCGCAGCTACGCCGAGACCCTCCGGGAAATGGAGGACATCCCCCAGGAGACGGAGAACGGCTTTCTGGACGTCATCATCAGCGAAACGGACCGGATGACCCGCATCGTTCAGGACCTGCTGACCCTCAGCCGTCTGGACTCCGGGCGGGCGGACATAAAGATGGTCCGCTTCTCCCTGTACGACTCCATCGGTTCGGTGTGCCGGGCGGTGGAACTGGAGTGCCAGCGCAGGGGACACACCCTGGTGTGCCAGTACGGCGATACGCTGCCTATGATCGTAGGGGACCGGAACCGGCTGGAGCAGGTGCTGATGAACGTGGTGGGCAACTCCATCAAGTACACCCCTGACGGCGGAACCATCACCGTGGATGCCGGCGTACGGGGCCAGAAGGTGTGGATCGAGGTCTCTGACACTGGTATCGGCATTCCCCAGAAGGACCGGGAACGGATCTTCGACCGGTTCTACCGGGTGGACAAGGCCCGCTCCCGGGAGAGCGGCGGCACGGGCCTGGGCCTCTCCATCGCCCGGGAGATCGTGCTGCGGCACCATGGCACCATCGCCCTGACCTCCCACGAGGGACCGGGCACCACGGTGCGCATCGTCCTGCCCATCCGGCAGAAGGAGGAGGGACAGTATGCGTGACCCGCGCCTGAGGAATTGGATGCAGAACGCGGCGCTGGTGCTGCTGACGGCCAGCGCACTGTTTCTGCTGGCGCGGCTGCCTCTATTGCAGAGCATCCGCCTGTCCGCTCCGCCCCTCTTTTCCGCCGAGCCCGGCGGAGAAACGGAGGACGCCCTTCCCGCCGCCATGTTTTCCTCGGTGAACCTGATGACTACCGGAGACAGCGAGTATGGACGCTGCGGCCGCCTGTATATCAGCGCGGACAGCGAAGCCCTCCAGGAGGTGATTCCCCTTTTTCAGGAGGCCCTGGGCTCTGCCACGCTCCTGGGAGCGGTGGATGACACGGCCCTGCGGGAAGCGCTGAATACCCCGGGGCTTTACCTGGAGCTGACCGGCGGGCCTCTGCCGCTGGAGGCGGTGGCAGCCTGGTTGGGGGAGGACGTTCCCTTTGTCCAGGATGTGCTGTCTATGGCCCTCACGGCAGAGGGAGACGGCGGGGCGTCCCTGTTCCTGCTGGACGGGTCGGGGAGGATCGTCCGCTGCGCCACAGCGCTGCCCATCTCGGCGCTCCAGTCCAGCTGTGAGAAAGTTCTGCCCAACGGGTCCTATTTTGCCTATGAAACCGGCTATACCACCCTCTCGCCCTACACGGTGCTGACGCCAAAGATGGTTTCCCTGCCGGATATCAGCGCGGAACGGCCCGCCGGCTATTCCGCCTATAATCTGCTCACTGCCCTGGATTTCAATGCCCACACCCTCTCCCGCTACACCGAGAGCGGGGGAGCGGAGGTGGTGGAGGAGTCTCCCCGGACCCTGCGCATCGCTCCGGATGGTTCCGTCAGCCTGATTAGCCGCGGGACTGCCGCTTCCGGGCTCTACCGGGCCTCCGGGCAGGGATTGAAGGAGGTGCTGGCCGCCGGGTGGCGGCTGGCCTCGGCGCTGTCCGGGGGCACGGGGTCTTCGCCGCTGTCCTTGCGCTCGGCGGAGGCGGAGGAGGACGGCTGGGTTCTCCGTTTCTGGTATCAGGTGGACGGCGTGCCGGTGTTTTTTTCCGACGGAGGGGATGCGCTGACCATTACTTTTGAGGGGGGAGCGGTGACAGACTTTACCTACCGCTGCCGGTCCTATACGCCTTTGGAGGAGGAGTCTGCGCCCCTGCTGCCCGCCGGTATGGCCCAGGCCATTGCTGCCGCCTACCCGGAGGCCGCTCTGTCCATCGGGTATGAGGACGACGGTTCCGGACGCCTGGCCGCCCAGTGGTACCGATGAGGGGAGGAGCCTTATGGAAACCTACCGGCTGAAGAATATTGCTATCGTGATCCTGCTGCTGCTTAACGCCTGCCTGCTGTTCATGGTGGGCCAGCAGTATTTTCAGTCCCTTCAGACACAGCGGCGCTCCGCCGCGCAGCTGCGGGAGCTGTACCGGAGCAGCCAGCTGGCGCTGGACAGCCGGCTGGATCTAAGCCAGCAGCCGCTGGA
>OFGG01000507.1_pt1 | contig 32972 bp, 29 predicted proteins | sample 1521701 | NCBI WGS metagenome assembly OFGG01 (sample SAMEA3504081, study PRJEB24116) | mouse gut metagenome | biome: mouse gut; feature: mouse-associated habitat; material: faeces | place: Denmark | collected 2011
CATAGAAGCGAAGTATGGCTTCAAAGTACATACCGCATATATCGCAGAGGTAAAGAGAGAGTTGGGATTGCCGATGTATGATGCTCCTAATGCGGTAGAGGAATTGAAACAGCCAATGGCAGAGAAAGCGGAAGCGATAAGGGATGCTTTGAAACATTATAAGGAGATATAGAAAATGATTAAAGAAAAAGATTATAAATATATATTACCGGGAGAAAATAATAAACCAGTTGAGCATCAAATTAAGAGTCATTCTATGATTATAATAGGAGCAAATGGTTCTGGAAAAAGTCAATTAGGTGCTTGGATTGAAATAAATAATCCAAATGATATACATAGAATAGGTGCCCAGAGAGCATTAACATTTGGAAATTATATACAACAGAAAAGTTATGAGCAGGCAACAAATTTAATTATTTATGGGCAAGAAAATCCGACTAGAGAACATAATAGTCGTTGGGAATGGGACGGTGAAAAGTATAATTATACATCATCTTTGCTTAATGATTATGAAAATGTACTTTCGGCATTAGTAGCATTACAAATTAAAGAACAGCAACAGTTTATAAAAGAGTGCAAGGAAAGAGATAAAGAAGGAAAAAATCATAATGTGGTTCCTGAAATGGTTATGGACAAGTTACAACGTATTTGGAAATCTGTATTTCCTCATAGAGATATTATTATAGATGATGGGAAAGTTTTAGCAGGTCTTGAAAGGGATGGGCAATACTTTGAATACAAAGGAAGAGATATGAGTGATGGTGAAAGGGTGGGATTGTATCTAATCGCACAGTCCTTGTGTGTTCCTTCAGATAAAACGATCATAATTGATGAACCTGAAATTCATTTACATCGCTCGATAATGAATAAGTTGTGGGAAGCAATTGAAGCTGAACGGGAAGATTGCTTCTTTATTTATATAACACATGATACTCAATTTGCTTCAACCCATAAGAATTCAAAAAAAATATGGGTCAAGAGATTTGATGGTACTACATGGGAGTGGGAAGAAGTGCAGAACAGTGAACTTCCAGAGCAACTTTTGTTGGATATTTTGGGGAATAGAAAATCCGTCTTGTTTGTAGAGGGTACTTATGATAGTTATGATACAAAATTGTACTCTGAAATATATAAGGATTATTATGTAATTCTTTGTGGAAGTTGCAGTTCTGTTATATCACAAACAAAGGCAATGAATAGTAATGCACAATTACATAATTTTAAATGTTTCGGAATTATAGACCGTGATTATAGATCCGATTATGAGATAGAAGCTTATAAAGAAGATAATATTTTTACTTTAGAAGTAGCAGAGGTTGAAAATCTATTTTTAACAGAAGAATTACTTCAAGTAGTTAATAGTATAATGGAATTTCCTGATACTTCAAGAATAGAAAATATAAAAAAATATATTAGTGAAGAACGTTTCAGAGGAGAGATAAATAGGCAGATATGTGAGGCTGTTGTATCCGAATTAAAATATAGACTTTCTGTAGCAAATATATCAAAAAGAAACGAGGAAAAAGCAAAAGAAACATTAAATAAATTATTTGAAGGTATAGATTATGATGCAATAAAAATGGAACAGATGACGAAATTTGAATGTATTCTTGAAACAAAAGCATATAAAGATGTATTAAGAGTTTTTAATTGTAAATCACTTTCATCATCAACAGGACATTTTTTTGAATTAGATAATAAGGCTTATAGGGATTTTATTGTAAGGCAAATAAGAGGAAAGAGGGCAAGGGATATTATTGCTGCAATTGTTCCATATTTGCCTAAAGAAATACCAATTGAATGTAATTAGAGAATCAGGAATATCAAGCTTTGGAAGCTGGTAAAACAGGAGAAGAGAAGATTAGTCGTATGAAAGAGGAGTAAATTTTGCATCAGGGTGGTGCAAAATTGATGGAGCTTACATTTTGTGGGAAAAGGAATGCACGAACGGTATTAGTTTGCAGAAATTATGCACGTATTTCTCTTATTTTGTGGAAATATGTTCTAATTTGGTACTCATGTGGAGGCAGTGGTCTTGCTGTCAAGAGTGAAGGAATAAGAATGCCAAGAAATACCTGAATAGCAAATGCAATATTTGTCCAAGTGAAATTAAATGAAATACTAAAATTAACATTTTACTTCATGATATAAGAGACATATTCAAATTTTATGTCAAAGGGATTGCGCAAAGTCATAAAAACGAATGGAATATAAATGAGGTATACGATACAAAATGTCAGTTATACGAAAGAAGGAGGTGTTAGATATGGCAACTTCAAGTATTACCAAAAATTTTGTGGTTTCTGGTGACCGGCAGGCTGAGATCTTTGCAAATGCGATTGAAGCGTCTGCCAATAGTGAAACACCGCCAATCGGAGTATCGGTGACAGAGCTGCATGGAACGGAAGCAATTAGAAAATTTTTGGAAAGAAGGAAAAAATAGTAATACAGTAAGCTCCGAGTCGAAAGGCAGCAGTGAATTTTTACAGATAAAACGGGAATACTATTCCTGAAATCTTATTGTGAAAGGAACTGAGCCATGAAGTATATATGTGATGTATGTGACTGGGTGTACGATGAGGAGAAAGGGTATCCAGAGGGCGGAATTGCACCGGGGACAAAATGGGAAGATGTGCCAGAGGATTTCCTTTGTCCGCTGTGCTTTGTAGGCAAAGAACAATTTTCTTCAATGTAATTTTGACCAGAAAATAGGAGGGCATCAAAGAAGTATGTCCTCCTAATTTTTTATGCACACGGAAAGAAAACATGCGGCGGAGCTATGCCGCTAGAGCGGCGCGCAGTTTTCCGCCTCATACAATTGCCCGTATGCCTCGAGGCGGGCGGACACAAAGCGCTGTCTGAGTTTTTCCACGATAACTTTGTCCCGCAGGCGGGCTGTCAGAAGCGGTGAGAAGCGCTTGCCCTCGAGCAGGAGTGCAGCCCGTATGGCTTCATCGAAATTTCTTTTGGTATGGCCATAGAGCCATGCGCGGCTGATAGAGTTATCGAGCCAGTCAATCAGCCCGATTACATCGACCATCTGGCGGCAGGGACATGTTAAGCGTTTGTACGTTTCAGGATACCCGTGCGAGCCGTCATACCAACTGTGATGCCCAAGCGCTGCCGCGGCGTAGGCGCGCGTCGATGCGCAGGTGGCAAGCCGCTTGTTTCCGACAATCGTGTGCAGTTGTGTAATTTCGTACTCCTCGTCAAACCACTGTCTTGCAGTGCGGGTGAACAGGCTGATAAAATTAATGATGCCGACATCATGAAACACGCCGCAGTTCATGGCAAAGTCAAGAACCGCCTGACGCTTTGCCGCTGGATTCTGGATCTGCTGGAGCTGTTCAATATCATCAAAAAAATCAGGCTCCTCAGAGAGAATCGTGTCACACAGGACAGCAGCAACCTTGCCGACCACCTGTGAATGAACGTAAATATCCGGTGCAAAGTGTATCAGCATGGTTTTCTGAAAGTCTCCATAGGAGATACTGTCTGCGGTCTCGACGAAGGTGGTCGAGAGCTGCCTGACATAGAAAAAGATTTGATCATTTGTCTCGCCTTTTGGGAAAGCCTCCACATAGGAAATCGCTTTTCTGTATAAATTTTCCAGATATTTTTCCCGTCCAGACAGTTGTTCGGGATATTGGCGCAGGTACTGGCAGTAGAAGGCAGGGAGAGAGATGACGGCGTACATATTTTCGAGTGAAAAGCTTGTGGTGTCCGCAAGGTCCATCAATTCTTCCATTTTGCCAAGCAGTGTTTCAAGTGTGAACATTCCGCAATAGTACTCGATGGCAGAACGGGAGAAGGCAGAGCGGATCGGAATCTCCTGTTTGTCCGCCGCCTCCTCAATCCGCCGCTGGTGGACAATATGGACAGATTCCATGATGGACGCGACATCCTGTGCAGTCATGTCATGCTCACGGCAGTAGGAGGTGTTGGAAACCATCTGCTGATGTGTCATGTAGATGTATCTGTCCCAGGGAAGATTTGGGGCATTTTCGTGGTAGCCTTCATCTTTTAAAATTTGCAGCGTCTGCCTTGTCAGACGGATTTTGGCGCTGGCGGATTTAAACTGCCCGAGCGCGGTGTTGGCGCGTGAGCGCAGTATGTAGCCCTTGGTGTCTGTGTCGTCAATCTCTTCAAAAAATTTGAGATAGGCAGCGGCTTCTGTGAAACATAACCGCATCTGCGACATATAGTGTTCAATGTCTGACAAATCAATTCCGACCATTTTAGTAGACATATGATGCCGCCCGATTCCCAGCCAGTACAGGCAGCGGATAATTGCGTTGCGGTCTTTGTTGTGGCGCGCATGGATTAACAGTGCCTGATAGATTTGACAGAACAGACCCGCATCTAACTCATCTTTTCCATTTAAAAGTGCACCTGCAAATTCCTCCAGCTCAGCCAGCTCTGTGGGAGGTGCTTCAAAGAGCCTGTCAAACAGTGGAAAGAGCCCGTCGCGCAGCAGCTCGATATTGCGGTTGATTTTTTTCTCTAACAGGCTTCGGTCATGCAGCAGTTTTTCCTGATACTCCGCTAAGGAATGGTTTGATGTCTGCCTTCGGGAAGCCAGTACAGTAATATCCTTTAAGTTTGCGATATATTCCTCTTGATAGGGTTGCATAGGGAATCCCTCCTGTCGTTCAAGTATTACGGCTCTTTGCGTGAAAAGCGCTTGCGCAGTATTTCGTGTAAGCGTTCCTCGTTTACGGGCTTAGAGCAGTGTTCGTTCATGCCTGCCTCCCGCGAGAGACGGATATCCTCCACGAAGGCGTTGGCGGTCATGGCGACAATCCAGACTGACGCGGCATCATTGCGGGGAAGCTGGCGGATTTTTTTGGCAGCGTCGTAACCGTTCATGACAGGCATCTGAATATCCATAAAGATCAGATCAAAATATCCCTCCGGCGCATTCTCAAAGGCTTCCACCGCACGCAGTCCGTTTTCTGCCGTCTCCACCTGCACACCAGTCAGGGACAGCAGCTCTAAGGCAATTTCACGGTTCAGCTCGTTATCCTCAACCAACAGAATGTGGTACTTGCTGTAATCCAGCTCTAGTTCGGGTGTACCGCCGCAGTTTTGCTGTGCCTTGTCAGTCAGCTCTGACAAGGTTGCAAAGAGCCTGCTCTGAAACAGCGGACAGGGCACAAAACCATTGATGCCTGCCCTTGTCGCGCGGTATTCGATTTGAACCCAGTCCGCATCTGCGACCATGATAATCGGAAAATCTTTTCCGGCGAGCTGGCGCACATGAGACGCCATGTTCAGCGCAGACATGTCGTTGAGCTCCTGTCCGGTAAGCAGTGCGCAGGGCATACGGTTCTCATACTGGGCTTCGGTCAGCCATGTCACAACCTCCATGCCATTTTTGAGATGCACAGAGGTCATGCCGCCGTCTTGCAGGTATTCGGCAAGCTGTTGCGCGCGGCTGTCGAGTGTCTCAGCGATCAGCACGGTCTGTCCCGCGGGAAGAGGCAGTTCGTTCGGGTTTGGCGGCGCAGCCGTCAGTGGAATGGAGACGAAAAAGCAGCTTCCTTTGCCCTCCTCGCTCTCGACAGTGATGGTGCCGCCCATGCGGTCGAGGAGGCTTTTTACAATCGACATGCCAAGCCCTGTTCCCTCTATTTTGTTGGTGGCAGAGCTGTTAACACGCTCAAAGGGGACGAATATTTGTTCTAAAAATGCCGGGCTCATGCCGATTCCATTGTCTTTGCATTGAAAATCGAGCCAGATGTTTTTGGCTTTTTTATCCGCTGCATCAAAACGCTGTGTCATATTTACATGAATGCTGCCCTCCGCCTGTGTGTATTTTACAGCATTTCCAATAATATTTACAAAGATCTGGCGCAGGTGGAGAGGATCGCCAACTAGATTTTCCTCATATATTTTTCCGACATCGATCTGAAGGGACTGATGTTTTTGTGCCGCCTGCGGACGCACAATAATCATAATATCGTGCACCATATCTGCCAGCGAAAAGGGTTCCTCACTCAAGGTCATGCGTCCGCTGGCAATCCGCGACATGTCGAGCACGTCATTGACCAGACTCATCAGATGGGCTGATGCCGTCTGAATCTTTTGCAGACAGTCAAGCACGCGCGGTTTTTCGTCAATGTGCGACAGACCGATGGAGGTCATACCCATAATCGCATTCATTGGCGTGCGGATATCGTGGGACATACTGGACAGGAAACTGCTCTTTGCGCGGTTTTCCTCCTCACAGGCGCGCAGGGCTTCGGCAAGCTCCGTATTCTGCTGCCGGAGCTGTTCGAGCGCAGCTTGGTACGGTGAGGCGTCACTGCGCGCCAGTACCCACAGTTCATGCCGAGTGTCCAGTGCAATGCGTTCAATTTTGTAGTTTTCTGCAAGCTGGTCGGGATTGGCGCGCAGCAGCCGCTCTAAGCTGCTGTCTGTGACTGCACATGCGCCGCTGTCCGCAAAGAGTATTTGCGGCTGTTTGCCCGGATGGCATTCAATGATGAGATATCCATTGGTTTTTCTGGTTTCCATATCGTTCTATATCCTTTCAACACAGTCGTCTGATAGATTTGTTTGATATATTTTATGTAAAGACCGCCTGAATTTTCAGGCGGCCTTATAAAGTATAGTTTAGTATATCATATTGGCATGTGATGCGCAATTAGTTTAATTCGAGTATTTTTGGAAAAATTTTTGTGCGGCGGGACCGATTGATGCTATGATACATCTAATCAGTGTAATGAATTACAAAATACTATTTCGTAAAAAGAAAGCCGGCGGAGAGGAAACTATGACAAAGGAACAATTGGGGAATTTAATCATCGCATCGGAGGAGACGATGTACCGTGTGGCAAAGACGCTGCTGCGCAGTGATGCGGACTGTGCCGATGCCATACAGGAGGCGATCGTGAAGGCGTTTACAGGGATACAGACCTTGCGCAAGGACTCCTATGCAAAGACGTGGCTTGTGCGCATCGTGATAAATGAGTGCTATGCCATTATGCGGCATGAGCGCAGACTGGTGCCAATCGACGATTTTACCGCCAAGGAAGCGGCAGCAGAGCAGGCAGATTATTCAGAGCTGTACGATGCACTCAGCCGCCTGCCGGAAGAAATCCGTCTCACGGTCACACTCTATTATATAGAAGGGTACCATGTCAAGGAAATTGCGGAATTGATGAATACGACGCAGAGCGCCGTAAAAAATCGTCTGATGCGCGCCAGAGCAAAAATCAAAAAAGATTTGGCGGAGGCAAAATAAATTGCGCCCGGTAGGCGGGCAGGGAAAGTGGAGATTAATAAATGGAAATAAAACAGACTGCAAAACAATTTGATATAAAAACTTCTGATATAAAAACTTCTGATATAAAAGCTTCTGATATAGAAATTTCCGAAATAGAGGCTTTTGAAATAGAAGCTTTCGAATTAAAAGCGTTAGGACAGCATTTTCCACCAATGCCAGAAGAACTGCGCTCAATGGTTGAACAGGAAGTGCGCAAACAAATGGGAACAACATCACCAATCAGAAGGAGAAACTATAAGGCAAGAAAAGTGCTGATCGCGACACTTGCGGCAGTCATGCTGCTTGGAACGACGGTAGCCGCGGGTGTTGCATACAGGATGCACACAGAAAAGGTGGGCAAGTATGCAGCCAAAACAAGCATCGAATCGACGACATCACAGACAAATCATGTAACCGCAGATGCTCCCATGACACAAAAAGACACGCTTCAGAATACAGCGCTTGGGGATATAGCGCTCGAGGTTTCGTATCTGCCAGAGGGAATGGTAAAGACAGAGGACGGAAAGTACAGCTATTCAGAGAATTTGTATAAAGGCGGTGTCTCGGTCGCATTTTACAAAATGGACACAGGAGACACGCAGTTTGAGATGCTGACTACCGGCGTGGAGGAGACAGAGACGGTCAAAGTAAACGGTTACGACGGTGTGTACTATGTCCTGTACGGCGGTGAGGACGGCGACGTTTGCTTTAACCAACGCATCTATGTGGCATACACAGATGTACATTATGTGATGGAAATGTTCGCAGCCTCCGATGTGCCCAAGGAGGAGGCCTTGAAGATTGCGGAGGGTGTCCGTTTGACACCGGCTTCGGGCGAAACGGCACAAGAGCTTGTCCACGCATACCAGTGGAGTGAATATTTGAAGTCAAAGACGGAGTCGGACACTGTAGAAGCATGGGCGTCTGACATATCCATTCCTAAATCCGCGATGGCAAATACACATGCGGTTGGCGAGATGTTCTCAGCGGTGTCTGCACCGTTAGAGGAGGACTGGCTGGGGCTTAACCAGATTGAAATCAAGGTGGCAGATGTACAGATTCGCGATGATGTGAGCCTGCTGGATTTGTCTGCGCTCGACAGCGAGGACAGGGAAGCGCTGCAACAAGAGTTGGCTTCGTCGGGCGAACTGCTGCCAGCAAAAATCAATTATATAAAGTACGGCGATGGCATTCATTCCCTCAATGAAGTGGTGGACAGCCGCGAGGTGCCGCAGAAGCTAGTGTATGTCACGGTAGAGTACACCAATACAGGAACAGAGCAGTTAGAGGAGGTACTATTTTTTGGCAATCTGATGAAAATTACCGAGGAGAATGGCCAAATGATATGCTATAACGGAAAGGCATCTGATGAACATGCAGTGTGGGACGAGGCAGTGCCGCAGGGGGCAGCGCGCTGTACAGAGATGTGGTATTATGATGTACATGGCGGAGAACGGCACAATAATTATATCACGAAGCTGGACGCTGGAAAAACAGAGACGGTGCACATGGCATGGCTCGTGCCGGAGGAAGAACTGTCGTATCTTTATCTGGATTTGAACACGTCGGGCAGCAGTTTTGAGTTCTGTGAGGAGTCGCTGGCGGTTGGGTATGTGGATATACGGCAGTAAAAAAAGTATTTTCATAAAGTATTTTCATAGTCATTTGGTGCAATGCGTGTTGGCAATCGAGAGATTTTTACCGATATAAATCTTATAAAAAAGAAGCCCAAACTACGCGCAAGGAGGACAATCATGTCAATCAATATTTCAGAAAAGCCATTTGCACACCAATATGACCACTATGCCATTGATGCCGGCAGCTACAGGCAGAGAATACAGGACAACAAAAATAACAGCACCGCCGCATCTGGCTATGACACGGTGGAGATTTCGAACGAGAGCCGTCAAGCGTTAGAAAATAAGCTGGCGGACACCGTGAGGGCAAAGCAGGGCATCGAGCCTGCCGGAACGCTGACCTCGATGAGTACACAGCGTGTCTTTGAGGACTATGAGAAGGCTGTGATGGCGGAGAAGCGGGACAAGGCAAAGAGCAATAACTTTGACCGCCATCTTGATAAGATGACAGCAGCGTACCAACGCATGAAAACTCAAATCGAAGAAAAATATGCCGCCGCAGGGCACGAACCGCAGTACTATTGTGCCGATGACGGAAGCATACAGGAGCTGACAAAAGAAAAAGAGCTCGAGCTGCTCGACAATGCCTACGCAAAACACAGTGAACTGATGGCGGGCTTTACGGAATCCCTGAATGACTTGATGGATTTTAAACCCCAAATACAGTATCACCGTTCAGGAAATACGCAGAAAATGCAGACTGCCTCGGAGACGTCCAATGCGAACAAGAGTGCGTCAAAGAAAATAGCTGCAAACAAGGGCGAAGTCAGAGCGCAGGCATATCAGATTTTGATGTCAGCGATTCAAAAGGGAAAGCCAGCCGCGGGCAAAGCGCCGTCAAGAGCTGAATTGAACCAGATTTGGGATAATTACGCATAGGGAGACTCGTGCACGGAAAGGAGGCTCCCTTGATGAAAAGAAACAGATATTTCATAATCGTAATCTTGTCAAGTCTGCTGTTTTTTGCGTGCCTGTTCATGCTTTTTCGAAAACAGAGCCAGCAAGACCCGGCGGAGAGCAAAACAGAAACAATAGATTTCAGCGAACTTGGAAAAACAGAGGAAACGCCGCTGTCAGAAAATACAGAGACACAAATACAGACAGAACAAAAAACAGACCATGACGCCGCAAAAACACCAGAAGATGAAATACCAGAGAATAAATTGACAGAAGAAAACCTGTCAGAAAATAAACTGTCAGAAGAAAAACTGTCAGAAGATACGGCAGCAGCATATGATGCAGACACCGCATTTTACACGACTGGTCTGACAGAAGAACTCAAGGCGCGCATTACAGGGAAGTCCTATCCCGACACAACAGAGCCCATACAGATTTCTTATGATGCGCTGGCTTACGTCCATATCCTGCACTATGATTTTCAAGCGCAGGTTCAAGAGGGAGAACTCATCTGCAATCAGGCGATTGCGCAGGATTTGCTGGATATTTTCCGCGAATTGTATGAACACCAGTATCCCATTGAGAAGGTATGGCTGATTGATGAGTACAACGCAGACGACGAGCTGTCTATGGCGGACAACAATACCTCTTGCTTTAATTACAGAACCGTGCCCGGCAAGTCGAAGCTCTCCAATCATTCCTATGGACGTGCCATAGACATCAATCCGCTGTATAATCCCTATGTGCGCACAAAAGACGGAAAAGTGTTGGTTTCGCCGCAGAATGCAGAAGAATACGCAGACCGCAATGCGGATTTTCCATATAAGATTGACAGGGAGGACTTGTGTTACCAGTTGTTTACCGAGCATGGCTTTGAGTGGGGCGGGGCGTGGAACAGCAGCAAGGATTACCAGCATTTTGAGAAAAATTCCTAAATTCTCACAAAAAAACCGTTAACCTGATTGAGTTTAGAGCGCAGTTACGATATAATATAGAAGTTATTATGAGTTTGCGACAGGTTTTATAAAGAGGATGAAAGCTATGGAATATGATAGCATAATGAACGAGTACGATTCAAAACTGTTTGATGTGCTGGCACAGTCGTCGAACAGGACTTTTTTCTTTGCGAGTAATATGAAGGATAATACAGCAAGGTGGTCAAAAGGGGCAGTGGAATATTTTGGCTTAGAGAGTGAGCTTCTCTATCCTGCGGATATAGAGTGGCTCAAACGAATCCACCCCGACGATAAGGGCGCTTACCTAAAAGATTTTGAGGATATGGCAAATCATATCAGCGCGTATCATGATGTGGAATACCGTATGCTGAATGCCGAGGGAGACTATGTGTGGGTTAACTGTAAGGGATATATGACCTACGACGAGGCAGGCAATATGGACTTTTTTGCCGGCTTTGTCACGAATCTAGGCGTCAGAAATAAAATTGACCCTGTGACGGGGCTGTGGACGCTGCACGAGTTCCGCAAGGACACAGAGGAGCTGCTCTACAACAATAAATGCGGTGCGGCAGTCCTGATCGGACTCAATAATTTTAAGCGGATCAATGATGAGTTTGGCTATTCCTATGGGGATAAGACACTCTATGCCGCCGCGCACAAGATGCTTGGCGTGCGGACGCCGGGGACGCGCATTTACCGCATGGACGGTTCGGATTTTGCGCTTTTGCTCGAGAACGCAACCTGTGAGCAGGTGGCGCAGGAGGTCGAAAAAATGCAGCAGGCATTTTTTTCACTGGATATCGAGCGGAATCAAGTACAGCTTGATTTCAGGGCGGGGGCAGTGCTGTTTCCGCAGAATGGGAAGTACATTGACCAGATTATGAGCAATATGCTGATTGCGCTGGAAAATGCCAAGAGCGCAGGCGGCAAAGGGGTGTCCATCTACACAGAAGAGATGCATCTGAAAAAGACGCGAATGCTGCGGCTGCGGGATGCCATGCGCGAGTGTGTCAACGACGGTTTTAAGGGATTTTCAATCGTCATGCAGCCGATTATAGATTCCAAGACCGGAAAGGGTACAAGCTGTGAGACGCTTCTTCGCTGGAGTGATGAGCGCTTTCCAGAAATCGGACCGATGGAGTTTATCCCGGTTCTTGAGGATACTGCGTTTATTATTCCCGTGGGAAAATGGATTATCGAGCAAGTGCTCAAATACCTGAATGAGTGGGAGGAGAGGGGGCTTAATGCGATTGAGAAGGTCCATGTCAATGTCTCCTATATCCAGCTTCACGACGACGACTTGGTGGATTTCACAGTCAGCAAATTAAATGAATACCATATCGCGCCGGAGCGCCTTGTGTTAGAGCTGACCGAGAGTTGCAGAATCGGGCGGATTGACGAGCTGACACAGCGGCTTCAGAAATTTAAAGACCAGGGAATCAGTATTGCGCTAGATGACTTCGGCACAGGGTATGCGTCGCTTGCCGTGCTAAAGGATATTCCGACAGATATCGTCAAGCTCGACCACACGATGATTAAGTCCGTGGTCGGCACGGAAAAAGAGAGAAAGCTCATCGAGTTTATCATTTCTTTCTGCAATAATGTAGGGATTATTGTCTGCGCGGAGGGCGTAGAGAACACGACGATCATGGGCATTGTCAACGAGGCGGGCGCGGGGCTTTTGCAGGGGTATTATTTTGACAAGCCGCTGCGCGTCGAGGAGTTTTATAATAAATATGTGAAATAAAAAGGGGAGACAAGATGAAAAAGTTTATGACAATCGTTGCAGTATTGATGCTGGGGGCAGCGTTGATGACGGGCTGCGGCGCAGCCAAAAAAGCGCCGTCAGAGGAAGGGACCGTGACGGTCAATGTCGCAGCCCTGAAAGGGCCGACCGCAATGGGAATGGTGGACTTTATGGACAAGTCCGAGCAGGGGAGTCTCACAGATTATACGTATCAGTTTGAGATTGCGGCATCAGCGGACGAGGTGACGCCAAAGCTGGTGCAAGGGCAGGTGGATATTGCGGCAGTTCCCGCAAATCTTGCGTCGGTGCTGTACAACAATACAGACGCGGGCGTCCGTGTGCTTGCCGTCAATACACTCGGGGTGATCTACCTTGTAGAAAGCGGGGACACTGTGTCCGACATCAGCGATTTAAAGGGCAGGACGATCTATGCCAGCGGCAAGGGCGCGACGCCGGAGTATGCGCTGAACTATATTCTCACGCAGAATGGCATGGACCCTGACAAAGATTTGACAATCGAGTGGAAGAGTGAGCACGCCGAATGCCTGTCTGCGCTGATGGCACAGGAGAATGCAGTTGCGATGCTGCCGCAGCCATTTGTGACAACGGCGCAGACCAAGAGCGACAAGATCCGGGTCGCGCTGGATCTCACCGAGGAGTGGGATAAGCTTGGCTCAGACTCCGCACTGTTGACAGGCGTGGTCGTGGCAAGAAAAGAGTTTGTTGAGCAGCATCCGGCGGCAGTCACCGATTTTTTAGCGCACTATGAGACCTCTGTAACATATGTCAATGAACATGTGGAGGAGGCGGCAGCTTTGATCGAAAAATATGACATCGTTCCGGCGGCAGTCGCAGTCAAGGCAGTGCCAAAGTGCAATATTGTATTGATCACAGGCGAGGAGATGAAGCAAAAGCTCTCTGGATATCTCAAAGTGCTGTCTGAGCAGAATCCAAAAGCCATCGGCGGGGCGCTCCCGGCAGATGATTTTTACTATGGGCTATGAAGAACAGGACAGAAAAGCGTGAACTGCGTCTCTGGGCAGTGTCGTTCTGGTTGGTGGTATGGCAGCTTGCAAGCATGTGGCTGGACAGTGAACTTTTGCTGGTCTCGCCGGTCAAGGTGCTGGTCAGGCTTGCCCAGATGGCAGGGACTGTCATTTTTTGGAAATCTATATATTTCACGCTCTCGCGCATTGCACTGGGATTCTTTTCCGCCGTTCTGGCAGGGTGTGCGCTGGCTGGCTTGGCGTCGCGCTTTCGCCGCATTTATGAGCTGGCGGCGCCGCTCATGCTGGCGGTCAAATCCATACCGGTCGCATCGTTTATCATCTTGGCGCTCATCTGGTTTTCCTCAAGAAATCTTTCTATTTTTATCTCATTTCTGATGGTGCTGCCGATTATTTACACCAATGTGCTCGGCGGAATCCGAAGTGTGGACAGACAGCTTCTGGAGATGGCGCAGGTCTTTCGCCTGCCAAGGCTGCGCGTGGCGCGCTATATTTATCTGCCGCAGATTATGCCCTATTTTTATTCCGCTTGCAGCGTGTCGCTTGGGCTGAGCTGGAAGGCAGGCGCTGCCGCGGAGGTGATCGGAATGCCGCGGGGATCGGTTGGAGAGCGGCTTCAGCAGGCAAAGGTCTATCTGGATACACCGGACCTGTTTGCGTGGACGCTCGTGATCGTGGCGCTGAGCCTTGGCTTTGAGAAGCTGGTGCTGGCGCTTATTGTAAAGTGCGCCGCGCGGCTGTCAGGAGGGGTAGCGGGCCGTGTCTAGTCAAAATGCTCTCCTGAGCGCTCCAAATCATCTTCCAGTTCATCGGGCAGATATTTGCGGAAGATATAGATGAATACATTGGAGGTGAGGTAGGCGACCAGCCCCGCCCCGCAGCAGAGCATCAGCATGATAAACGGGACAAAGAAGAGCGTGAGCAGAACAAAAGTTCCGTATATCAAGCATAACAATAATGAACATGGAAAATGCCTGAGCGACATAAGCAGGGCATTTTTTAAATTGTCGCGGATTTTATTCTCAAATTTTGCCTGCACTGGAAAAATATAAATCGTGGTCAGCGCAATTGGAATCAGAAAGATGGAACAGCTAATGATCATGATTTTACCAGCCATATTGTCCAGAAACATGCCGTACCGCAGGTCTGTGATGTAGAGCGAGAGCAGTGCCACCATGCCAAGCCAGATGATCGTGGACTGCTTAAAGTTCTGTTTAAAAGAATGATGAAAATTTCTGTGAATATAACCCTCGTTGGTGCGGAGCATTTTCATGCAGGAATAGTACAGTGCAGTGGTGGAGGCGCCGATGGTAAAAACCGGCAGGCTGTACACAATCCACAGGACATGGAGGACCACGAGATTATATACAAAGTTAAAAAAACGCCAAATGGGACCTTCGATCGAAAATAAATGCATAACTTCACCTCATTGATGATATTGATATTGTTTCTTAAAGGGAGACTGATACTTATTCTAATATTGAAACACATTCTCGGGCTGATGTAAAGAATAAAATCATCTTGTTTTAGGCGTTGCTAAAACGGATAATTATATTTTGTGCAAACTGTATAATAAATAGGGGGAAAATAGCAAAATTACTATCCGAAAATTATTATTTATTACGAAAAACTAAAATAGTATTGTATAAATTAAAACAATGTGTTAGAATAAAGTCATCTTAAAAACAGTTAAAAAGACATCATTGTAAAGGCTTCAAATGAATAATAAGGAGGTAAAAAACATGAAAATGAAAAAGTTAGGCGCGCTTGCTTTAACGACCACTCTCGTATTTGGAAGCGTTCTCACAGGTTGTGGCGGCAAAGATAAGGGCACGACAGCGGACGGAAAGAAAAATCTATCGGTATTTATCTTTGCAAATGACCATGAGTCACCAATTTACAAGGGCATGATCGAGAAGTATAAGGAGGCACACTCTGATACGATCGGAAATATTGATGTCCAGATTACGACGCAGGAAGAGTATTCCAAGACTTTGACCGGTATGATGACGGCAAAGGAGCTGCCCGATATATTCTATGTGGGACCGGAATCTGTACAGCAGTTTGTTGAGAACGGATATATCGAGAACATTCAGCCAATCCTGACAGAGCTGGGCATCTCAACAGATGATCTGGTTGCGCAGGAGGCGCTCAACAGCTACCGTTATGATGGCTCAAAGGTTGGTACAGGCGATTTGTACGCACTTCCAAAGGACGCATCCGTTTTTGCGTATGCATACAACAAAGATTTGTTTGACAAGGAAGGCATTCCTTATCCCGACCCGGAGAATCCTTATACATATGACGAGTTCGTGGAGGTCTGCAAGCAGTTCACCAAGGACACAGACGGTGACGGTGAGATTGACCAGTGGGGCTGCGGTTTGGCAAATCAGTTCATGATTCAGCAGTATATCTGGTCAAATGGCGCAACATTCCTTTCTGATGATTATAGGACCGTAACCATTGACACACCTGAGTTTAAAGAGGCATTCCAGAAGTTCATTGACTTGACGCTGGTACATCAGGTAACACCGACAGTAGAGCAGGATGTATCTCTTGGCGTATACCAGAGATGGCTTGCCGGACAGGAAGCATTCTATGCATGTGGTACATGGGACGTGGCAGCGTTCATGGACAAAGAAACCTTCCCGTTTAACTGGGATCTGTGCGGATATCCGACACTCTCCACAGGAAAGAGTATGACATGGCTCGGAACGGTTGGTTTCTGCGTATCTGCAAGCAGCCCGAACAAGAAGGAAGCGACAGAGCTGATCTCTTATCTGTGTGCAAATGAAGATGGACAAAAAGAGCTTTCAGGTATCGTGGGCGGACAGTCTATACAGCTGCCGAACTTAAAGAGTCTGGCTGAGGGTGAGTTCCTCACAGCAATCGAGGACGGCAGCCTTCCGTTCCCAGAGTCAGTCGATGTATTCTTCAGCTATCTGGGAGGTACAGGCAACTACGAAGGACGTTTCCAAGAGACCACTTACACACCGAATGCTGAATGGTTTGATATATTCTTTAAAAATGTTGATAATGTCAAGAACGGCAGTATGACAGTAGATGATTTTATCGCTGACGTTCAGCCTCAGATGCAGGAATCTCTTGACACCGCATGGGAAAGTATAGAATAACCAAAAGGATAGAACAGGCAACCAAATAAATTGGTTAGGGAAGAGTGGCTGGCAGATATGAAAAGGTCAGCCACTTTCTATATGGAGGTAAGTGTATGAGCGGAGGTAAAGCAGTATCAAAGAAAAAAATGAATAAGGCTGAGTTCAGGGAACACTGCTGGGGGCTCGCATTCGTGTCGCCGGCGTTCATTGGATTCTTAATATTTATGGCATTTCCGATTGCATTTGCATTTTTTGCCAGTCTGACAAAATGGAACGGCATGAATTCCATGACAGACAATTTTGTCGGGTTGAACAATTACATCAAATTGCTTGGGGACGACAAGTTTTGGAAAGTGCTGTTGAACACGGTGATCTATATGATCGGTATCCCGATCGGCATGATTCTGGGATTGGTGATCGCGGTAGGTATGAATCGCAAAATAAAGGGAATCAAATTCCTGCGCACATTGTACTATGTGCCTGTTGTATCTTCGCTGGTAGCCGTTGCAATCCTGTGGATGTGGGTTTTCAACTATGATTATGGTCTCTTGAACAGCATTGTCAAGATGATATCAGGCCAGCATGGACCAAACTGGCTCGGCGACGAGTTCTGGGTGAAGATTTCCATGATTATTTTCATGGTATGGAAGGGACTTGGCTCTTCGATTATCTTGTACTTATCTGGTTTACAGGGGATTCCGAGAGATTACTACGAGGCGGCAAAGATTGACGGCGCAAGCGGCTGGAATCTGTTCCGCGACATTACGGTACCGCTTGTCTCTCCGGTAACATTTTATCTGTTGATCACAGGTCTCATCGGCGGTTTCCAGGTATTCGTAGAGGTTCTTGTCATGGTTCCGAGCGGCGGCTTGAACTACAGTGCAGCGACAGTGGTATTCTATCTGTATGAGAAGGCATTTAGCAGCAATCAGATGGGCTACGGTTCTGCGATGGCATTTATTCTGGCAATCTTTATCTTTATTGTGACGGCGATCAATTTCAAGGGTCAGGATAAATGGGTTAAGACAATTGAGTAGGAGGTGGAAGATATGGCAAATAATCGAGATGAAATGGGTTCAGAGATTAAGTCTGCAAAGAGTAAGATGATAGACAGGATTGTATTTGTGGCGTTATCGTTAGGTGCGGTTGTCATGGTCTTTCCGCTGATCTACATGGTGCTGAGTTCCTTTATGACAAAGAATCAGATTCTTTCTGCGGATTTTAGTATTATACCGAATCCGTGGAAATTCGGAAAATATTCGGAAGTGCTCGCAAAGCCGGAATTTTTGAGAGGTCTGCGCAACACCTTGATCGTTGCGGCACCAGTGCTGGTGATTGGCGGTTTCACCTCCTCTCTGTCGGCATTTTCGTTCAGCAAACTGAAATTTAGAGGAAAGAATGGTATTTTCCTCGGACTGCTGGCAACTATGATGATTCCGTTTGCAGTCGTGATGATTCCGCAGTACGTGATGTTTACAAAGATGGGATGGACGAACAGCCTTCTGCCATTGATCATACCCGGTCTGTTTGGCAATGTCAGCATCATTTTCTTCCTGCGTCAGAATCTGACAAGTGTGCCGGATTCGATCGTGGAGGCGGCAAAGCTTGACGGGTGTGGTTATTTCAGAATGTATTATTCGATTTTCCTTCCGTTGATGAAGGGTGCTCTGATGACACAGCTCATTCTGTGGTTTATGGGCATCTGGAATGACTATCTGGCACCGACCATCTTTATCCAGAATGAGAAGTGGTTTACCTTGCAGGTAGTAATCCGTTCCTTCAATTCATACTATGCAGTAAACAGCGATTATCCGCTGATCATGGCAGCGTCCGTGCTGGCGATTCTGCCGACATTGCTCTTGTTCTTCTTCTTCCAGCGTTATATTATCGAATCGCTGGCAGTATCAGGCGTTAAGGGTTAGTGTACATACACACAGGGTTGTTTTCATTGGAGGACATGAAAACAGCCCTGTATTCAGATATAAAACAATTAAAATCAATACAGAGAGGAAATAAAACAGGAAAAAATGAATGGCATACTTCGATTAAATGATTATAATGTAGAGTATAATGCCACGCTAGGCGCGCATGACCCCTCGATGATGTGGGACCCCGTTACCAGAAAGTATTATTCTTATAGCACAGATGTCTATATGCCGCGGTGTGGTCTGCGGGATAAGATCGGGATTCCAGTCCGCAGCTCGGAAGATTTGGTACATTTTCAATATGAAGGAACTGTCCTGTCAGAACACGCTATCCGTCAGGGAAGAGATAATGGAGCGTATCCACAGACTATGAATTTCTGGGCGCCTTATGTGGAATATGTGGAGGAGGAGTACAGAATGTATTACTCGGCGACCAGACGGTTTGGCAGCTCTGAGTCGCGAATCTGGCTCGCAGTGGCAAAGCACCCGCTGGGACCATTTGAGAACCGCGGTGTGGTGGCGGACACCTGGGGAACTGATGACACGCTGCCAAACGCGATTGACGCGCATGTTATATGGGACAAAGAGCGCTGCTATTTGGTGTATGGCTCATTCTTTGGCGGAATCTATATCAAGGAGCTGAATGCAAAGACAGGGCTTGCCCTTGACGGAAATGAAAAAAATCTGGGGCAGTGTATCTCGCGCAGACAGCCCAATCCGCCGATTGACGGACCAGAAGGTGCTTCTGTAATCTATGTCCCTGCGCTTGGTTATTACTATCTGTTTCAGTCCTATGGCTGGCTGGGCGACACTTATGACATTCGCGTAGGACGCAGCCGCTCGGTGACAGGACCTTATACAGACCGGCAGGGGCGTTGTCTGGTGGAGGAGAGTATGGGGACCAAGCTCGCAGGAAGCTATGAATTTAGCGCGGCGTCGCCAAATGCCGCAGATGAGAACCGCGCGTGGGCGTGGGCAGGCTTTCGCGGGCCGGGACACGGTGTTCCATTCTATGACCCGCAGCGGAAGTCTTACTTTTTTGTGCATCATATTCGGGATGGCGCAGAACTTCACCGGAACTATGATGAGAAGGAGCATCGTGACAGCTACAGACTTCATTATATGATGCTTCGCAGCATGTTCTTTCAGGAGGGCTGGCCAGTCTTTAGCCCTGAGCCGTATACAGGGGAAATTTCAGGAGAGTTTTCGGAGAATGACAAGGGCTGCTGGGAGTGGATTCGCTTTGAAGATCTGGATAATACGATGAAAAAAGCGGTGCATTTGTCAAAACAGGAGGAGGCAGAGCTTCTTGCGGCGGGAACAGTGCACACGTGCTGGGATTTTGAAAATGCAAGGCCAACGCGGGCAGTGTCTGGTTTTGACGCGTCAGGACTTGCATATTGGGGAAAGTACGTGTATAGTTGAGTTCAGGAAAATTTGTGAGGGCAAAGTATGAGAAAAAAGACATTGACATTAAAAATGATCGGGATTGGGGTGGCGCTGTCTTTGTTGTCTGGGTGCGGACAGAAGGAAAGACTGAAGGCAGAGCCAGCCGTGGAAAAGACCTTTGAGGAGGTATCCGTGCACGACCCGTCTATCGTGGACGGCGGAGATGGCTGTTATTATATCTTCGGCTCGCATCTGGCTGTGGCAAAGACGAATGACTTGATGAACTGGACCTATGTGAACAGAGGCATCAAGAATGAGAATGATGTGATTCCGAATGTTTATTCGGAGATGAAGGAGGCTTTTGAGTGGTCTCACAGCAATACCTTCTGGGCGCCGGATGTTGTGAAGCTTGGCGATGGAAAATATCATATGTACTATTGTAATTGTCAGGGAGACAGTCCGCTCTCATGTCTTGGTACAGCGGTGTCTGATGCGGTGGGAGGTCCCTACGTAAATGAGGGCATTATGCTCAAATCAGGAATGACAGCGGACCAGCCGAGCGAGGATGGGGACATTTATCAGGCTGCGGACGATCCAAATACAGTGGACCCTGTTGTATTTTACGATCAGGAGGGGCGGCTCTGGATGATTTACGGTTCTTACTCCGGCGGCATTTTTGTGAAGGAGATGGACCCGCAGACGGGGCTTGCGTTAGAGCCGGGGTATGGGAAAAAGCTGCTTGGCGGCGACCATCTTAGAATCGAGGCGCCATATATTATCTACAATCAGGACACAGCGTATTATTATATGTTTCTCTCCTTTGGCGGGCTGGACTCCGACGGCGGATACAATGTCCGCGTATGCCGTTCCAAGACACCGGACGGACCTTATCTGGACTCTATGGGGCAGGATATGATTGACTGTAAGGGACCGGCGGGCAGTGCGTTCAGCGATGCCACGGCAGCGCTGTATGGCACAAAGCTGATGGGTTGCTACAAATTTCTGTGGTCAGAGGGCGAGGAAGGCGAAAAACGCAAGGGCTATCTCTCGCCGGGGCACAATTCCTGTCTGTATCAGGAAGAAACTGGAAAATACTTTATCATCTATCACACCCGCTTTGAAAACAGTGGAGAGGAGCACCAAGTCCGCGTCCATCAGATGTTCTTTAATGAGGACGGATGGCCGGTGATCACGCCGTACCGATACACAGGCGAGACGATGGGAACTTACACAAAGGACGATCTGGCAGGGACTTACAAATATATCAACCATGGCAGGGATATCTCTCCTAAAATCCGGGAATCCGTGCTGATTGAGTTAAAAAAAGACGGAAAGATTGCCGGTGAGCTGGAAGGCACATGGGAGCTTACGGAGAATAACAACATTACGCTTACGGTGGACGGCGATACATATCACGGTGTCGTTTTAAAACAGTGGGACGAGGACGGAAAAAAATATGTGATGACCTTCACGGCGCTCAATGCTGCGACCGGAATCTCAGTGTGGGGCAGCGGACTGGGTGCAGTGGAGGCAGATGCATCTTAACGGCATGTAGCTACAGGCGCAGAACAGAGATATTGTTGGAATAATTTTATGGAGAATATTTGCGTAGAAAAGGTGTCAAAGTCATTTGGCGGCAAAAAGGTATTTGAAAATTTGAGCTTGACGATAAGCGGCGGGGAAATGAACTGTATCATGGCGCCCTCCGGCGCAGGAAAGACAACGCTGCTTCGTATCCTGATGGGACTCGAGGAGGCGGACAGCGGCTGGATTACCGGCTTGGAGGGAAAGCGCTTCAGCGCTGTCTTTCAAGAAGAACGGCTGTGTGAGTACATGACCGCCGTGGATAATATCCGTCTGGTGACACCGGGGCTTGATGCCGGTATCGTAATGCAGGAGATGGACAGGCTTGGGCTGGGAGACTGCTGTGCGCAGCCAGTGTCCCAGCTTTCCGGCGGAATGCGCAGGCGCGTGAGCATTCTCAGGGCACTGCTTGCAGAGTATGATATCCTCTGTCTTGACGAGCCGTTTAAGGGGCTGGACGATGCGCGCAAGGAACAGGTCTTAGCATATGTTAAGCAAAAGGCGGCCGGGAAAACAGTGCTCTTTGTCACACATGATGAGCAGGAGGCTTTGGCTCTGGGCGCAACGGTGATTGAGCTGCAATAAAAGATCACAGAAGTTCTTCAATGATACATTGATGCTCTTTGGCGGCTGTGTCGTAGCTGATGCCGACAGCGAGAATGGCGGATACATTTTCTTTTTTCAGTTTTTCGCTGTATTCTTTTTGCTTGATTTGTGCAATGGCTTCCTCGGGCGACTTGTCGGCTTTTAATTCGATGATGATGCCCGGCAGGTTTTTGCGCCTTGGGTAAAAGATAAAGTCCGCAAAGCCCTTGGCACTTTTTTCTTCTCGTTCAACCTTGTATTTATTTCTGGCAGAGAGATATGCGAGCGTTACCACACAGGAGAGGCTGTTCTCGTCGTTGTATTTTAGAATAGGCAGCTCACTGTTGTGAATATTGTGGAGGTAGGAAGCCACTGTATCGCCTCTTTTGTTTAAAGTAGCGTCGAGTATCTCGCCGGAATTGCGCACCAGCTCTGCGACATAGCCAAAGTAGTCATCTTTCAAAGCTTTTTGAAACTCGATCATAAGTTCTTTGTTTGGAATCCTGACTTCACCATTAGAATAAGATAACAAACCATATATGATCATGGCAGAATAAATATCTTCCCGGCTGTTGGGAGGGTTTTGTCCTGCAGAATATTCTTCTTCAATATCAATTCCGATAGAATTTCCGTTCACCATCTTTACCACATCATCCCGCACTTGGGCAATGTTATATTTCAGGAAAAATAAGACTTCATCCATCTTGCCGGTGCGTGTCCAGTAGCTCTGGCATGCTGAATCTTCGAGGGCGCAGACTACAGAGCGCGGATTATATAGGCGTGAGCCGTCTTTGGTCTGATATCCGTTATACCAGTCACGGATTTCCTCCATTGTCAGTGCTGTCTGCTTCTTGCAGAGCATCTCTGTTTCGTCCTCTGTAAAGCCAAAATATTCTTCAAAAGAAGGGTCTTTTAGCATGGTATACTCCTTGAACATGTTCAGCGCAGAGCCAGTACTGTATTTCTTGATGGGCAGCACCCCCGTCATGTAGACAAGCGCCACATAAGGTTTATCTTTTAGTAATTCGCGAAGAAATTCCAGAAAGTCTCCATAATGCTCTGGATACAGCTCATGACTGAAAATATAGTCCCACTCGTCAATAATAAAAATAAATTCATCATCTGTAGCCGCCAGTGCGTCAGACGCTTTTTCAAACTCCTGATCTTTTAGTGCAGGGTAGGCCTCTTTGATATCCTTGATTATGGAATTGTTGAACTGTGCAAGGTAGCGATCATAGCGGCTTCTGTCAAGAGGAATCTCATTCAGACATAAATTAATGACATTATATTGATTGAAATGCATTTGAAAGGTCTGGGTTTTGCTGATTTCTAACCCGTCAAACAATTCTGTGGAATCAAAAGCTTTGCAGTAGTACGCGCCCAGCATGTTGAGCACTGAGGTTTTGCCGAAACGGCGCGGTTTGGTGATGCAGATATATCTGTTCTTGGTTTTAATCCGGGTGTTGATGGTCGCAATAATACCTGATTTGTCCACGAAATAATAGTCATTGACCAGCATTTGAAAATCCTTATAGGCGGATTTGGTGTTTAAACATACAGCCATGTTAGATTGCCTCCCAGTTGAAAAAGGTTATATGTTGATTTGGTGTTTAGACATATAGTCATAGAACCCCTCCTGTTTTACAGTATTTTCTTTAGTATAGCACGACAGGTGAAAGATTCTCAATATAAACTTTTCACCTGTTTGTTGCTGAGATAGCGGTGTAATAAAAAAGGCTGCCAGTAATGGACAGCCCTGAAAATAACATTCTGTTTAGTTTGTTATGTACACAGATTTTATGCCAATGTGATCGCAATAAGATACAAAAATGTGATGACAATTGAGATCAAGAGCGCAATGATCGAAGCGACCAGACCGCCGATTGCCATGCCAGACCGCTGTTTGCGGGCAAGTCCGATTGCAGAGCTGACGATGCCTCCGATGGATAAAATCAGATTCCAGATGGGAATCCAGCATCCTAAAAGCGAGAAGATGCCCAATATCAGCCCGACAATTGCCATGTTATTATTTTTCATCGGCATGGTGTCGTAGACGACGGCTCTTGCAGGCTGTGCAGGGACTGGCTGTTCATAGGGCTGCCCCTGACTGTACGCGGAATTTTGTTTGTCTAATTCGTTCTTATCCATGATATGTTACAGCCTCCTCTTAATATTGCAGAAGCGATGTGAAAAACATACCAAGGGCAAAAGTGACAACGAGCGAGATAATCGGAAGCACAACAGCAAGTGCTGTCTTTTTCTCCAAGCTTGACTTCACGGCAAACGCGGTGAACAGTGTACTGATGCAGATACCAACCACCCCGTTAAAAAAGAAGCCGCCGACAAAGCTGATACCCACGAGCACCCACTCCCATACAGGCACATTGCTCACCGGTTCATAGGGCTTGCCATCGTCCAGAAAAACACCGTTTACAGAGAGACGGATATTGTTTCCAATAATGACGAGGTTGCATGAGGCGCCCGGCAGGTTGATCTGATAATCCACCACGTTAATGAACCAGTTGCTAGATTTTAATTTGTAGGTGTCATTGTCCACGATCACTTTGTTTCCGCCCAAACCGCCTAAATTGCATTGTACTTTATGGACATTCCCAGCGCTGTCAGTTACATTCCATTCTTTTCTCATATGGTACCCCCTTTTGGATGTAATCGTTTGTTTATATAGAAAATGTCAGTGATTATCGGACAGATTCTTTTATTTATAACAGATTACACCACATTCATAAGTGCGAATGATTAAGTTTAGCCATTATTTTAACTAAATATACTTAAACATTTGTTAAATGTTACTGTAATATAGTAATACAATTTTAGCAGTTTTGCAAGTGTTTGTTCGATTTTTTTGCGTATTGGGCAAAATAACCATTGCATTCATATAGAAAGGTATAGTATATTTATACATGGAAGTGTGCAATGCAGATCTTTTACGGTTCTGATTTGAAATGCAGTGCTTTGGTACTAATAGAGTAAGATCTGAAGCGTAAATTTTGAATGATATAAAAATATTGACAAATTACATTATATTATAGAAAGGATTGGTATATAAAATGATTCAATTACTAGACACAGGCGCATATCTTGTAAACGGCACAGAGCTGGTTGCGGACAATGCGGACGCGGCGGCAGCCATCAAGGCAAAGACAGGCAGGGAAGTGTGTAAGGCGGATGCCGCGAAGGAGACAATCGCCTATGGCATTCTCAAAGAACACAACACTTCTGAAAATATGGACAAGCTAAAGATTAAGTTTGACAAACTGACTTCCCATGATATTACCTTTGTGGGAATCATTCAGACGGCGCGCGCGTCAGGACTCACCAGGTTTCCAGTGCCGTATGTGCTGACCAACTGCCACAATTCGCTCTGTGCAGTGGGCGGCACCATCAATGAGGACGATCACATGTTTGGACTGACCTGCGCGAAAAAATACGGCGGTGTCTATGTGCCGCCGCATCAGGCAGTCATTCACCAGTTTGCGCGGGAGATGCTCGCAGGCGGCGGCAGAATGATCCTTGGTTCCGATTCGCATACGCGCTACGGTGCGCTCGGCACAATGGCAATGGGAGAGGGCGGACCAGAGCTGGTAAAACAGCTTCTTAACCAGACCTACGACATCAACATGCCGGGCGTTGTGGCAGTCTATCTCGAAGGCGCGCCAGAAAAAGGCGTGGGACCGCAGGATGTGGCGCTTGCCATCATCGGCGCGGTATTTAAGAACGGTTATGTGAAAAACAAAGTGATGGAGTTTGTCGGTCCCGGCGTCGCATCGCTCTCCGCGGATTTTCGAATTGGAATTGATGTCATGACGACAGAGACAACCTGTCTCTCCTCGATCTGGAAAACAGACAACGAAATCAAGGACTTTTATGACATTCACGGCAGAAGTGAGGACTATGCAGAATTAAATCCCGGGGAAGTGGCTTACTATGACGGCTGTATCCGGGTTGACCTGAGCAAAATCAAGCCAATGATCGCGATGCCGTTCCACCCAAGCAATACATATACCATTGAAGATTTAAATGCAAATCTGATGGATATTTTAGCGGACTGTGAGAAGAAAGCGCTCGTCAGTCTCGACGGCGCAGTGGACTTTACACTCAAGGATAAAGTCCACAATGGCAGATTCTACGTAGAGCAGGGGATTATTGCAGGCTGTGCAGGCGGCGGATTTGAGAATATCTGTGCGGCGGCGGATATTCTTGAAAATGCAAGCATCGGACCAGATGCGTTTACGCTGAGCGTCTATCCAGCGTCTATGCCAATCTATATGGAGCTTGTGAAAAATGGCTGTGCCGCAAAGCTGATGCAGACAGGCGCTGTATTGAAAACAGCTTTCTGCGGTCCCTGCTTTGGCGCGGGAGACACGCCGGCAAACAATGCGTTTTCAATCCGCCACTCGACGAGGAATTTCCCGAACCGCGAGGGCTCGAAACTCCAGAGCGGGCAGATTGCGTCAGTGGCATTGATGGACGCGCGCTCGATTGCAGCGACAGCGGCAAACAAGGGATATCTCACGCCGGCTACAGACTTTGACGGTAATTTTGCGAAGTACAAATATTTCTTTGACAAAAAGATTTATGAGAACCGTGTGTTTGATTCCAAGGGCGTTGCGGACGAGTCTGTCGAGATTCAGTTTGGACCAAACATCAAGGACTGGCCTGCGATGGTGGCACTGACCGACAATCTGATGCTCAAGGTGGTCTCAGAGATTCATGATCCTGTCACAACCACAGATGAGCTGATTCCTTCCGGGGAGACTTCCTCTTACCGCTCCAATCCTCTCGGTCTTGCAGAGTTTACACTCTCCCGCAAGGACCCGAACTATGTGCGTCTTGCCAAAGAGGTGCAGGAGGCGGAGAAGGCGCGCGAAGAGAAAGTCTGCCCTGTACAGAAGTTTGAGGAATTGGAGGCGGCATGGGCTGTGATGAAAACCATCACGCCGGATGCGGACCGCAGCAATACCGGCATTGGAAGCACAATCTTTGCGGTGAAGCCGGGGGACGGCTCGGCGAGAGAGCAGGCGGCAAGCTGCCAGAAGGTGCTTGGCGGCTGGGCGAATATCGCAAACGAGTATGCGACCAAGCGCTACCGCTCGAACCTGATCAACTGGGGAATGCTGCCATTTCTCATCAAAGAAGGCGAGCTGCCGTTCAAAAATCTCGACTATATCTACATTCCGGGCATCAGGAGGGCTGTGGAGGAGAAGGCAGAAGTGATCAAGGCATACGTCGTGAGCAGCGCTTCGGGTGAGCGCAAGAAAACAGAGTTTGAGATGACGCTCGGAGAGCTTACCGACGAGGAGCGGCAGATTATCCTCAAAGGATGTCTCATTAATTATAATCGAGTATAAATCAGAAAATCCCGTGCAGCAGCACGGGATTTTTGTTGCAATAGCATCGTTTTTTCATAAAAATGTAACAATATGTTAAAAAAAGTCCGATAAGAAAATGGCACATTTTATAATTTCTTCATTTTTGTGCATAATTTTTTAGAATAAAATTAACAAAACACTACCATTTTTTAGAATTTTATAGTATAATTGTAACTATTCAGAGCGAGATTACAAATTGGGCGTTTCAGGGCAGTTTGTATCTGGTTTAGAAAACGTAAATTGAGCAGACAATTTTTATAAATTTTTCATCGAACATTGACGATGCTCAAAATAGGATTGGAGGTATTTTATGGCAAAAGAAATGATTGCAATGCTGCTTGCCGGTGGTCAGGGGTCACGTCTTTACACATTGACACAGAAGCTGGCAAAACCTGCAGTTCCGTTTGGCGGGAAATACAGGATTATTGATTTTCCACTTTCAAACTGCGTAAATTCAGGGATTGATACAGTAGGTATCCTTACCCAGTATCAGCCGCTTGTGCTGAATGAGTACATAGGAAATGGCCAGCCGTGGGATTTGGACAGGCTGCATGGTGGGGTTCATGTACTGCCGCCGTATCAGAAGGCTACGGGATCGGATTGGTACAAGGGCACGGCGAACGCGATTTACCAGAATATAAACTTTATCGAGCGCTATGATCCGGAATATGTCATTATTCTGTCAGGCGACCAGATCTGCAAGCAGGATTACAGCGATTTTCTCCGATTCCATAAGGAAAAGAATGCGGAGTTCAGCGTGGCGGTTATGGAGGTGCCGTGGGAGGAGGCAAGCCGTTTCGGTCTGATGGTTTCAGACGAAAACGACAAGATTACGGAATTTCAGGAGAAGCCAAAGGAGCCTAAGTCCAATTTGGCTTCGATGGGTATCTATATTTTCAACTGGGATATCTTAAAGAAATATCTGATCGAGGATGAGAATGACCCCGAGTCTGAAAATGATTTTGGCAAGAATATCATCCCGAGCCTGCTGCGTGATAAGAGAGAGATGTACGCATATCATTTTTCAGGCTATTGGAAGGATGTCGGAACGATTTCTTCTCTCTGGGAAGCCAATATGGAGGTGCTTGACCCGGAGAACAGCGGTATCAATCTGTTTGACGATGACTGGCGCATCTACAGCAGAAACAGCGGTATGACAGGGCATCGCATCGGTGAGGAGGCAGTGCTTGAGAACTGCATGATCACTGACGGATGCAGCATTGACGGCAAGGTAAAACACTCAGTGCTCTTTGCGGGTGTCAAGGTGGAAAAGGGTGCGGTGATCGAGGATGCGGTAATCATGGGCGGTAGCACAATCAAAGAAGGCGCTCAGATCAAGCACTGTATCATTGCAGAGAATGTAGTGATCGAGAAGAATGCTGTCGTAGGAGAGATGCCCAACGGAGATAAGAAAGGCGTTGCGACAGTGGGCTCTAATGTCACGATCGGTGAAGGTGCGATCGTGGGACCTGACGCGATGGTGTCAGCAGATGTAAAGGGAGGTGACAAGGCATGATCAATTCAAACGCAGATTCAGCAATGGGCATTTTGTTCCCAAACAGCTATGATTCATTAGTACCGGAGCTTGTTACTGAGCGACTGATGGCATCCATTCCATTTGCAAGCCGTTACAGACTGGTAGATTTCATGCTTTCAAGTATGGTTAACTGTGGTATTGACAATATATCATTGATTGTAAAGAGAAATTATCATTCTCTGATGGATCATCTGGGATCTGGTAGAGAGTGGGATCTGACGCGCAAGAAGGGTGGTCTGAATATCATTCCGCCGTTTGCGCAGAAAACCGTAAATATCTACAATGGCAGGGTTGAGGCGATTGCGAGCATTATCGACTATCTCAAGCGCCAGAAGGAAAAATATGTCATTATGGCAGATACAAACATTGCTGTCAACTTTAATTTCAGCAAGCTGCTCCAGCGCCATATTGACAGCGGCGCAGACGTGACGATCGCATACACGAAAGAGGACATACCAAAGGCGCTGCGCGACATTGATGTGACCAAAAAGGATTTGTACTATACACTTGACATTGACGGCGACGGCAGAGTTCAGAAAATCGTGGTCAACAATAAGGAAAATGGTGTACATAATGTTTCCATGAATATTTATGTCATTGAGCGTCAGCTTTTGATTGATCAGATTCGTGAGGCATATGTGAACGGACTTACGTATTTTGAGCGCGATATCATCTCTCCGCAGCTTGACAAGCTGAATGTGAAGGCTTACCAGCACGACGGTTACTTTGCACGCATCATGGATATCAACTCCTACTTTGCGGAGAACATGAAGATGCTCAAGGAGGAGAATATCAACGCACTGTTCTCCCCGAATCCAGTTTACACCAAGATTCGTGATGACAATCCAACGAGATATGCAGACGGCTCTCATGCAAAGAATGTGATGGCGGCAGACGGCTGCGTGATTGAGGGTGAGGTTGAGAATTGTATCCTTTTCAGAGGCGTGAAGGTTGGCAAAGGTGCGAAGGTCAGGAACTGCGTCCTGATGCAGGATACAGTGATCGAGACAGGCGCGACGGTAGAGTACGCAATCACCGACAAGAATGTGAAGATTACTTCTTATAAAGAGTTAAAGGGAACGGAGTCCTTCCCGGTATTTGTCGAAAAACGCAAACAAGTTTAATTGATGCAGGAGGGGAGTTCCCCTCCTGTTTTATGCGCACGGCGCTTCATTTTCATTTTGAGGTATCAGGAGTATACATCTGGCATATATTATGAAAAAGGGTTAAGGGAAGCTGGATTTTGGCCGATAAAGATAGTAAAGAAAATATGGTTTGGTGATACAGAGCAAGCGGACCAGAATTTCTGCTGACAGGCTGGTTCTATGGACGGTCGGTTGGTGCGAAGGGAAAGTAACTCGATAGCATCAGACGGGAAAGGGATTACATGTAACAATGCAGTTTCACAGTGAGCGGTAAAATAACATCATTCCGGGCGGATATGATGTTATTTTTATGCACACGGACGCGGGGATGCTTTTGGGGGGTTATATAGTTTTACTAAAAATATCGCTTAAAATATCAATATAGATATAAAAATATCACAAAATAAAAATTGTTGTGCTAGTTTTTACATTTCGAGTGGACAGAAAAAATTTTTTCTGCTAAAGTGGGATTTAACAGTGAGGAGAGCGCTACAAGGAGGATATATGTTAGAAGAAAAGGATTTACAGGCAATTGCACAATTAATGGATTTAAAATTTCAGCCACTGGACAGCAGACTCAACAATATAGAAGGACATCTTGAAAAAATAGACAACCGTCTTGAAAATGTAGAAGTGCGTCTTGAGAATGTAGAGACTCGTCTTGAGAATGTAGAAGTGCGTCTTGATAAAGTGGAAAATCGTCTCGACAAAGTGGAAGATCGGCTGGATCATATGGAAACGCGTCTTGATAATCTTGAAGAGCGCTTTGATAATCTCGAAGAGCGCTTTGATAACCTCGAAGAGCGCTTTGGCAGTCTCGAGGAGCGTTTTGACCGTATGGAAGTCCGCCAGGATAAGATGGAGATCAAGCTGAACCGTATGGAAAACAGACTGGATTGCCTGACCAGCAATGTGCGGGAGCTTAGGATTGACATCAAGCGTTCTGGAAGGCGGATGGACGCGGGCTTTGAATATCTGGCGGCAACGGTCAATAAGGTGGACAGGCGTCTGGCATACAAGGCACAGTTTCTGAGCAGGACAGACAAGGAGATTATGCGCGATCTTGATTCGCTGCGCATGTAAAGATTCTGGAGGGATAACGTTGTTTCAAAAAAAAGATATTATATATAGTGAGACGATTGGCGTGTGCGTCGTCGATGATATTGTAAAACTCGCGGATAACAAAAAGGACACCTATCAATATTACTTGCTGCGGTCTGTTGCAGAGCGGAAGAAAAAGGCATACATACCTGTGGAAAACCATACGGTACAGCTCAGGAGGCTGATGACATTGCAGGAGGCAGTAGCAGTGCAAAAAGAACCAGATTATGAGAAGAAGGATACACTGGTGAAAGGTGAAGTACAGTATGTGATTGAAAATAGTAAAAATGGAGAGCGGTTGACAGAAAACAACAAAATGATTGTGCAAAATAGCTGATAGAATGTGGCAAATTCGACAATATTTGATAAAATTTGCAAAAACACTTGCAATCACAGGAAAGAAGTGTTACTATACAATTACACAAAGGAAGAGAAAAAATAAGGTACAAAGGATAGTTCCACAGGAGAACTAGACAAAGGAAGTACCAAAGATGGTGACGAAGCTAGATTACAAAAGATAAATTGTAGATATACCAAAGATAAAAGGATCAAGATACAAAAAAGCTTTTGTAAAGCATTTGATAAAACAAGTGCAGCATTCGGAAACCTGTAACAATCGAGATAAAGCGTACATATGGAAAGGAGATGAGTCCCTTGGCAATCGCAGAAACCTAGATTCTAACGGATACAGGTTGGATAGGATCCCTTAATAGATATGAGAACGAAAAGATGCAGCTATCTTTATAGCAAAGCATAGAAGATTAAGAAGTGTATTTCAAAGTAGAAGTTAGAAAATAAGGTTAAAAGAACAAGAGCATTCAGGAAACAAAAGATTTGTGTGAAAGAAAAAGAATCCAGTGAAAGAGGATTCAAGAAAATGCAACAGGTAAAGTAAAATCAAAGAATATGTACGGATGAAAGGATCCGGGAAAGAGGAAAAAAATTGAATATTGAAGAGCAGTAAAGCGGTCGTTGTATCATTCGAGAGTAGAAGATATGGCGGCCGCTTGATTTGATGCTATGGAAATATAGAAAAATACGAAAAAGAAAGGTTTGGAGAAGATGGCACATCTATACTTCACAAGACACGGGCAAACCATATGGAATGTAGAGAATAAAATATGTGGTGCGACCGATATCGCATTGACAACCCTTGGCAGAGAGCAGGCAAGAGCACTTGGGCAACAGATTTTGGCAGAACATCTGCTGATTGACGAGATTTTGTATTCACCACTAATCAGGGCGCGGGATACGGCGCTGGAGGTTTCGCAGATTACAGGACTTCCAGCGCGGGAGGAAATCCGTTTAACGGAGCAAAATTTTGGGAAGTATGAGTCAACGCCGAGAGACGGGACAGAATTTCAAGAAGCCAAAAAGAGTTTTATCTATCACTTTGGGCATGGGGAGACAATGCTGCATCTGGCGCAGCGCATTTATAACCTGCTGGACGAGCTTAGAACACAGGAAAAAACTTATCTGCTGGTGGCGCATAATGGTATAGCGAGAGTTGTTCATTCATATTTTTATGATATGGGAAATGAGGAATATGCCGCGTTTGGGATTCAAAATTGTGAGATCCGTGAATATCAGTTTGGAACTGAATAGAGGAATAAAGGGGGCATCGGGCTGCGGTAACCAGAGCTGTCTGGCTGAGCGGTTTGAAAAGCGGTAAAAATGCATAAAAAC
>OFGG01000508.1_pt1 | contig 32897 bp, 23 predicted proteins | sample 1521701 | NCBI WGS metagenome assembly OFGG01 (sample SAMEA3504081, study PRJEB24116) | mouse gut metagenome | biome: mouse gut; feature: mouse-associated habitat; material: faeces | place: Denmark | collected 2011
GGAATACAGTTCCGGATAGCTGCCACGGTGTATCGTCTCCCACAGATGGCTGCGATAATCTTTGAGGGTTCCCTCGCGTTCTTTGATATATTCCTGTGTCGGCACAAAATGCTTCTTGAAAGGAATATCATAAATTTCACGCAGAGAGAGCCCTTCCAGTTCCACGACAGATATCCTTCCCGCAAGAGACTCGCTCACTCCCTCCATCAGATGGAGCTTCTGCGAGCCGGTCAGATAGAAATTGCCATAACTGTCCGTGTTATCCAGCACAATCTTAAGTTTATTAAATATGGAAGGGCACTTCTGAACCTCGTCAATCATCAGGGGACTGGGATTGTTCAATAGAAATAGGTTCATGTCTTCTTCCGCCTGCGCTAACAGCAGGTCGTCATCGAACGTAACCTGATTTACATGATGGAATAAATGCTTGAACAGAGTGGACTTGCCGACCTGTCTGGATCCTGTCAGCAAGATAGCTTTGCTGTTTTTAGACCGCCGGTCAACAATCTCTTCAATATGTCTTTTAATGGAATACATGGTGCGCTCCTTCTTGGCTAATCCAAAGTTATACTTTATTATAGCCGTTTCAAGCATGTTGTCAAGGGCGAAGCCAGCCTTTTCTCACTACAAATCCCTTCTCTGCAGAACGGCCATGCCCACAATCGAGAACGCGATGCCCGTGACGATAAACACCGCAATGTTCCTGACGCTCCAGTCCTGGTACATCAGGAACTGGTCGGACATACAGAACAGCACATAGTCCATCACTTTCCCCAGTGCCGCTATCTTCTGTCCAATCATCTGCAGGATGCCAGGCATTACCCAGAACAGCACGATCAGATAGATGAAGGAAGTGATGGTGGAATTGCGCAGGCAGGCGATCATCACTGCCGTGGCTCCTATGGCAAAGCCGTAAATCATGTAAATCAGCATCTCTTTCCCGATGGTTCCAAGCATCACGGGCACTGTCCAGGGCTGTCCGCATATGACTATGGCAATGTCGTACAAAATCCCGCCGCACAGGCCGATCAGCATATTGGCAAGGGCCACGCTGACGATTTTCGCCGTGACGATCTGGGTTCTGGTGCTCCTTGACGTAAAGACGAAGGTGGCTGTCTTCAAATCGAATTCCTCCCCCAGGCTCTTTGCCGCCAGGAACATGATCAGGATGCTGGAGAAGTTGCCATAGAACGCGATCACATTGTGCACCCCGAAGCTGTCCGGGAACCTGTACGCGCCGTATGCCATCCCCCCGCCCATGACCAGCACCAGGATCAGGCCTATAAGGAACTCGCTCTTTTTCAGCAATTTCGCTACTTCCAGGAATGTAATGCTCATTGTCTTCTTCATAGTTTCGACTCTCCTTTCGATGTGATTTCATTCTATACCATTCCGGCTCTCATTCCCGTTTTACTCCTGAAAGGGTGAAAATCTGTCGTGAGCGTCAAAGGCATGTCCATACTTTCGTTATAACCCTTCCCGGACTTGAATCAGCCCCCGTTTCATGATATCCTTCTATACAGAGCCGCAGGACACCAGCAGCAGTGACAGGAGGTTGCCATGATGACATCTAAAGAAATAGTGGAAAAGAACAGGAAAGACTGGAACAGTTATTCGGAAAAGTGGTCGGCTTTCAACCATTCGGAGAAAATCCTCCGCCCGGTTTTGAACAATCCCGCAAAGGCATTCCATAAGAAGACCTGGGAACTGATCCAACGCTACCTTCCCGACCTGAAAGGGAAGCGTGTCTGCGTGCCCTCCAGCGGCGACAATCTGGCTGTCTTCGCCTTCGCCCTGTCAGGCGCCACGGTGACCTCCTGCGATATCTCCGACAATCAACTGGCCCACGCAAGGCAGGTGGCGGTCCGGGAAGGGCTTGGCGATGCCATCGAATTCGTGTGCGCGGACACCATGAAGCTGGAAGGCATCCCGGACGGCGGATACGACCTGGTGTACACCTCAAACGGCGTGCACGTATGGCTCAATGACCTGCCGTCCATGTATGCCAACGTGAACCGGATATTGAAAAAAGGCGGACTGAATATCGTCTATGAAATCCACCCTCATCTGCGCCCCTTTGACGAGGAGCTGAAAATCATAAAGCCATATGACGCCACCGGGCCCTTTGAGGACGAGACCACAGTGAATTTCCACTGGAGATTGCAGGATATCATGAACGCCATGATGCATTCCGGCATGCGCCTTGAACATTTTGAGGAGATGTTCGATGAAAAGGACTACGAACGGCCCTTCTGGCTGAAGACGGAGGATATCATCAATGGCCTCCGCGCCGACAGAGAAGAGGTGGACAGGATGTACGACTGGAGGAAGAATCCGCCCATGGCATTGCCCCACTGGATCTGTCTGGTGGGCAGAAAAGTGTAAGGAGATCCGTTTCCCTCATTGACTTTTCCAGGCAGGTATGATACCGTAAATATCATATACGCTTTACTGCTTTAAACCGAGAACGTGCAGAAAGCCACTTCAACAGACAATGGGCAGGCCCAGGCTTTCCCTTGTCCCGAACAGGAGGAGAAAAGATATGCCAGTCATGGAATTCCTGGAAAGGAACGCGAGAGAATACCCGAACGAAATCGCATTGGTGGAGCTGAATCCGGAGGAGAAGGACACCCGCAGGACCACATGGAAAGAATACGAGCTGATCCAGCCCGACCGCTTCGAGCCCTACCGCAGGGAGATCACCTGGAGCGTGTTCAACGAAAAGGCCAACCGCTTCGCCAACATGCTCATCGGCCGGGGCATCAAGAAGGGGGACAAGGTGGCCATATTGATGTACAACTGCCTGGAATGGCTCCCCATCTACTTCGGCGTGCTCAAAAGCGGCGCCATCGCCGTGCCCTTCAACTTCCGCTATGACGCCGGGGAGATCCTGTACTGCGCGGAGCTGGCGGAGGTAGACATGATTGTCTTCGGCCCCGCCTTCATCGGGCGCATCGAGGCCAACGCGGAGCGGCTCTCCAAGGGGAGGCTATTGATCTACGTGGGGGACAACTGCCCCACCTTCGCGGAGAGCTACCACGAGCTGGTGGCGGACTGCTCCAGCCAGACCCCGGACATCCCCATCACCGACGAGGATTTCGGCGCCATCTATTTCTCCTCCGGAACCACGGGCTTCCCCAAGGCCATCCTACATAAGCACCAGAGCCTGACTCAGGCCGCGGAGATGGAGCAGAAGCACCACGCCACGGGCAGGGAGGACACCTTCCTGTGCATCCCGCCCCTGTACCACACTGGTGCCAAATTCCACTGGATGGGCAGCCTGGTGGCGGGCAGCAAGGCCGTGCTCCTAAAGGGCACCAGGCCCGAGACCATCCTGTCAACCATCTCAAAGGAGCGCTGCACCATCGTATGGCTCTTGGTGCCCTGGGCCCAGGACATCCTGGACGCGCTGGACGCCAGACTTCTGCACCTGGAGGATTACGAGCTGTCCCAGTGGCGGCTGATGCACATCGGGGCCCAGCCCGTGCCGCCCTCCCTGATCAAGCGCTGGAAAAAATATTTCCCGAACCATGCCTACGACACCAACTACGGCCTCTCCGAGTCCACAGGCCCGGGCTGCGTCCATCTGGGCATGGAGAACATCCACAAGGTGGGGGCCATCGGCGTGCCGGGCTACCGCTGGGAGTGCAAGATCGTGGGCGAGGACGGAAACGAGGTGGCCAGGGGCGACGTGGGCGAGCTCTGCGTCAAGGGGCCGGGGCTCATGACCTGCTACTACCGGGACGAGAAAGCCACCGCCGAGGCCTTAAAGGACGGGTGGCTCTGCACCGGGGACATGGCCATGCAGGACAAGGACGGCTTCTACTTCCTGGTGGACCGCAAAAAAGACGTAATCGTCAGCGGCGGCGAGAACATATACCCTGTGCAGATAGAGGATTTCCTGAGGCGGCATGACAAGATCAAAGACGTGGCCGTCATCGGCCTGCCCGACAGGCGGCTGGGCGAGAAGACCGCTGCCATCATCGAGATCAAGGAGGGAATGGACTGCACCGAGGTGGAGATAGACGAGTTCTGCAAGGAGCTGCCCAGATACAAACGCCCCAAGGAGATCATCTTCCACGAGATTCCCAGGAACGCCACGGGCAAGATCGAGAAGCCAAAGCTGCGCAAGATGTACGGCGCGGACCAGTTGGTGGCCCAGGAGAACAGAGGGTAAGCCTGAACCTAAAAATACCGCCCCCATCCAACCTGAGACAACCCCTCCGCAGGCAGCGAGGTTGTTGACCCTCGCGCATTCGTCAAGGTTCTTTGGCCTTTGACTCATTGCCCGCGGAAATCAGGGCCGGATGGGGATGCTATTGTTTTTATACTGCATAACGCTGAATGCTGCCTAATGTAATCATGCGAATGAACCAGTCAGCGTTATGCAGTCTGGTTTCACGGCAAGTGAAATCGTTAAGCAGTATAAGTACCGAAAGGAACCGGAACCATGCCCAATACCAAGCTAGCTCTAGAATCCTCCCTAAAGAAGCTCCTGCTGCGCAAGCCCCTGGACAAAATCACCATCAACGACCTGACCGCCGACTGCGGCATCAGCCGCATGTCCTTCTACTACCACTTCCGGGACATCTACGACCTGGTGGAGTGGGTCTGCGTGGAGGACGGCAGACGGGCCCTCCAGGGCAAGAAGACATACGAGACCTGGCAGGAGGGGCTGGGGCAGATTTTCGAGGCGGTGCTGGAGAACAAGCCCTTCATCCTGAACATCTACCGCGCCGTCAGCAGGGACAAAATCGAGAGCTACCTGTACAAGCTCACCTACAGCCTGATTGCCGATGTAGTGGAGGAGAAATCCGCAGGCACAGTCCTGGCGGAGGAAGACAGAGCCTTCATTGCGGAATTCTACAAATACGGCTTCGTAGGCGTCATGCTGGACTGGATCGCGGAGGGGATGAAAGCGGACTATCAGGAAATCACCCGCCGGGTCTGTGTCCTGATGCACGGCAGCATAGATAATTCTGTACATAATTTCAAATCTTCAGGAAAATGACCTCCCTGATTTTATCAAAACAGCCCGAGTGATAAGTTTTTTATCATCCGGGCCGTTTTGTAAATTGGAAAGCGCATAAAAATGCATTAAGATACCATCATAAGGAACAGCACACAGAGCAATATCAGAAAGGATGGCATCACACAATGGCAAAGAACAAAAAACTCGCAATCACAGCAGCAATCGCGGCAGGCGCAGGTGCCGCCGCCATAGCGGCAAAGAAGCATAAGACAGGGCAAAGGGCAGCCCAAAGGAAGACAGCCCCGGTTGCAGGCCTGAAAGATTACCGCAACACGGAGCTGGGAAAGCACGAAAAGAACAGCAAGGGAATCTACTACACAAACGGCAACTACGAAGCCTTCGCAAGGCCCAGGAAGCCCCAGGGCGTGGAGGGGAAGAACGCCTACATCGTAGGCAGCGGCCTGGCCTCCCTGGCGGCGGCCTGCTTCCTGGTAAGGGACGGCCAGATGCCGGGAGACCACATCCACATCCTGGAGGCCATGGATATCGCGGGCGGCGCCTGCGACGGCATCTTCGACCCTGCCAGGGGGTACGTCATGCGGGGCGGCAGGGAGATGGAGGACCATTTCGAATGCCTCTGGGACCTGTTCCGCAGCATCCCCTCCCTGGAGACCCCGGGCGTGTCCGTCCTGGACGAATACTACTGGCTGAACAAGGAAGACCCCAACTACTCCCTCTGCCGGGCCACCGTGAACCGGGGCAAGGACGCCCACACCGACGGCAAGTTCAACTTAAGCCAAAAGGGCGCAATGGAAATCATGAAGCTCTTCATGACCAAGGACGAAGACCTCTACGACAAGACCATCGAGGACGTATTCGACGAGGAAGTCTTCGACTCCACCTTCTGGCTGTACTGGAGGACCATGTTCGCCTTTGAGAACTGGCACAGCGCCCTGGAGATGAAGCTGTATTTCCAGCGCTTCATCCACCATATCGCGGGCCTGCCGGACTTCAGCGCCCTGAAGTTCACCAAGTACAACCAGTACGAATCCCTGATTCTCCCCATGCAGAAGTACCTGGAGGACGCTGGCGCGGACTTCCGCTTCGGCACTGAGGTCACCAATGTGATATTCGAGAAAAAGGACGGGAAAAAGGTGGCGAAGGCCATCGAATGCAAGGTAGGAGGCGTGGAGCAGGGCATCATGCTGGCGGAAGACGACCTTGTCTTCGTCACCAACGGAAGCTGCACCGAGGGCACCATCTACGGCGACCAGGACCATGCGCCCAACGGAGACGCGGAAGTGCGCACCAGCGGCTGCTGGAGCCTGTGGCGCAACATCGCCAGGCAGGACCCCGCCTTTGGCCATCCGGAGAAGTTCTGCTCCGATGTGAGCAAGACCAACTGGGAATCCGCCACCATCACCACCCTGGACGACAAAATCCTGCCCTACATCACCGATATCTGCAAGCGTGACCCCAAGAGCGGCAAGGTAGTCACCGGCGGCATCGTCAGCTGCAAGGACTCCTCCTGGCTCTTAAGCTGGACCATCAACAGACAGGGACAGTTCAAGGAGCAGGATAAGGACAAGGTCTGCGTCTGGGTCTACGGCCTGTTCACGGACGTGCCAGGGGACTTCGTGAAGAAGCCCCTGCGGGAGTGCACCGGCAGGGAGATTACCGAGGAATGGCTCTACCACCTGGGCGTGCCCGTGGAGGACATCCCGGGGCTTGCGGAGCACAGCGCCGTCTGCGTGCCCACCATGATGCCTTACATCACCGCTTTCTTCATGCCCAGGAGGAAGGGCGACCGCCCGGACGTGATTCCTGACGGATGTGTCAACTTCGCGTTCCTGGGACAGTTCGCGGAGACACCGAGAGATACTGTCTTCACCACCGAGTACTCCGTGCGCACCGCCATGGAGGCCGTGTACGGACTGCTGGGCGTGGACAGAGGCGTGCCTGAGGTCTGGGGCAGCGTCTATGATATCCGGGAGCTTCTGGACAGCAGCGTGAAGCTCATGGACGGCAAGTCGCCCCTGGAGATCCAGCTGCCCGGCCCCCTGAACGCACTGAAGAAGCCTCTGCTCCACTTCATTAAGGGAACCGTGGTAGAGAAAGTGCTGCGGGACCATGACGTGCTCAAAGAGGGCATGCTGTAGCCCGGCTCCCCCGCTGCCCCAGCAGCTCCCCGGCGTTCCCTCCCAGTACGGCCTCCTGCTCTTCCATATCAAGCCCGCTGTCCCTGACAGCCGCCACCATCTCCCGCTGCCCGCTCCAGGGGCTGTCCGTGCCGAAGAGGATGCGCGCCGCGCCATGCCGCCTCACCATCCGCAGGAACTGCCCTCTGGACAGCGGCGGGTTCTCCTCAGGGCTGCGCACCTTGCCCGGCGCGGCCTCTATGGGCAGCAGGGAGAAAGCAGTGTCCAGCCACACATCCCGGCCCAGAATCCTCTCCTCCACCTCCTCCCAGCAGCCCCACCCGCCCATATGGGCCAGCACGAACTTCCGGGGCTTCACCGCGTCCAGCATCCTCTCGATCCGTCCTACCGAAGAGAAATCTTCCCCCGGGAACCCTATATCATAGCCCGCATGAGTTATGACAATCATGTCATTTTCGCCCGCGCATTCTATGATGCGCAGATACCGGATGTCGTCGATCGGCACCCGCTGGAAGACCGGGTGAATCTTCACCCCTCTCACGCCGTTCTCCGCAAGGCCCCGCAGAATCGCCCTGTAATCCTCATTCTCGGGATGGATGCCGCCGAAGGATATCAGCCCCGTCTCCGCGGAATGCCTGTTCGTCTCTACGGCAGCCTGATTGATATCCTTCTGCTGCCCGGGCCTGGTCACAACGGGCAGCAGCACGGAGTAATCCACCCCCGCCTCCCGCATGGAAGCCCTAAGCGCCCCGGCTGTGCCGTCCAGATAGTTCCTGGCCCTGGAGCTGGCCGCCAGTCTGCCGATAGCCCGCCCGGCCAGCTCCTCGGGAAATGTATGTGTGTGGAAATCGATGACCATATAAACCCTCCGTTCTCTCCGCTTCCATCGTCTGCCGGTCCGGCCTTTTTTCCATACAGGGATATTATGGCCCCGCAGGCATCCGCCTATTCCGTCTATTCCGCCTATTCCATCTATACCATCAGCTCCAGCACGGTCTCGAAGCCGTTTTCCACAGCGATGTCCGCAGGGGTCTCGCCGTCATTGTTGGCGCGGCTGTAGTCGATTCCCTTTTTGATCAGATACCGGGCCGTGCCCTCACTGTACTCCTTCAAAGCATAGTGCAGTACCGTGTTTCCCTCATTATCCGCCAGATTCATGTCCGCACCCGCCTTGAGCAGTTCCTTTATCATATCCTTGTGGGGATGGAGCATCATGGCGGTCCTACCCTGATTGTCCCTGTGGTTCACGTCCACCCCTCTGTCCAGCAATATGGACAGGAGCTCTCCCCCATCCTTCAGCAGCATCAGGGGCGTCTGTCCGTCGTTCCTGGGGATGTCTAGATGCTCCAGCTCTCTCAGGACACAGGCCCTCTGCTCCGTGTCCGGGCCTTTGCCGAACCGCCTCTCCTGCAGCGCGAAATGGGCCGGCGTCTCACCCTCCAGGTCTTTCGCCGTGTCATCCCCTCCGGCTGCCATGAGCAGCTTGACGACATCGCCGTAACCAGCAGCGCAGGCCTCATGCAGGGGCGTCATCCCTGCCCGGGCGGGAACGTCTTCCGCCAGGTTCATGTCCACGCCCTTCTCCGCCATCACTCTCAGCATGTCCAGATGCCCTCGCCTTGCGGCCAGATGGACGGCGGCCTCCCCACGATCGTCCAGCTGTTCCATGGACTCCCTGGAGAGCAGCCTGGCCGCCTCCTCGAACCACGGATCCTCCCAGGAGCCGCTGCGGCAATCCTGGGATGCTATGATGCTGGCCGGCGTCTGCCCTCTCACCACCGCTTTGTCCATGTCCACGCCCAGTTCCACCAGCTTCCTTACGGCTCCGATCCCATAGGCCGGGTGGAGGCATTCGTCCCGCAGGCAGATCCTCGAGCCATGATAGTGGAGCAGCATGGTAAAGTCATAGCCCGCATCCTGGAAGATATCCAGGACGGTGGCGTCATTGTCGGAGATCAGGGCATTGTGGAGCACATCCGTCACTTCGCCTATCTCATCGTCATCGTCCGGATCCGCCTGCTGCACCAGCTTTTTCGTCAGATAGAGGGCAAGGCCCAGGCCGTCTTTGTCATTCTGGCCCACTTTCGCAAAGGCATTGCCGGCAATCTGGCTCAGCGGGAACAATTCCATCTTTTCACCGCCCGGTAGCGCGGCCCCGTGGTCCGTGAGGGCGATGTACATGCCCATGTTCTCAAAATAGACGGCATGCTCCACAGGTGTACGGCCATTCCCGTCCGCCCTGTCCAGCAGCTCGGGGCATCTCTCTATCAGCCGCAGAGCCGCCGTCTTATGCCCGTGCTTCATGGCCATCATCAGAAGCGTATTGCCCTCCTCGTCCACATAGTCGGTGGCAGCGCCCTTTTCCACATAGATATCCGCCAGGGACCATGTAATGTCGGAACTGTATTCCATGGCCAGCAGGCGCACCAGGGGCGTCATCCCGTCCCGGTCCTTTTTATTGATGTCGCAGGGCAGCATACATGCAATCTCCCTCCTCTGCATCCCGCTCCGTTCCAGAGAGCTGGAAGCGAACGACAGCTCTTCGATCCTGGGATACGCCAGGAAATGGTATCCGTTCATGCCCCTGCTGTCACAGGCCGTCCCGTCCGCCCCATAGTCCAGCAGGAGCCTGACCATGGCCGCATTCCCGCAGGCACAGGCCAGCAGAAACGGAGTCAGGCCGTTGCCCATGGAGTCCCGCACGTCCACCTCCTCACCGCTCACTTTCCCGCTGCGGAGCAGTTCCTCCACCGTGTCGTAGAAATTGTGCCAGACCAGCAGATGGAACAGGGTAAGCCCCTTGCAGCCCACCGGAGAAAACAGTTCCTCCTTCCCGCAGCCTGCCACACAGTCCCTCACATCCTGCAGGGTCTCCCGGGAGAAGATGTTATACCTGTAGATAGCCTCCTCGTGGTTCCCCTCCCACCAGGGATTGCACTTCGCCTGGGGGTACTGCTGGCTGGATTCCACCAGCATATCCGTCAGTCCGCCTATGTCCATACTAGAACCCTCCTTCGTCCGGCGAGGAAATCCCAGGGGCCCTTATGCCCTCTCCCTGCGCCGTATTCTTTCTATAGAAAATTGCAGTGATTTTGCCATTTATACCAAGTATACACCAAACGGGGCAATCTGCAACCCCAAAATCCTCACGCCGCCTTTGACTTTTTCGTATCCCAGTGGTAGGATAAGATTATACTGTTTTGAAGGATAAAAAGGAGAAAAACCATGCAATTAGACAATATGCTGCTGCAGGCCTGCAAGAACAACCAGAAAGCCGTAGTTCAGACTTTCCTGAAACGGGGCGGCGTAGATGTGAACAAGCGGGACGAGTCCGGCAATACCCCCCTGATCTACGCCTGCATGAAAAGCGCCAGGGACCTGGTGAAGCTTCTGCTGGACAATGGGGCCGACGCGAGCCTGGGCAATCAGAAGAACCGGATGCCCCTGCATTTCGCGGCCCAGTCCGGCAATTTCCAGATTATTTCACTGTTGTGCGAAGCGGGGGCGGATGTGAACTGCACGGACAACGACGGCGTGACCCCCCTGATGCTGCTGGCCCAGAACAGCAGGACCGATGCCGCTCTGAATCTGCTGAAGAACCCGGAGCTGGACTGCGCCATCAAGGACAACGGCGGCCGCATGGCCATTGATTACGCCACCTCCGCCGGGCTGAAGGATCTGGTGGCGGCCCTGTCCCAGGCAGGCGAGGCCCATGCCGACGCCTACGGCAACACCACCCTCCATCACGCCTGCTGGAGCGAGCAGTGCGAAGTGGTGAAGATCCTGTTGGAAAAGGACCCGGACAGCGCCAACCGCCTCAACGATGAGGGGGAATCCCCTCTGATATTGGCAGCCCGCAGATCCAATCTGATGATTGTACAGTTACTGCTGGACAGCGGCGCCCGGCCCGACTGCAGCGATGCGGACGGCATCGTTCCCCTGCATATCGCCGCGGAGAAGGGTGAGCTTTTCCTGGGGAAGGCCCTGCTGGCCGCAGGCGCAGACCTCAACCGGAAGGCTTCCGACGGCCGGACTCCCCTGATATTCGCCGCCAGGAGCGGCAAGAACGATTTCACCGCCATGCTCATCGAGGCCGGAGCCGATGTGAACAGCGTGGACAACCGCCAGCACAGCGCACTGTTCTATGCCTCGGAGGCTGGGTATGCCGAGATTGTGGAACAGCTATTGATGGCAGGGGCGGATGCCTGACGGGGCGAGGGCGGTCAGCGGTCATAGGCCTGCGCATACCTCTGTCTATATGCGCTGGGCGTCATCCCCTGCCGCTCTTTGAAATATCTGCAGAAGTAGAACTGGTCGCAATACCCCAGTTCCTCCGCAATCTCCCTCACCGACAGCTTCCCCAATGCCAGCAACTGCCTGGCGCGGCTCATGGCAAGCTGCTGCCTGTAGTCTCCGATGGACATACCTGTCTCCTTCCGGAAACGCTTTGCCAGTGTGCTTTCGGAGACATTCAGGCTCCTTGCCATCTCCCGCATCGGGACGGAAACCTTCACCTCCGGCAACAGCCCGAACAGCCGGGTAACCATCTCCGAATAATTTCGCTCCACCTTCTTTTCCACCCCGGCCATTTTCATGAATACTGCCACCGCATGATAGATTTCCCCCTGCATATGGAAAAAATCTTCCGTCCTGTCACTGACAATCCACCCTTTCATCCGCTCTACGGCCGCAGCCCCTATCGGCAGCTCGTAATAGTCCTTGCAGCCATAGAAGAGCTCCAGCCGATCCTGCAAAAGCACATTAATGTGAAAATACGCTTTCTCCAGCCTGTCCTCGCAGAAATAATCGTAAGACAGGCCATTGGGAATCAAATACAGGCGTCCCGGGTGCAGGACATGGATTTCCCCGTCTCTTGTCCTCAGATATCCCATGCCGGATATCACATAATACAGCCGCGAGTAGGGGGAACACACATCCTCGCTCCGCCAGTCCTTCCCCAGATCTGCCAGCCCAGCCTCCATCACTTCTATCCTCACTGTATTGGCAATCCGCCCAAAGAAACCGTTATATCGCACGCTCATGCTGAAATCTCCATATTTTTGATTGAAATAAACATTGTAATCCCGCTGTTCTTAATTTACACTGAAAATATCAAATCCGCAATGCATAATTCCGCCCAATTGCATACGCAGCGCGGCATGCGGAAGGAGCTTATACTGCTTAACAGTTAAAAATTCCGAGTAACCCGACTACATAACGCCAGCCATGTACGGGCATGACCCGGGGGAAGGACGGCATCTACATCGGCTGGCAGGTGTTCTCCGAATACGCCAGGCATGGGGCCCTGATTTCCAAACGGATGGTACAGCATGCCCTGGATTTGCTGCTGGGCGGGGAGAAGACCCTGGAGACCACCCTGGGCGCACAGGGGGTAGCCACCCTGATGGAGCAGGAGGGCAGGTATATCCAGCATCTGCTCTATGGGGTTCCGGTAAAGCGGGGCAGCGGCGTGGAGGTCATAGAGGATCTGGTGCCCGTCCATGGCGTCAAGGTCCGGCTCAGGCTGCCAAAGGCTGTTAAACGGGCCTATCTGGCTCCCCAGAGGGAGGAGATTCCCTTTGTCGAAAAAGGCGGTGCCGTGGAGTATGAAGTGGAGGAGTTCTGCTGCCATCAGATGGTCGTTTTGGAGTATTGACAATCCAGAAGGATACCGATATATTTGATGGAGTGTTCTAAAAAGCTAAAATCAAGGAGGTTCTGAAATTGAAACAACGAGTTCTTTCAGTCGCTTTAGCGCTGTGCCTGCTTCTTTCTTCCCAGTCGATGGCCAGCGCCCAGCAGGAGGTTCCATTGCCGCAGGGGGATATTTCTCTGTACCAGGAGGGAGCTGTGCCGCAGGAGGATGGCTTATTGCCGGAAGCAGTCGCTCTGCCTGTAGAGGATTCTGCGGCACAGGAGGATACCTCCCTGCCCGCAGAGGATTCTATGTCACAGGACGATGACTCTTTGCCCGCAGGGGATTCTGCGACACAGGACGATGACTCTTCGCCCGCAGGCGATTCTGCAACACAGGACGACGCCTCTCTGTCCGCAGAGGATTCTGCGACACAGGACGATGACTCCCTGTCCACAGAGGATTCTGCGACACAGGACGACGCCTCTCTGCCTACAGAGGATTCTACAGCACAGGATGATGACTCCCTGCCCGTAGAGGATTCTGCACCGCAGGACGATGATTCTTTGCCCGTAGAGGATTCTGCGACACAGGAGAAGGACACCTTGTCACAGGAAATCCTTATGCCCCGGGATGAGGTTTCCGCGGAAGAGTCCTCATCCTTGCAGACCGCCGCTGCGGATGCCGTAGTCCCTACACCGGCACAAGCCTATGCGGCCATGATTGCATTGAAGGATCAGGATGCGTATAAGGAAGGAACGACATGGACCAACGATGAGCCTTATTCGGATTCAACGGGCTACTATAAATGGAAGGGCGGTCCCCTTGATGGGCACAATATTAGTGCCGTGGGCTGCGTAGCCTTTGCCTTTATACTCAGCGACGCGGCATTCGGCAGTCTGCCTGCAAGGATGTACGCACAGGGCGCTTTTACATTTGAGGACATAAAGGTCGGGGATATCCTGCGGGTAAGCAATGATGCCCATACCGTAATCGTGCTGGAAGTGAACGCTGCGGGCGTGGTGGTGGCCGAGGGGAACATCAGCACCGGAGACCATAAAGGCAAGGTCCATTGGGGACGTGGAATCTCCAGGGAAGAGGTGATGCGCGATACCAGCCATTATATCACCCGCTACCCGGAGGGCTATATCCCGCCCGACGATCCCTCCGCCAACGAATCGATTGGAAGCGGAACTCTTGACGGAGGCCTCACCTGGAACCTGACAAAGGCCGGGACGCTGACCATCTCCGGCAGCGGCGCCATGCCGGATTTCAGCAGTGCCGCAGAGCAGCCCTGGCGCGATAACAGCAGCGAAATCCGGTCAGTAATCATCGAAAATGGCGTTACCACTATCGGAGCCTGCGCTTTCTGGGAATCCGGCATTCTCGGCGTGGAGATTCCCTCCAGCGTGACGATGATTGGAAACAGCGCTTTCCGAAAGTCGTCAATCATCTCCGTGACCATCCCTTCCAGCGTGAAGACCATCGGCGACAGCGCTTTCCGGGAATGTGCAAACCTTAGTTCGGTGAATGTTTCCGAAGGGGTGGAGAAAATCGATCAGAATGCGTTCCGGGCCTGCGCGAGACTCACCTCCATCGATTTGCCTGCCAGCATCGGAGAAGTTGGTGCCTCCGCATTCTTCCAATGCCAGGCACTGACAATGGTGTCATTTGCCCCCGGCGACAAACAGGTAAAGCTGGGTGACAATCTGTTTACACAATGTTACTACCTGGCCAGAGTGACGCTGCCCCAAAGCGCAGACCGTATCGGTGAAGGCATGTTCCAGAACTGCCTCACGCTTGCCGGGGTCGAAATTCCCCATGGCGTGGAAAGCATTGGAGCGTCTGCTTTTGCCTCCTGTTCAGCATTTACTACTGTCATAATTCCTGACAGTGTAACGGAAATTGGGATAGCAGCGTTTACAGGCTGCCCCCTAAAGGACATCTACTTTACCGGCACCGAGGCCCAGTGGAACAGCGTAAGTAAAATAGGGGATACCGCAGCGACAGTATCAAAGGCAACTATGCATTATGAATACAAGCCTGAGCCAACTCCAACGCCCACAGAGACACCAGAGCCTTCGGCATCGCCGGAACCAACAGCGACACCGGGACCCTCGGCACCGCCGGAGCCCACCGCAACACCGGTGCCCACACAGGCACCGGAGCCTACGGCGACACCAGCACCCACGACGACACCGGGCTCCACGGCATCACCGGCACCCACACAGGCGCCAGACACCACGGCATCACCGGCACCTACACAGGCACCGGATTCCACAGCATCGCCCGCACCTACACAGGCGCCGGATTCCACAGCATCGCCCGCACCTACACAGGCCCCCATTGCCCCTACCCCCACGCCGCCCTCCATGGTTCCCTCCATCTCCGGTGAATCCGGCAAGGAAGGCTGGACGGCCATCAAGGACGAGGTCGCCAACGCCTCTGCCGGAGAGCAGATCAGCGTAGAGATGAACGGCGCATCCGTTGTGCCCGGCGATGTGCTTGACAGCGTGAAAGGGCAGGACGTCACCATCTCCTTCGACATGGGAGGCGGAATCGTCTGGACTGTGAACGGCCGGGATGTGACGGCAGACCATGCAAATGATGTGGACTTTTCCGTACAGACCGGAACCTCCCACATTCCGCAGGACATGGTGGACCAGGTGGCCGGAAACCGCCCGACAATGCAGCTCAGCCTTGCCCACAGCGGCGATTTCGGCTGCAGCGCTGTCCTTACCATCAATGTCGGGACGGCTTATGCGGGCCTTGACGCGAACCTCTACTATTATAATGAGAACGCCGGCGGGCTTGAATATGTCACCGGCCACCAGATAAACGAAGACGGCATCACGAATCTGACATTTACACATGCCTCTGATTACGTCATTGTAGTAAACAAAAATGCCACAGGCGAAAGCAATAGCGGGGCGCCCTCCGGAGGCAGCGGCGAATCCGCTCCCGCCGGCGCAGACGCCTCCCGGGGGACAGAAGCCCTCTCCCCCAAGACCGGCGAGTTCGATTCCGTGGCCAATGAATCCGGCGCCGGCGAACTGCAGACTGAGGAAAGCAGCCTGAGTCTGATATGGATGCTCCTGATCGGAGCCGCAGGATTGGCCGCAGCGGGAGCACTGGTACACCGGCGCGTCAATTCCAGAGCGCCCAGAGCTTGATATCCGCGTGAGGTCAGGCGGAGGAAGGAGGCGGTGGCGGCCGCTACCTCTCCTCCATCCGCCGCAGCGCCTCCTCCCGGTCCAGGTCCTCCAGCCTACGCTTCTCGCAGCCGGGCATGGCGGGCTCGAAGCCGCAGACTTTTTTGAAGGCACAGTAGGTGCAGGCCTCCACGCTGCCCTTTTCGTAAGGGTTCAGGGAGATGGTTCCGTCCAGAATCTCCCGGCCGATTTCCGCCACCTTGCGGCTCACGTAGTCGGACACGGTGCGCAGCTCCTCGCCGCTTAAGACGGAGGAACGGGCGGAGAACGTGCCGTCCTTCTTCCGCTCCACGGGGATGATGTCGGACTTGGCTTCCATGTCCCTGTCCAGCAGCTCCACGATGCCCGGGGTGCCGTTCACCACGCCGTTCATGCGCAGCTGCTTTCCGATCTCCTCTTCAATCTCCTCCTCGGTCAGCTCCACCGGAGTCTCCACTGCAGGGTCGTCGATGCGGTAGTACAGCAGCGCCGCGGGCACAATCTCCTTATCTCCGTACCGCCCGGCCTCCACCTCCTGGGCCGCGTTCATGTAGACCACGAGCTGGAGCTGCAGGCCGTAGTAGAGCGCCGCCAAGTCGAATCTCCTGTGGCCAGATTTATAGTCGATGACCTTGACATAGACATGCTCCCCGTCCTCCGCCACGTCAATCCGGTCGATGCGGCCCCGCAGGCGCAGCTTTTCCTGCTCTGACAGAGATACATTGATGCTCTCCAGATTATCTGCGTGCTGAAAGGAGAGCTCGAAGGATTCGGGCCGGAAGCTCCCCCGGCGCAGATGCTTCTGCAGGGTCAGGACCGTCCGGGTCAGAATGCGCCCCATCCTGGTGATGGCGTATTCGTTCCTGGCGCTGCTGTAAAGGACGGTGCTCCCGTAGTCGGCGGCATAGCGCTCCAGCGCCTCCTGCACGCCGCTCTCCGCGAATTCCCGGGGGAAATCGAACCAGGTATAGCCCTCGTCCTTCAGCTTCCCGGCAAACCGCTCCAGAACGGCATGGTACACATTCCCCATGTCCACGTCCTCGAAGGAGAATTCCTGCCGCTCCCGCAGGGTCAGGCCGTACTGGAGGAAATGTCGATAGGCGCAGGCCGCATAGGTCTCCAGGCGGGTGACGCTGGTCTCGATCTGCAGACCGTAGAGGGCCCTGGCCACCGCCGCGGACAGCCCCGTATCCCGGTATCGCCGGAAAGCCGCCTCTGTCAGGAAGTCACGCCTGTCCCTGCGCTCCTCCTCCCCATAGACCTGGTAGATGGTGAAGAACTCCCGCTCTTCCCGCTCCCGCAGAGCGCCCTCTACGTACTCTCGGAGCCCCCTGGCCAGGTATCCCGCCCCCTCCTGTCCGGTGACGATCTGCTCCAGGATGTCCCGCTGCTGGGGATACTGCACCTCCAGCCCAGGGAACAGCTTCCTCACCGCGTCCACCAGATAGGCGGGGCGGATGGATTTCCCGGCGCTGTTCACCTTGGACCAGGACAGGTAGAGATGGCGGGAGGGTTTCGTCATGTTCAGGTAGAGGTAGAACCGCTGGATGTACATCTGCTGTCTGGGGCTGGGGGCCAGCTCCAGGTCGGATTCCCGCAGGAACTCCCTGTCCATGTCGGATATGATGCCGCCCCTGGAGGCCCCCTTGGGGATGTTTCCGTCATTCACCCCCAGGAAAAAGAGGGTCTTCACCTGCTGGAGCCTGGTGCGCTCCATGTCCCCCACCAGCACCCTGTCCACGTTCTGGGGGATGGTGCCCACCTGGATCTCATCGAATCCGGCCTCCAGAATCTCCGCGAACTCCCTCAGGGTGATGTCCTCTTCCCCCAGCAGGGCGTAGATCTGGTCCAGAAGCTCCATCACCAGGCGGTAGATCTGGGCGTATTCCCTGGCCCGCACCGGCTCCCCCGCCTCCTCGAAGCGGGTCTGGTACGCGGAGAGCTTTTGCTGTACCCTGTTGCGCACCAGGAAGTCATAGAGGCCGTTCACATAGGTCTTCACAGGCTCCTTTCCTTTCAGGTGCAGCATCTCCACCTGCTCCATCATCCGTTTCCGCAGGGCGTTCATCTCCGCCAGGGCAGCCTCTCCCGGATTGTCCCCTTCCCCGGCCCCCTCTTCCTCCAGGCGCTTCATCTCCCGGGTCTTGCGGGTGAAGAGGCGGCTGTAGGCGCTGTATCCTTTGACGCCTGTCTCCAGGCAGTAGTTCTCCAACCGGTCCGCCTCCTCCCATGTCAGGTCCGCCAGACCGCTGCGCAGGTAATGGAAGACAGACTCGTAGGAGAAATCCTTCCGATACAGCTCCAGAGCGCTTTTGATGTATTCTATCATGGGGTTCAGGGTGATCTTCCTGGTGCGGTCGATGTAGCAGGGGATGTCCATCTGGGCAAATTCCGTCTCTATATAAGGGGCGTATCCCGGCAAGTCCCCCAGGATGACGGCAATGTCCCGAAAGGAAAGCCCCTCCTCCCGGATCAGGCGGCAGATTTCCAGGCCGGTCTGGCGCACTTCCTCTTTCGGATCCGTGGTCTCAAAGAGTCGAATCTCCCCCCCGTCCTGCCCTTCACAGGGGCTTTGGCCGAAGCGGAACAGATGCTTTTCCAGATGCCGCAGGGCAGGGGCCTTCCGGAAGCGGTGGAATGTATTGTACCTGACAAGGCAGCCCGTCTTCCCTGAAGGCCCCCTTTTTTCCACCCGGGCCACAGGGGCCTCCCCCTCGGGCACAGGCAGGATCGTGACGTCCTGCCTACGCTCCACGGAGAGCGCCTCCGCCTGCCTGCCCAGGTCTGCCACTGTCTTTTTGCTCAGATAGAACAGGTTCTGCTCCCCCTCCGGCACATGAGGATCTTCCCCCTCCCCCATGGTCAGCGATACGATCACCTCTCCGCAAAGGCACATCAACTGGGAGATCACCCGGGTCTGGATGGGCGTGAAGCCGGTAAAGCCGTCGAATACCACCACGCTTCCCGGCAGGAGCCTGGACTTCGGCATGGCCCGGCGCACCACGTCCAGAGTCTCCTCGGTGGTGATGAAATTGCCCTGGATGTATTCCAGAAAGCCCCTGTACAGCTTCTGCAGGTCTCTCAGCTTCTGCACCAGGGCACCTCTCTTTTCCGCGAAGGCGATCAGCTTCCCCACATCCTCCGCGCCGATGCCGTACTGCATGAATTCGGAGATGGCGCTCTTCACCTCGTGGATATAGCCCTGTCTGTGGAGGAAGCTCCCCAGGGTGGGCAGCTCCTCCTTCAGGCCGGCCGCCACCTTCTGGAGCACCAGGCTCTTGCCCGTGTCGTCCAGCACGGGAATCTCCCGGCCGCCCACCTCCTCCAGGATGCGGTGCCCCAGGCGCCCGAAGCTGAGCACGTCTATGTTCAGGATGCCGCCCCGGTCGCTCAGGAGCACCAGGTCTTTCTGGGTCTGCATGGTGAACTGGTCGGGCACGATGACCAGGAAGTTCTGCTTTGGATTCTGCAGGGCCCGGCGGGTGATCTCTTCATATAACATACGGCTTTTTCCGGCTCCGGAGGGGCCGAAGTAGAATTGCAGGCTCATAAATATCCGAATCCTTTCTTGCATTCAGACAGGACAGCGCCAGGCCCGGCAGCTCCCCGGCCACGGCGCTGCCGCCCAGGGCGTTTCCGAGACGCTGATGCCGTCATGCCTTCAAGTCCAGCTCCACCGGGCAGTGGTCAGAGCCGAAGACGTTCGGGTGAATCTTCGCGTCCGCAAGGCGCTCCCTCAGGCTCCCGGAGGTGACGAAGTAGTCGATGCGCCAGCCTACGTTCTTCTCCCTGGCCCGTCCCATGTAGGACCACCAGGAATAGGCATCCTTCAGATCCGGATAGAAATGGCGGAAGGTGTCCACGAAGCCGTTTTCCAGCACCCGGGTGAAGCACTCCCGCTCCTCATCCGTGAAGCCGGCGTTGCGGCGGTTGGATTTGGGGTTCTTCAGGTCGATCTCCCTGTGGGCCACATTCAGGTCGCCGCAGTAGATGACGGGCTTCTCCTTCTCCAGGCACCTGATATAGTCCAGGAAAGCCGCCTCCCACTCCATGCGGTAGGCCAGCCTCGTGAGCTCTCTCTGGGAATTGGGCACATATACCGTTATGACGTAATAATCTTTATATTCCGCCGTTATGACCCGGCCCTCGTGGTCATGCTCCTCTACGCCGATGCCGCAGCTCACCTTCAGCGGCTCCTCCTTTGTGAAGAGGGCCGTGCCCGAATAGCCCTTTTTCTCCGCGTAGTTCCAGTATTGATGATAGCCGGGCAGGTCCAGCTCTATCTGGCCGCCCTGCAGCTTGGTCTCCTGCAGGCAGAAGATGTCCGCGTCCGCCTCCTTAAAATATTCCATGAAGCCCTTCTGCACGCAGGCACGCAGGCCGTTCACGTTCCAGGATATCAGTTTCATCTTTCCCTCACTTCCGCCCCGCCCATCACTCCCCGGGGCCTGTTTCCTTTTCCATTATCATAACACGGCCGGGCCGTTTGCGCCAGCTTCTTTTGTCGCTCTTTTATGGGGCCTCCAGCTTTCTGTTGAATCCCGCAGGGTATCATGGTATACTGGGTGGGAAATCAGCAAGGAGGCGGGCGACTGAAATGAATGCAGAAATGAATGCAGATCTGAACCGGTTAAGACGCAAAAAACTCTTCCTCTTCGACATAGACGGCACCCTGGCCCTGGGGGATACCCTCTATGAGGGCAGCGCCGAGCTTCTGGCGCACATCGACGCGGTCGGAGGCAGGGCCTATTATATCACCAACAACTCCACCCGCAGCGGCCAGGATTATGTGGAGAGGTTCCGCAGGGCCTTCCGTCTGGAGACCACCGAGGACCAGTTCATCACCTCAGGCTACATGACGCTGCGGTTCCTGCGGGAGCATTTTCCCCAGGGGAAAATCTTCGTCCTGGGCACGGCCTCCTTCACAGCGGAGCTTGAGAAGAACGGGCTGCGCGTCACGGAAACCGCAGATGGGGATATCGACTGCATCGTAGCCGCCTATGACAGCGAGCTGACCTACGAAAAACTGATACAGGCCTGCAGGGCGCTCTCCACCACGGACGCGCCTTTCTACGGCACCAATCCCGACCTGTGCTGCCCCATCGACTTCGGCTTCGTCCCGGACTGCGGCGCCATCTGCAACATGCTCACGGACGCCACTGGCAGGAAGCCCGTCTACCTGGGCAAGCCCAGCGCCAGCGTGGTGGAGCTGTGCCTTTCCCTGTCCGGTTTTTCCAGGGAGGAGACTTTGGTGGTGGGGGACAGGCTCTACACCGACATCGCCTGCGGCATCAACGGCGGCGTGGACACCTGCGTGGTGTTCACCGGGGAGGCGAAGCCGGAGGACATGGCGGACACCCCCTATCCCGCGGACTACTGCTTCTCCGATATAAAAGAGCTCCTGATGCACTGCACCGGAGCCCTGTAATCGCATATAACATCACATATCCGTAGTCAAACTGCTCCACAGGAACGGCAGCCACGCTGCTGCTTTGCGAAGCCTTCCCGCCCTGTATGCGATGCGCCCCGTCAGCCCCTTCCCGCGCTCCAACGCCCCGAGCAGCGGGCGGGCTTCTCTCTGCGGATCATGCGCCTCAGGCAATGCCCTTCTCAATGATGCCGAAGCCCAGGGGATAGGGCCCGGTGTGCACGCTGATGGTGGCCCCGATCTGGTAGATGGGGATGTCCTCCCGGCACACGTCATATCCCTGGCCCCTGAGGACTTCCAGCGTGTGCTCCCGGAATGCCACAGCCTCCTCGTAGTCGTACCCGAAGCCGATGGCGATGCTGTAGCGGCCCATGGCCCTCCCGTTCTCCTCCAGGTAGTCCAGCAGCAGGCTGATGGCCTTCTCCGTGGTGCGCTTCCTGCCCCTGCCGATGCCCGATGGGAAGATTTCCCCCTCCTTCAGGGTGATGACCGGCCGGATGCCCAGGACGCTGCCCGCCAGGGCGGACACCTTGCCGATGCGCCCGCCATGCTTTAAATATTCCATATCGCCCACGGTAAAGAAAATCCTTCCCGTGCTCTTGATCTCCTCCAGCCTGGCCACGCACTCTCTGTAGCCCATCCCGCTGTCCCGAAGCTTCGCCGCCTCCAGCACGTAGAGCCCCTGCAGCACGGTGTTTATGGTGGCGTCGATCACGGTAATCTCCGCCTCCGGCCAGGTCTCGCGCAGGATTTCCCTGGCGCTCAGCGCGGACTGCATGGAGCCGCTGAACTTGGTGGTGATGCAGATGCAGATGACCGGAGTCCCCTGCTCGGCATAGGGCGTGAAGGCATCCACATAGTCCTGTGTGGAGGGCATGGAGGATTTGGGGTAAACGCCCTTCCTGTCCACCATCTGCCGGTAAAAATCCCTGATGCCGATCTCCACGCCTTCCTTCAGATAATGTCCGTCGTCAAAGGAGACATAAAAGGGAACCACTGTGATGCCCTTCTCTGCCGCCAGCTCCCCCGGCAGGTCGCAGGAGCCGTCGCTGATGATATGGTATGCTTCGCTCATAACTTGTTGCCTTTCGTAAGATATTTTCAGGAATGACCTACGTACAGGATACCACTTCCTACAGGAATAAGCAACTGGTTTCGTAATGAAAATCCGATTTTGTAGTTTTGATAACCACTTGATGCGTCCGGTATCGCTTCAGACAGATTGCGGCAGGGCTTCCCCCGTCATCTGCCGGCCTGCCCCTTCCGAATCCTGAAATAGCACAGCCGCACGTCCCCGGTGAGCTCTATCTGGATTTCCACGGCCTTGCCTTCCTTCCCCTCCAGGGTGCCCCTGTCCAGGGGTAGGCACACGTCCGCATAGATGGATATCCGGGAGCTGTTCGTCCTTTTGATACCATGTCATGTTCAGCCGCCCCGCCGGGTTGTTCGCCCCGAACAGGGTCTCCGCCATGGCCGCGCCCATGTCCTGAGCCCCGGTGGCGCTCCAGACAATGGCGGGAAGCTTTTCCTGGGCCCATCCAATCGCATAGGGGTAATTGGAGAAGAGCACTAAGGCCACATTGCTGTTGGCCTCGTACACCGCCTCCATCAGCCGCCTCTGGGCTGGGGGCAGCTCTATGGTGCCCCTGTCCACCTCCTCCTTGGCGTTGATCATGGAATTGCACCCAAGAGCCAGCACCACGGCATCCTTCCCCTTTGCCAGCTCCGCCGCAGCGGCCTGTCCGTCCTTCACCACCTCCATCCGGAAAGGGGTTCCCTCCCCGGGCTTCATGGACCACAGCCCTCCGTCCTCGCAGACCTGCACCGGCGAGCCGAAGCGGTTGGTCAGGATTACATTCTCGTCTTCTCGCTCCTCCACATGGAAGATCTCCATGACGAACCAGTTCAGGGTATTGTCCTTCTCCGCCCTGATCCGCCCGGGCGGCTCCACGGCTTCCCCGCTGCCCGGCTTCTGGTACAGCCTGGTGTTCATGTACTTCCCTGTCCGGACGCAGCGGAAGGTATGGCTCCCCTCCCCCCAGTCCTTCAGTGTAGGCGCTTTGTCATCGGCATTCATGGTCACAGGCAGGTCGCAGTAGGTCTTGTCAAGCTTGTTCTCTGCCTTCAGAGCGGCATGGGCCTGGGCATAATGCCAGTTGGCATCAGTGATGGCCACCACGCGTCCGCTGGCCAGCTTTGCGATATAGTCGTCGTCCGTCTGAGTGGCGAAGTTGGGATCCAGGATGCCCTCGTCATACATGCGGCTGGGCCATTTGAAATACTCCTTCTCGTCATCGCTTGCATGCTTATAGGTGCAGTTGTAGTTCTCGTCGATGAGCCACTGGCCGTTGTCAGGCTGCGCGTCCGCGATGAAGCCCGCAGGGTTGCCCAGGGTAATCATCCAGTGCCAGTCGGAAGCGCTCATAGTGATGCCGATGGTCTCCAGCCCGTCCTCCGTGGTGGGATGGGCCTCCAGATAGCTCTTGATCATGGCCTCGTACTCTTCCAGCGTGGTGGGATACTTATAGTCATTTTCCTTCAGCACCGCATACTGTATCTGGCAGGTTCCGCCGGTACCGAAAATCTGGCGGACCGCATCGTCACGGGCATGCTGATGACCCTGCTCACCAAGCTCTCCCGGAACTGGCCGGCCGCCGTGGAATCCGCTCCCGTCAGGAATGTGGACCATGAAATCCTGACCTATCTCCAGGAAAACTATTCCACCATCACCTTAGAGGAGCCGGCAAGGCATCTCCACTACACGATCCCCTACTGCTCCAGATATGTGAAAAAGCTCTTCGGCTGCACCTTCTCCCAACTGCTGAACCAGATACGCTTCCAGAAGGCGCATCTGTTCCTGAAGAACTCCAGCCTGACGGTGAACCAGATCAGCAAGATGCCAGGGTACGAAAATCCATAGAATTTCATGCGGGATTTCAAGAAGATACATAAAATGACGCCCTCCCAGTACAGGGAGCTCTACCACAGGAAAACGGGGGAGGAGCGGCCGTCCTGATTCCGCCGTATCCCTGCGCGCCCGTCGGAACCGGGATTGGCTCACAAATACACAAAAAACGCCCATGAAGCATTTCTGCCGCATGAGCGTTTCTTTATTTTACTATCTGCCCTCTTGGATGATATCCAGCATTTCCCTCGGCGTCACAATGTATGCCCTCAGCGGAAAATGTTTCATGTTCCCGGTCACAAGGCAGGCATCCGTCTCATTCCGTTTTTCCATCAATACCGCGTAAAAGACGAAATCCTTCGGGTCGGGAATCTCATCCTCTATCATCCCATATCCGGTATATACCGCCCTCTTTTTCAATTCCTCCAAAAAGACTTTGACTGTCTTTGCGTCAAATCGGAACTTAGGCCGCTTCAGCACATCCTCATATTCCGCAATAATCTCATCATTCAAGACAGGGATGATATCGCCTTTCAGCGCTTCCGCCGCTACCTGACCAGGAACCGAGCTGTTCTTAAGCATGGCGGACACAATGACATTTGTGTCTAAAACCGCGTAATACTTCACGAATCGACCGCCTGGCGCTCACGCCTGGAAGCATCAATCTCGGCATTGATTTCTTCCAGGGACATGTCGGCCAGTCCGTTCTTCTCGGATGCTTCTCCTATCTCAACCATAGCCCGATACCCTCTGTCCGCATTATAAGGCGATTTCGGCAGCGTCATCCTGAAAGGGATGCCGTTTTCCATCACTGCCCGCTTCAGGAACATCCGCACAGCAGTGGAAATGTCTATTCCGAGATTCTCAAAAACCTGTGCCGCCTCATCCTTCAGGGAATCGTCCACACGTACTTGCAATAATGATGTCGCCATGGCAGAACCTCCTTCTTTTTTGTAAGACAATTATATTACATTGTCCTGCAAAATGCAAGGTAAAATCAACAGCATCTCTCTATTCGCTCTCCTCCTGGGATGCCCGCACGGCCCTGAATTTCTCCTCCAGGGATTCCTTCAGCGCGAGCTTCGCCTCCCGGATTTCCATGCCGCCCTGTCCGAAGTAGAGCTTCAGGAAGGTGGTATTGTGGAAGGATGGATTCAGGACGATCTCCTCCGTCCTCCACTCCGTGTCCTCCCCCGTTAGGGAGATGGTCTTCAGAATCTGCTTGTCCTGGGACAGGGTCAGCGGCACCTGGGCCAGGCTCCCCTGCCCTGCCACCCTGCAGGTCAGCTCCAGCCTGTAGAGGCCCCGCTCTTTGACGTTCAGTTCAAAGGTGACGCTGCTGCCTTTTCCTGTGGGGATCTCCTCCACCGGCAGGCTGCATCCCGCCGCCTCCACCGGAATCCGCACCAGCTCCCCGAAGCTCTCCATCTCCTGGGCCGCCACCGCTGCCAGCTCCCTGTCCAGCTCGCTCTCCCTGCCCTCCATGCGCTGGTAGGCGGGGGTGGTCAGCAGGTAGCGGCAGATATTGGCTGCGCTGCGCAGGTACTCTGCCCTTGTGACGCGTCCCTCTTTCAGGCTCTCCATGGAATTGTCCTTCTGGGAGTTCTCGGCGGCATTGGCCGTGACCATGAACAGATCGTTCTGGGCCCGCACCATGGCGGCCACGTTCTCCGTCCTCCCGGACTTGCCCTCGTCGTTGGCCTTGGCCCACCAGTCGGTCATGACGATGCCCGTATAGCCCCACTGGCCCCGCAATATGGTGGTGAGCATGTCATAATTGGCCGCGGACCAGAAGCCGTTGATGGGATTGTAGGAGGTCATGACGGAGTAAGCGCCGCCCTCCTTCACCGCAATCTCAAAGCCCTTCAGGTACAGCTCCCGCAGCGCCCGCTCGGACACCACCGCCTCCACCGTGTGGCGGTTGAATTCCTGGCTGTTGCAGGCGAAGTGCTTGATGGTGCCGGTGACATGGTAGCGGCCCATGGCCCGGAGCTGGGCTGCCGCCATCTTCCCCGTCACAAAGGGGTCTTCACTGAAGTACTCGAAGTTGCGCCCGTTCAGGGGGTTCCTGTGGAGGTTGATGCCGGGGCCCAGCAAAGTGTCTATCTTGTTCTTGCGCAGCTCCAGCGCCTCCCACTCGAACAGCTCCTCGGACAGGGCCTCATTGAAGGTTGCCCCAAGGCATGCGCCGTTCGGCATGGCGAAGGCGATGCTGCCGCAGTCCATGCGGATGCCGCTGGGGCCGTCGGCGCAGCAGGCGATGGGGATGCCGAATGCCTGCAGTCTCTCCGTGACGCCGCCGAAGGCTCCCGCCGTGCCGGCCGTCACCTTGGGAGAGCACATGCCCTCGCCCCGGACCATGCAGGCCAGGTCTTCATCGGAAAGCTGCGCCAGGAAGTCCTCCATAGATACCTTTCCCGCCTCCACGTCGGACAGGCGATAACCTTTGTCGCCGGTGCAGGCAAAGCACTCTCCGCTCCCTGCCGCAGAGGGGCCGTCCTCTGTCCTGGCGGAAGCGTCCGGCTGGCCTTTTCCTGTTCCAGGAGCGCCGCTTCCCTCCACGGCATCAGAAGGATCTGCGCTGCCCGCTATTGCCTGATGTATCTGCGCCAGCCTGTCCGCCCTGCGCTGTCCGGAATCTACGGTGCGCAGGGGCGCTGCCTCGTAGGCCACCTGGAAGCTGCCGTCAGCACAGGCTTGTGGCTTCATGCGCTGAAAGGCCGTCACGGGCGCACAGGCCTCCTCCAGAGATTCTATTACGATAGTGTCTTCTATATTCGCTTTTCCCGCCGCAGAGGCGCTGCGCACGTCCGTGCCCACGTAGAATACGTACTCCCCTGCCTCCAGCACCCAGCTGGATTTGTGGCCCGCGGCCCCGCTGTCGTCATAGGATGCCAGCACCTGGGCAGGAATGGCGATCTCCAGCACCTGGCTCTCGCCGGGGGCAAGCTCCTTTGTCTTCGCGAAGCCGCAGAGGCTCCGTGCCGGTTTTCCCAGCGCTCCCTGAGGCGCCTGGCAGTAGGCCTGGACCACCTCTTTCCCGGCTGCGGCCCCTGTATTGGTGACTTTGACCAGAAGCCTTACCTGGGCGGCAGCCGTCCCGCATTCCCGGCAGCCCTGCCCCGCTGCCGGACTGCCGCTGCAGAATCCGCCAGGCGCGCTCCCCTCCTCCATCCGGGCCTCCAGGGAGAAGGTGGTGTAGGAGAGGCCGAAGCCGAAGGGATAGAGCACTTTGTCTCTGGCAAAGGTCTCGAAGTAGCGGTAGCCTACGTAGATGTCCTCCTGGTAGAGGTTCCTCTTCTCATCGCCGTGGTTGCCGGTGGACGGATAGTCCGCTATGTCCCCGGCGATGGTGTCCGTCAGCTTCCCGGAAGGGGATACCGCGCCGGACAGCACATCCAGCACGCCGTTGCCGCCCTCCTGGCCGCCCTGCCATACGTACAGCACAGACGAGGGCCGGTAGCGCTCCACCCATTTCATGTCGATGATATTGCCTACGTTCAGGAGCACCACCGTGCGCCGGAAGGCTCCGCAGACCAGGCGCAGCATGTCCTCCTCGTCCGCCGTCAGCAGGTAGCTGCCCGCCTCCGCCTTGTTGTCCTGATCCTCCCCGGCAGTCCTGGCGATAATTATGACAGCCGTGTCGGATTCCTCGGCCGCCTGGCCCACCAGCTCCCCGGTGAGGGGCATCTCTTTCTGGAACCAGGGTTCTCCCGCCCAGCCCGCGCCTGCGTCAAAAGGGTTCTCCCTCAGCCATTCCCGGTAGGCGGCGGCAAGCTTCTCGTTCAGCACGAAGCTGCTCCCTTCCAGCGCCTCCCGGATGCCTGTCACATAGCTGGTGTTCACCATGCCGCCGGAGCCTGTGCCGCTCTTATAATAGTTGAACTGCCCTCTGCCGAACAGGGCGATCCGCTCTCCCTCGCTCAGGGGAAGCACGCCGCCCTCGTTGCGCAGCATGACAGTCCCTTCCGCCGCCACGGCCCTGGCCGTCCGGGCGTACTGTTTGATGTCAAATGTGTCGTGTCCCATTTTCTGCTCCTTTCCTGGGTATCTCTTTATTTGGAATTCATACTCACAAGCGACGAAATCTGCCGCGAGGTCCCCTGCAGCTTTCGCTCGTGAGTCGGGATGCAATGAAGAAGAGCTTTCACCAATCCAGCCGGCACTTTCCGGTTGCGCTATGAAAGTCCCGGCGCAGATAATACCTGTTTTTGGGGTCTGGTTCTATTTTCCCTGTGGTGGACGCCGGCGCCAGCTTCAGCAGCTGCCGCTTTTTCCTGTCCAGCAGAGTCACCTCCACGGTACCTTTCGACAGTCGGGCTTCAAGGGTAAACTCATATGTCCTGCTTTCACGGAATCTTCCCGCATGCCTGACCCAGCCGGTACAGGAAATCACATCTGCCCTGTAGGCATTTTTGCCTGGACGGAATATGAACACAACGGCGGATTTCGAAAATCCCCTTTTTATTGTATACCATCCAGGCCCGCCGCGCAATTGCGGCAGATGTACTTATTTCGGCTCGGTCTATCATTTCTTATCTTTTTTTCGTTTACACCACAGGGCGGCTCCTCTGCGTTGGCGGCAGACTTCTCACTGCGGGCCCAGGCATAGGCATCCGGGATGCCGCTGTCAGGCATCCGAAGCGCTCAGTTCAGAATGAAATGCGCATAAAGCACATAATTATCGTAATCTCCCGTCCCCCGGAAGTCCGTGACGCCTTTCCGGATCCGGTACTCCCCCGGCGCCAGCTCCCCGTACAGCCATTCCCAGTTCAACTCCCGCCTTGTGGTGTCGTCCGGGGAAATCGTATATGCAATGGCATTAAATCCATAGTCCCCCTCCACCGCGATGGGCGCTTCCTCCCATTCGCCATCCTTTTTCACCTCGATGGCAAAATCGTCCCCGTCCTGCAGCTGCCCGGTGGGGGCATCCTTATCATACTGGCTGTAGCAGAGCACGGCTCCTGTGGAAGAGATTCCCTCCAGGAAAAGATGCAGGCCTATCCTTTCATTTTCCGATTCATTCTGATAGAGATAGGCGCCGCCCTCCCGCTCATCCGGGTCAAAGGTGAAAGTCTCCAGAATCTCCATCACGGCATCCTCATTTCCCTCCCACCATCCCTCCACCGAGCAGGTCTGAGCCACCACATCCCTCATAGGCTCTTTAAAGCCGATGAAATCCCAGTACGTATGGCCGTCGTAGGTGCCCTTCCAGGCCGGGTAGCCTGCCACCGTCACCTCCTCCTGGGAAAGCCCTGTGCCGCACACGCCGAAAGACCGTATATAGGCAATCTCCACAAATCCGATATCCGCATCCTCCGGGGAAAAGCATATCCCGTAGTCGCCAATGAGCAGGCTGTCGCTGTCCATGGGGCAGAGCTCATACTTCCACCCTTCCGGCACGGTCAGGGAAATCGCGCCGAAGGGGCCGCCCTGGGTCACCGTAGTCCCTGCGGCTCCGGGAGATTCTGCCATGTTTTCTCCATCGCTTCCCTTGTTTTTCGTTTCCTGCGGCGTTTTGTCCGGCGCTTCGCCACTGCTCTGGGCGGTGGTGGATTCATTTCCTGCGCTTTTCCCGCTGCCTCCGTCTTTTGTGCTGTCCACTTCTTTCACGCTGCTGCCGCCTTTTGTGCTGTCCTCGTCCGGCATGCTGTCCTCGCCACTGCTCTCTCCCGCTTTTTCCGGCGCAGTCTCTGCACCACTGCCATTTCCTGCTGCAGCTCCTTCCCCCTGTCCGCAGCCGCCAATTGCCGCCGCTATTACCGCCAGGCATCCCATCAGAGCCAATCCTCTTTTCTTCATGCTTCCTTCGTCTCCTTTCTCTGCACATCTCTTATACTGCAGACGAAATATGCTTATCTGCATAGACGAAAGAATCGCGGAAAAGTTCTCCTGTGGCCGCCAGATTACTCCCTGCCGTCTACACCAGCGCTTCCACCAGCAGCCTGTCTCCCAGGACAATCTCCTTTACGCCCACTTCCTTCTTCTTGTTAAAGCAGAAGCTGAGCATGTATCCTTTTTTCAGATGAAAGTGATCCAGATAGGCCGACAGCTGCTGCTCGCCTCTCTCGTGATAGGCATTTCCCCGCCAGATCTTCAGCTCTACCACGAACTGCTCTCCCCGGTAATCAATCACCAAATCCATTCTTTCCCGGTTGCGGGTCCGGGCCTCCACATAGCAGTTCCCCACTCCATTGATGATCGGCTTCAGGAACAGCATGAAGTAACGTCTCCCGGCTTCCTCCAGAAAGGTCTCGTCCGCATCCCCGTACAGCGCGTCAAAGCTTTCCACGAACCGCTCAAGCACCCGTCTGACGTTCAGATGTCCGTTCACGACAAACTGGTTCTTATCCAGCAGTCCGGCATCGTACATCCTGCTGCCCACATATTCCTCTGACAGGAACAGATTATAGAGCACTGTCTCAAAAATCCGGTTGGAGATGACTGCCTTCCCCTCCACATTCTTGAGAAAGCCGAACATCTCTGCCACTTCAATGGCCTGGTTCAGAGCTGTGTAAGGAATGGGCCTGCCGGTAAACAGGAGCTCGTACAGAACCGTCTTTAATTCCGGATAATCCTCCAGCTTATTCGCCAGGGATTCATACAGCAGATTCTTTTCTTCCAGCAGGATCTTCAGCGCGTCCATGAAGCCCGATTTCGTCCATGCCTGGGTCTTGTCAGGGGACATCCCGACCCCCTCGTCCATGAACATGCAGAGACGCGACACCAGATACGGGTATCCGGATGTATAGTCATAAATCATCTGGGATATCTCCCGGATATCCATGCCGGTATGCCAGTCCGCTTCATAGCTTTCAAGCATCCCCGCTATATCGCTCACGGAAAAGCTCATATCCACCCGGAAGTCCGCCGCAATGTTCCAAGGGCTATTGGTTTTATGCTCCTCATCCTGACGGATTTTGCGTTTCAGGTTGCGTACATCATAAACCCCTGCAAGGATCACGGACTGAAAGGTGGGGATTTCGTCCCGCTCCAGGTAATGCGCCCGCAGCTGCGCCAGGAAATCCAGGAAGACCTGGTTGTTCGTGGCCGTGTCCACCTCGTCTATCATCAGAACCACCCGCTTGGCCGACTGGGCGCACCAATCCGTAAAGCAATCGAATAAATCCGCCATTCGGGTACTTTCAAAAGCGGAATCCGCCAATCGATTCATCTCTTCTTTTATGCTATCCGGAACATCTTTCCTGTATCGGATTCTTTTTCCGAACTCCCGCGCCAGTGCCCTCACAAAGGAAGCCCCACTGGCAAATTCATCTGACCCTATTGTCTGAAAATCCAGCCTGATGACTACATAATCATCTTGTAATCCGTCTGCCAAAGCGCGCAGCGTGGTAGTCTTCCCAAACTGCCTTGCCCTGTTGATGGAAAAATACTGTCCGGCATCCACCATTTTCCGGATTTTCGTGACCCTGTCTCTCAGATCCACCATGTAATGCCTGTCCGGTCTGCAGGTTCCGGTCACATTGAATGTCCTGCCCATTTCCGCTCCCCCTTACCCCTGTCTTTTCTATGCACGCTGCCCTCTGAGCCAGACGATGGGCGCGCAGATTACTGCCTCGTCTTGCATAACCCGGCTGACATAAATTCCTCTCGGTTTTCCCTTATAATAAAACTATGCCATCGAAACAGCCGCCTGTCAAGAGATACCGGGGGAATCCGATTCGATGAAAAGGACAGACAGGCGGGGCTGTCAGGGCACAGGAATCATGATCTTCAGCAGGAACTGCCCTTCCTGTGCCCTGACGCTGCACTGGCCCCCGTAGCGCTCCACAGCCTTTCGGATATTGGGGAGGCCGAAGCCGTGGGCTCTCTCGTCCCGCTTGGTAGTCTTCAGCGAGGACGCAGCCTCCGGCAGGGCATTGTTCTCCACGCTCACCACCAAAATGTCCCGGATGCGGCCCGCCTTGGCGACGATGGCCCGCCGTTCCTCGGGGAGCTTCTCGCTGGCCTCGATGGCATTGTCCAGGGCATTGCCGAAGATCGTGCTGATGTCCAGGGGATCTAAAAAGGCGCTGTCCTCCATGGAGAGCATGGCGCTGAAGGCGATCTTCCGCTCCTGGGCCTTGCCCGCCTTGTCCCGCAGGATGATGTCCAGAAATTCGTTTCCCGTATGGTAATAGTCCTCATAGGCGCCAATCTGTTCCTGCAGCCCCCGGACGGACCTGCGCAGCTCCTGTCCGTCCTCCGTCCGGGCCTGCAGCACCAGCAGATGGTTCTTCAGGTCGTGGTAGATGCCCCGCACCCGCTCCTCATCCTTCATCCGGTCCCTGTAATAATCCTGCTTCACCTCCAGCTCCCGGGCATGGCAGGCCGTGCGCACGGAGGCGCAGATATAGGCGGCGAGCCAGATGCAGCCGAACCCGGAGAAAATGGAGGTCACACAGATGGGGTAGACAATCACGGGAGCCTCCGGCAGGAAATAGATAATGGTGAAGATGGCCACAAAGGGCGACAGCATCAGGGCGTCCACCACCAGCCACATCCTGGCCGTCAGGTCGGATGTGATCCGGCGCAGATGCTTCTTTAGGAGCAGCCAGGCCCCTGTCCAGAACAGCAGCCGCACCAGCTGGAAGCCCGTATGGATGG